>Ga0129351_1001121_pt1 | contig 10464 bp, 8 predicted proteins | sample CPBDNA_8_FD_94423 | JGI IMG/M metagenome (GOLD analysis project Ga0129351, IMG submission 94423) | Freshwater to marine salinity gradient microbial communities from Chesapeake Bay, USA - CPBay_Sum_27_0.2_DNA | ecosystem: Environmental > Aquatic > Marine > Coastal | place: USA: Chesapeake Bay... | reverse complement strand
ACCTCTTCTATTGAATGTTGCCATAATAATTTTTTGAATCCCAAAATTAATGTTTTATTTTGATAATTGATTATGTTTTTAAATTCACTAAAAATTGATAACTACAAAAACCTAAAAAGTTTAAAGTTAATCTTTAAAAAAAAGATTAACTGTTTTGTTGGTAATAATGGAATTGGTAAAACCAATATCATAGATTCAATATATCACCTTGCTTTTACCAAAAGTTATTTCAATCCTTCAACCTCTCAAAATGTCAAAATAGGAGAAAACTTTTTTTCAATTATTGGTGATTTTGAAATTAATGACAGAAAAGAAAAAATTCACTGTTATTATAAAAATGGTGAAAAAAAAGTAATTAAAAAAAATAGTAAATCATATCAAAGAATTTCAGACCATATTGGCTTAATCAATTTAATAATTATTTCTCCTCATGATAGAAACTTAATTAACGAAGGCAGTGAAATGAGAAGAAAATTTCTAGATTCAGTTATAGGTCAAATTGACAAAGTTTATCTACAAAAAACAATTGACTATGGCAAGGTAATATCTCAGAGAAATTCGCTTTTGAAATATTTTTTTATAAATAGAAAGTTTGATAAAGACACTATAGATTCTTATGATCAACAACTCATAAGCCTTGGAACACCTATATTTAAGGCAAGGTCTAAGTTTATTAATGAATTTATACCAATCTTTAAAAAGTATTATAATGAGATTAGTTCAGGTAATGAAATAGTAGATATAAATTATAAAAGTGATTTAAATTCTGGTAGTTTTTCTGAAATTTTAAAAGAAAGCTTATCAAAAGATCGGTTCATACAATATACTTCAAAAGGAATTCACAGAGATGATTTAAGCTTTACAATTGATAGTAATAAAATAAAAAATTTTGGTAGTCAAGGTCAACAAAAATCTTTTCTAATTGCTTTAAAACTTGCGCAATTTGATTATTATAAAACTAAATATGGTAACTCACCAATAATTTTACTAGATGACATATTTGATAAATTAGATCAAGGGAGAGTTAAACAAATAGTTCAAATTTTAGAAAAAAATGAATTTAGTCAAATTTTTATTACTGATACTCATGAAGATAGAGTAAAAGATGCATTATCAAATTCAAAAAATAAAGAAGAAATATTTAATCTTGAAAACTTAAAATTAAATGAGTAAAAGAGGTGAAATAAAAAATTTGTCACTTGTAATTCAGGATGTTTTATCTCAAAAACATTTTAGAATTGGAATTGATAATATTAAAGTTCAAGATGCATGGGAAAAAACAATGGGTAAAAATATTCAAAAGTATATCTATGGAATTAATTATAAAAAAGGTGTTCTCTATGTAAAGCTTAAATCTTCTGTATTAAAAAAGGAATTAACTTTTGAAAAAGAGAAGGTTATTAAACTATTAAATAAAGAATTAGGAAAGGAATACGTTAAGGACTTAGTTCTTAACTAAATATTTCATCTTTACTAAAGTGAAAATCTATTTCGATCATAGCATTTTCATCACTATCTGATCCATGAACAGCATTCTCCCCTTTTGATTTAGCAAATTTCTTTCTTATTGTTCCATCTTCTGCTTCTGACGGGTCAGTTGAACCAATTAGAAGTCTAAAATCTTCAACTGCATTTTCTTTTTCAAGAGCAGCAGCTATTATTGGACCTCTTGTCATAAAGTTTACTAAATCATTAAAAAATGGTTTATCAGAATGTATTGAGTAGAAGTTTTCAGCTTCCTCTTTACTCATCTTTTTATATTTTAATGCTATAATTTTAAATCCTGCATTTTCAATCATATTTAGAATTGGAAGCATGAAACCCTGTTCAATTGAATCAGGCTTTAGCATTGTAAAGGTTCTATTCAAATTCATGCGGCAAATTTAATAATATATGTGATTATTCAAAGATTTAATTATTACATTATTTAAGTTTTTAATAAGTATTATCTTAGCCATTTCATGGATAAAAAATTTATCAAAGATTTAAAAGATACTCTTTCAATCAAGAAAAATGTATTATTAATTCCTCATAGTAGCCCTGATGCTGATGCATTAGGAAGTTGCCTTGCATTATATCATTTTTTGAGAAATGATCATGAAGTTCATATAATATCACCTAATGAGTTTACTGAAATTCTAAAATTTCTTCCCAGCTCAGAAGATATTATAATTTATGATGAAGAAAAAGATAAAACTCATGAATTATTTCAAATTGCTAATGTCATTTTTACCCTAGATTTTAATAGTTTGTCAAGAGCCAAAAATCTTTCACATTTAATAGCAAAGTCATCTGCAAGAAAAATAATGATAGATCATCATCAAAATCCAGAAAATTATTGTGATTTAAAATATTCTGACCCTAAAATGAGTTCTACATCTGAAATGGTATATGATGTGATAAATAGCTTAAATTCAAATAAGATAAATCTAAATATTGCTTATTGTTTATATACAGGCATTGTCGCTGATACTGGTTCGTTTAGATTTCCCTCAACTACTTCAAAAACATTATTAGTTGGTTCAAAATTGGTCAATTATGGAGTAAATGTCACTGAAGTTTTTGAAAAATTACACAATAACTTTCAATTTTCAAGATTAAAACTTTTAGGAATAACTTTAAATAATTTTAAAAAAGTAGATGGGCTTCCAGTTATTTATACATGCCTAAGTGAAGAGGATCAAAATAAATATAATTTTAAGAAAGGGGACTCTGAAGGATTTGTAAATTTTGGTCTAACTGTATATGGAATCGTTTGCTCGGTAATTTTTATTGAAAACAAAGAAGATGGACTTATTAAGATATCTTTTAGATCAAAAGGTGATTTTAAAGTTAATATATTTGCATCGAAATATTTTAATGGAGGAGGACATGAACACGCTGCTGGAGGTATTTCAAAATTAAACTTAAATGATACTGAAGCAAAATTTTTAAATGATATCAAAAAATTTATTAATGAAAACTAACTTAAAAAATATTTATTTATTTATAACGATAATCTTAACTCTAAACTCATGCAATATGAATGATTACTCTGACTTAAAAGATGGAATATATGCAAATATTGAAACTTCTAAAGGTGATATTTTAGTTAAACTATTTTATGAAAAAACACCACTTACAGTTTCAAATTTTATAGCATTATCTGAAGGAAATCATCCTGCTGTATCAGATGAATTTTCTGGTAAGCCTTATTATGATGGAATCAAATTTCATCGTGTAATTGACAATTTTATGATCCAAGGTGGAGATCCTACTGGTACAGGTTCTGGGGGTCCAGGTTTTCAGTTTAATGATGAAATAGTGGAAGAATTAAAACATGATAGCGCAGGTGTTTTATCAATGGCAAATGCAGGTCCTGGCACAAATGGAAGTCAATTTTTTATCACACACTTAGAGACTCCTTGGCTTGATGGAAAACATACTGTATTTGGAAAGGTAAATACTGGCCAAGATGTTGTTGATGCAATTGTTCAAGATGATATTATTGAGAAAGTAAAAATTATTAGAATTGGAAGTGATGCAGAAAATTTTAATGCACCTAAAGTCTTTGATGAATTCGTTACAAAACAAAGTGAGGCTGAGTTATTAAAAATAGAAGAACAAAAGCAAATTTTAGCAAAATTAACTCAAGGAATGAAAGAAACTAATAGTGGTTTAAAATATAATATTTCAAAAAAAGGAACAGGAGACAATGCAAAACCAAATGATTTGCTATCAGTACATTATTCTCTTAAGCTTTTAGATGGATCTGAAATTGACTCATCATTCACCAGAGGTGAGCCTATACAATTTACATGCGGTGTAGGTCAAGTAATTAAAGGTTGGGATGAAGCTATGCAATTATTAAATAAAGGTTCAAAAGCAACACTTGTTATTCCTAGTGAGTTAGGATACGGATCAACAGGAGCTGGAAATGGAGTAATTCCTCCTAATGCTACTCTAATTTTTGAGGTAGAACTAATTGAAATAAATTAATGAGACTAAAGAGTATTATAGCAATAGCTTTAATACCACAAATAATTCTAGTTAATTACTTAAAAAAAAATCCTTCAATAATTGATAAATATTATCAAAACATTTATGAAGGAATATTAAGTATTAATTCATCTATATATTCGAAAATCAAAATCCCTGTTGGTGAGATTGTTTATATTATAATCATTCTTTTTTTTATATATCTGATTTTTAAAATTTTTTCATTTAAATTAAAAGACTCAGTTAACCTAATAGCATTTATTTCTATAATTTACTTTACTTTTTATTCTCTTTGGGGATTAAATTATTTCAAAACTTCTAAGTTCTATAAATCAAAAGTTAAAAATGATTATGAATTTGTTGAGTTAGATAATACATTAAAACAAATCATTTATCTGATTAATGAGGAGTTGGAATTAATTAAAGATTTTAATCAGCTAGATTTGTTTGAAATAACTAACACTAAAGATTTAAATTTAAAAAAATCTATTATTCCTAATATACTTCTATATCAGACTGTTTCTGGACACTTCAATCCTTTTACATCTGAATACATAGTTAATTTTAAAATTCCAAAAATTGATATACCAGTAGTTATTTTTCATGAGGAAGCTCATCGAAATGGATATGCACATGAAGCCGAAGCTAGTTTTATAGGGTTTAAAAAAGCAGTAGAAAGTGAAAATGCTAATATTAGGTATTCAGGCTATTTTTATGCTCTTTTAAAACTTTTAAATGATGTAAATAGGAATCATAATGAAAAGTTAGAAGATTATACATCAATACTTAATGAAAGAATTAAAGCAGATATTAATGATAACATCGAATTTTGGAGTAAATATTACAATAATTTTTTTGATAGGATTACAAACTTTATATATGACATATATTTAAAATCTAATAAACAGGAAAATGGAATTCTATCTTATAATAAAGTCTCTAAGTACATAATTGATTATTACAAAGTAAATTAAATTCTTTAATAAGAATTTGTACATTAATAAACTTTTAATCAATTAAAAGGTCAAATAATAAAACAAATTACAATGAAAAGATTTCTGTTTTTAAACATTTTTTTAACTCTTGGACTTAACGCTCAAGATTACTTTATTGTTAATGATGGAGTTAAAATTAAAGACTATGAATACAATGTATTTACTAATGCTAATATTTACTCTTCAAATGGTATAGTACATGATGCTATATTAATCGAGAAAGATGGTAAAGTGCAAGATTTTGGAAATGAAATTGAAATTCCAAAAAACAGTATTATACATGATTTAAAAGGAAAGTATATTTATCCTTCTTTTATTGAAATTCACTCTTCATTTGGAGTAAAAAATCCGCAAAGAACATCTTCTGGAAGAAGCTCACAATATGAACCTATTAGAAAAGGATATTATTGGAATGATCACATTTTAAGTGATTATAACAGCATGAATGATTACAACTATGACCAAAAAGAAGCAAAAGTTTTAAGAGATATTGGATTTGGTGTAATTAATACTCATAGAAATGATGGTGTCCATAGAGGTACAGGTTTTACTTTGGCTTTAATTGATGAACAGAACGAATCTTATAGGATTATCTCTAAAAAAACATCTGAACATTTCTCTTTTTCCAGAAGCCTTACATCAAATCAATCCTACCCAAGTTCTACTATGGGAGCTATTGCTTTAATTAGACAATTATACTACGATGCTGATTGGTACTCTCAAGGTGTTTCTGAATCTAAAGATTTAGCTTTAGAAGCAGTCATAGAAAACAGAAATTTACCAAAAATTTTTGATGCTAATGATAAATTAAATGTTTATAGAGCCGCAAAACTTTCAAATGAATTTAATTTAGACTTTGTAATTAAAGGGTCTGGTAAAGAATATGAAAATGTAAGAGAATTAAAAAAATTCAAAAATAAACTTATAATTCCTGTAAATTTTCCAAGTGCTTTTGATGTGTCAAATTCAAGTTTAAATGAAAAACTTACTATCAATCAATTAAGGTATTGGAATCAAGCACCTTCAAATCTTGGAATTTTAGAAGAAAATGATATTACCTTCTCGATAACTTCCTCAGATTTAAAAAATAAGAGAGATTTTCTAAAAAATATTAGACAAGCCATTGAGAATGGACTAAGTGAGAAAACTGCTCTTGAGGCTTTAACAATTATACCAGCTCAATCAATTGGTTTAGAAAAAAAGATTGGAAAAATTGAAAAAGGTTTTCTAGCAAATTTTCTTATAACAACTGGTCCAATCTTTGATAGCCAAACTATGATTAATGAAAACTGGGTAAAAGGGCAAAGACATATTGTTAATAGTCAGGATAAAATTAATATTGATGGAGTTTATACAATTAAAATTAATGAGAATAACTATGATATTACTATCTCAAACAGTACTTCTAAACCAACTTCAAAAGTTCGTAAAGATTCTCTAGAAATTAAATCAAAGACAACATTAGTTGATGATTGGTTAAATATTACAATTTTCGATGAAAAAGAAGGAAAATCATCTTTTGCTCAAATATCTTCAAAAATTAATTCAAATGATAAATTAATTGGAACAGGCACAGATTTTAAAAGTAATAGTTTTTCATTTAACATTTTAAAAATAAAAGATCAAGAAAATACTACTAATAGAAAAAAAGGTAGTTCTGATGACAAACCCTTTGTATCAAAATTAACTTATCCTAATATAGGATTTGGAATTTCATCCAGTCCTTTAAGTCAATCTGTACATTTTAAAAACGCAACAATTTGGACTAATGAAACTGAAGGAATTATTGAAAACTCTGATATTATAATAGAAAATGGTAAAATAATTGGTATAGGAAAAGATCTTAAAACTCCAAATAATTTTAGTGTTATAGATGCTACTGGTAAACACATTACTTCTGGAATTATAGATGAACACTCTCATATGGCAGCTTCAAGTATAAATGAAGGAGGTCATAATTCTTCAGCTGAAGTATCAATTATGGATGTAATTGATCCAGACGACATTAACTTGTATAGAAACCTTGCTGGAGGAGTTACAACTGTTCAAATACTTCATGGGTCTGCTAATCCCATTGGTGGTCAATCTGCAATTATTAAACTTAAATGGGGATCTGAAATTGATCAAATGCTTTACAAAGGAGCAGATCCTTTTATAAAATTTGCTTTAGGAGAAAATGTTAAACAATCTAACTGGAGTGGATCTAGGTTCCCTCAAACTAGAATGGGAGTAGAACAAGTATTTGTAGATCATTTTGAAAGAGCTCAAGAATATGGAAAAAAATGGTCTGATTACAATTCTTTAAATAGTAGACAGAAAAGTCAGACAATTAAACCTAGATATGATGAAGAATTAGAAACTCTATGGGAAATTTTAAGAGGAGATAGATTTATTTCTAGTCATTCATATGTTCAAAGTGAAATTAATATGTTAATGAAAGTTGCAGAAAAATTTAATTTTAGAATCAACACATTTACTCATATTTTGGAAGGATACAAAGTGGCTGATAAAATGAGAAACCATGGTGTAGGAGCTTCAACTTTTTCAGATTGGTGGGGTTATAAATATGAAGTAAATGATGCAATTCCATATAATGCTTCAATAATGCATAATGCTGGAGTTTTAGTAGCATTAAACTCTGATAGTTCTGAACTTTCTAGAAGGCTTAACTTAGAAGCTGCTAAGGCAGTAAAGTATGGTGGAATTTCTGAAGAAGATGCTTGGAAGTTTGTAACATTAAATCCTGCAATTTTATTACATCTAGATGATAAAGTAGGAAGTTTAAAGATAGGAAAGGATGCAGACTTAGTGGTATGGTCTGGACACCCTATGTCTTTATCAAGTAGAGCTGAAAAAACTTATATAGAAGGAGCTTTATATTTTGACAGTAAAGAACATGAAAAAAAACTTAAAGACATTCAAATTGAAAAATCAAAGCTTATTCAACTTATGTTAGAAGAAAATACACCCGGTGCTAATCTTAGATATCCAAATCCAAGAGCACAACAAGAAGTTAATTGTGAAACCACTGAATTTTAGATTATGAAAAAAATAATATTATTAAACATTCTATTTTTTAATCTAGTACTTGCTCAGCAAACACCAGCTCCTGATCAAGATAAATCTATTTTAATTTTTGGAGCCACTGCTCACATTGGTAATGGCGAAACTATTGAAAATAGTTTAATAGGATTTACCAACGGTAAAATAGATTTGGTTAGTTTAAATTCTAATGAGAATTCATACTATAAATCAAAATACGATACATTAATAGATGCAACTAATCATCATGTATATCCTGGAATTATTGCTTTAAATTCTAATTTAGGTCTTGTTGAGGTTAATTCAGTTAGGGCATCAGTAGATGATGATGAATCTGGAAGTTATCTTCCAAATATTAGATCTATAATAGCATATAATGCTGAATCAAAAGCTGTCGAAAGTATGAGACCTAATGGGGTTCTATTAGCTCAAATAGCTCCTAATGGTGGAGTTATTTCAGGTAGTTCATCTGTTGTTCAACTTGATGCTTGGAATTGGGAAGATGCTGTTATTTCATATGATCAAGGAATTCATTTAAATTGGCCCAGTCCATATACTTTTGGTAGGTGGTGGTTAGGAGAAGATAGAGGTTTAAGAGCAAATCCCAATTATAAAAATCAAATTAATGAATTAAAAGATTTTTTTGATATTTCTAAAGCAACAATGAATATTGATAAGTCTATGAATTTAAAAAGTAAATCTATGAAGTCATTATTTGATGGAACTAAGACAGTTTATTTAAATGCAGATGATGAAAAAGAAATTGTTGATGGAATAACATTTTTAAAAGAATATGGAATAAAAAATATAGTTCTGGTTGGGGCAACTGGATCTCTTAAACAAATTCAATTTCTTGTAGATAATGAAATACCTGTTGTTGTAACTCAGCCATACAGACTCCCTCAAGGAGTAGATGCAGATCCACTAGAAACTTTTAAAATTGCAAAAACTTTAATAGATGCCGGTTTACTTGTTTCTATTGACCCTACAGGAACTTCTCAGGATAGAGTTTTAACCAGAAACCTTCCATTTTATGCAGGAAGCTTTGCAAGTTTCGGAATAGATAAAGAAGTTGCGCTAAGTATGATAACTTCGGTACCTTCTAAAATTTTAGGAATAGATAATGATTATGGAACTTTAGAGGTTGGTAAAAGTGCTACACTATTTATTTCTATTGGAGATGCTCTAGATATTATTACAAATAATGTTACTCATGCATTTATTTCAGGTAGAAACTTAAGTCTTGAGACTCATCAGACTAGGTTATGGAGAAGATATTCAAATAAATACTCAAGTCAAGAATAAAGTAACTTAAGGTATAAAACTATTATTTGTAAATTTAAATAACAAAATTTACAATTGATAGTTGATAATAACATATTACCAAATGAAATTCATTCAATTTATGAAGATATTGTTGGAAATAGTTACCAAAAAATATCTCAAAAAGGAAAAAGAATAATTTATGAATCCCTTGTAATTGCTTATAATGGACATGATGGTCAAATTAGAAAGTCAGGTGAAGCCTATATACATCATCCTCTTGAAGTTGCTAAAATTGTTGCTAAAGATATAGGTCTAGATTACATATCTATTGCGAGTGCAATTCTTCATGATACGGTTGAAGACACTGAAATTACCCTTGATGATTTAACTGAAATTTTTGGAGCAGAGATTTCTAGAATTGTAGATGGGCTCACAAAAATATCTACATTAAAAAAGAACGAAGACTATTCTGTTCAAGCTGAAAATTATCGTAAAATGTTATTAACTCTTCATAATGATATAAGAGTAATACTAATTAAAATTGCTGATAGGCTTCATAATATGAGGACAATTGATTTTTTAAGTAAGTCTAAACAAGATCAAATGGCCTCTGAATCCCTTTATATCTATGCACCTCTTGCTCATAGGATAGGGCTCTATAATATTAAAAATGAATTAGAAAATCTTAGTTTAAAAATTCTTGAGCCTAAAAGTTATAATTCAATTCAAAAGAAAATTAATAAAGACCTATTAAATCAGGAAAAATATGTTGAAGCATTTGAAAATCTAATAAATGATAGCCTAGTTAATCAAAAAATAAAATATAGTTTAAAAGGTAGGCATAAGTCTATATTTTCTATTCACAATAAAATAAAAAATAAAAATATCTCTTTTGATGAGGTATATGATCGTTTCGCAATAAGAGTTGTTTATAAAGCAAATGCTAAAAATGAAAAATTTGTAGCATGGAAAATATATTCAATAATGACAGATCATTTTACTCCAAACCCAACTAGGCTTAGAGACTGGATCACTATACCAAAAAGTAATGGATATGAGGCCCTTCATCTTACTGTTGTTGGTCCATCTAATAAATGGGTTGAAATTCAAATTAGATCTGAAAGAATGAATGAAATTGCAGAGAAAGGTTATGCTGCGCATTATGGTTATAAGCATTCAGATT
>Ga0129351_1001115_pt1 | contig 10489 bp, 9 predicted proteins | sample CPBDNA_8_FD_94423 | JGI IMG/M metagenome (GOLD analysis project Ga0129351, IMG submission 94423) | Freshwater to marine salinity gradient microbial communities from Chesapeake Bay, USA - CPBay_Sum_27_0.2_DNA | ecosystem: Environmental > Aquatic > Marine > Coastal | place: USA: Chesapeake Bay... | reverse complement strand
GTTGCATCTTCTAAATCTCGAATAACTTCGTTTGCAAGAAAAGTTGTATCCGAATGTTCAGTTGGTACTTCCCAAGCTTTATAAATATACCCTTCTCCATCTTTTGGATTTTTTCTAGTATATAAATCATGTGGTTTTTTTACATCATAACCTTTGGATTTAAGAAATTCAGCCCATACAACTGGATCACCTTCCGGGAGATGACATTTAGGATCAAATCCTTCCATTGGAGATTCATAAGTATATTTTTTTTTATCATCATTATTCAAAAAACGAGGATCCCATGTAGTGTCAGTGTAACCAAAAAGCTTGGGATCATATCCACTTTTTCTTACTTCCTTTGCAATATTAGTGAAACGTTTATCAAGAGGCGCTCCATTTCTAATTGATCGATGAATAAATGGATAAAGACCAGTTAACATTGTTGCTCGTGCGGGACCACAAGGAACGATTCCTGTAAAATGAGATTTAAAAACACAACTATCTTTTGCCAATTTGTCTAAATTTGGTGTTATGGCATTTTTGTGTTTCATGAAACCAAAGTAATCCCATCGCCACTGATCAGCACAAATAAATAAAACTGATTTTGTTGTATTATTCATATAATTTATTCTCAAAGCACAAGATATGGTATTTTCAAGTAAAAAAATACACAATTTATAAAATAAAAATGAAATAAATATGAAATAAACATAATATATTTTTGCTAATGAATAAAAAATCTATACAAAAAAGTAGACGTTTATTCTTAATTAAGGAGAAAATAATATGTTTAAAAAAATACTTTTAGCATTAGTTTTTTCTGCTAGCACAGTTCTATGGAGCGCAAGCTCTTTCGCTGGAGGGCATTGTACAGGCTCGACAATGAATGATGGATTGCAAGGTGGAAAGTATCCTCAACAATATGAGTTATCAGAATTCGAAAGCGCTGCAGGTTGTAAAATGCAGTTTTCTGAAAACCCAAATATTACGAGTATTAATGCAACAATTCAAGGTAACAAAGGTCTAGCAGCAGTTGCAGATCGTTTACCTGATGAACCACTAGTTGTTGTTCCTTATGATTCTATCGGATCATATGGTGGAACAATTAAATTTTTATCAAACGCAACAGAAGCAGGTACTTCTGATATGTTGTCAACTCGTCACGTAAACTTAGTACGTTTCGCAGATGATTTATCAACAATTGTACCTAACGTTGCTAAAGATTACGAATGGAATGATGATTTTACAACTTTAACTTTTATGCTTAGAAAAGGTCATAAGTGGTCAAATGGTGAGCCATTCACTGCAAGAGATGTAGAGTTTTGGTATGAAGATCTAATGATGAATACAAACATTAGAGAAAAGCCTTATCCATATCTTCTGGTTGGTGGAGAACCTATGACTGTAGATGTAATTGATGATACAACTGTAAGATTCAACTTACCATCTCCATTCCCAGGTTTATTGGCAACACTTGCATGGACTTATAACCAAGCATTCATGCCTGCACATTTCTTAGAACAATTTCATCCAGAAATAGATTCTAATGCTGATGCAAATGCTCAAGCATTAGGCTTTGAAGATGGTTGGGATGCTCTTGCAGCTTATTATGGTAACTCTGGTTGGACTGATACTCCGACTCCAATGTTGAGAAACCCTGATCTTGTTGCTGGTTTAGAATATGCAGCATATCCTTCATTAGAAGCTTATATGACTATTGAAGATACTACTGAAGGTAGAGTTTATGCAGCTAATCCATATTTCCACCAAGTTGATACAGCTGGAAATCAATTACCGTACATTGATTATCAAAATGAAAGATATATCAATGAAAATGAAATCAGGTTGTTAAAACTTGTTAATGGTGAAGTTGATTATAAATCTCAATCAGTACAACTTGAATCTGCGCCTCAATTATTAGATGGTGCTGAGTCAGGGGGATATAGTCTTCAAATCAATCCAGGTTGTGGAGCTGCGCTATTTAGCTTTAACGTTACTCATCCAGATTTGGAAAAACGTAAAGTCTACAGCGACATTCGTTTCCGTCAAGCAATGTCTATTGCTCTTGATAGAAATGAGATCAATGATGTAGCATACTACGGTATGGGTGTTGTTGAACAGTTTGTAGGTATTTCACCTGCGCCTGATTTTGTACCTGAGGAAATTAAAATGCATATGACTCAATATGATCCAGATGGTGCAAATGCACTTCTTGATGAAGTTGGGTTAAAAGATGTTGATGGTGATGGTTTTAGAGAGCTTCCTAATGGAGCGCCTTTTGCTATGAACATTGACTATGCTACTCAAGGTATTGGTGGTGTTGAAGTTGAACTAGTTGCACGTATGTGGAATGATGTAGGTGTAAAAACTAACTTTAAAGAAGTTACTCCGGATGAATATCGTGGATCACAATCTTCGAATGCATTAGATGTTCATGCTTGGGATAAAGGTCAGCCATTGGCAATTATTGCAGGTAACCCTGAAACATTTAAAGCGCCATTTGGTAACTACTTCAACCATACTCAAGGTATGTTATGGGCCGCTTATATTGATAGTAACGGTACAGACGGTGTAGAACCTCCTCAGTGGGTATATGATTTAAGTGATGGAATTGATAAATTCCAATCATATGAATTAGGTACTGCTGAATCAAATGAGTGGGGCAAAAAAATTACAACGATGTTAACAGAACAAACTCTGTTAATTGGAACTGTAAAAGCACCATTCCCAACATATCATAGAAATGCTTTGAAAAACTTTACGCAATTCAAAACTACTTCTTATGAGTATTACAGAACTTATCCATATCTAGCTACTCAGTGGTGGTTGGACGAATAAGTTAAAGTATTAATTTTTAAAAAAGCGGCAATTTTTTTATTGCCGCTTTTCTTTTTTTAATTATTCTAAATAAACAATTACGAAACATACAAATTATGATTAATTTTATTCAGTTCACAGTCACAAGAGCTTTTTTATCTATTGTAACATTACTCATAGTTTGTTTTATTGTTTTTTCTTTAATGGAATTAGTTCCAGGAACATGTGCAGAACGTTATCTTGCTTTTAAAAATACTCAAGGTTCACAAATAACGTTTGAAGATATTGCTGCGGAAGAAAAAAGATTAGGATTAGATAAACCTTTTTTATATCGTTACACCAAATGGGTATCAGATATAGTTATTAAACAAGATTTTGGAGATAGTTGTATTTTGCGAATTAGCATCAATGAGCTTTTAAGTGGAAGATTTGTTTTATCTTTAACAATTGCTATAACAGCTCTATTATTTTCCTATGCTATCGCCATTCCTGTAGGAATTATTTCGGCCACAACGAAGTACGCCTCTTTAGATAATGCTTTAAAGTTTATAAGCTATCTTGGTATTGCTTTACCTAATTTTTTAGTGGCACTTTGTATTATGTTATTTATGACGGTGTACTATGGAGACACTATGACAGGCTTATTTTCACAAGAATATGAAAATGCACCTTGGTCTACTGCAAAGGTTCAAGATTTTTTAAGTAGAGCATGGCTGCCAATTTTTGTTTTGGGTTGGAATGCTACCGCATTTGCGCTTCAAACTGTACGTGCCTTAATGCTTGATGAAAATGACAAATTATATGTCATGGCAGCTCGTGCTAGAGGTGTGTCAGGAATGAGTTTACTGTGGCGTTACCCTGCTAAACATTCACTTGGACCAGTAATTAATTCAATAGGTTTTGATTTAAATAGAATTTTTAGTGCACTCCCTGTTGTTGCGCTTATTTTAATTTTAACTGAGGCTGGAGCTTTATTAATAGAAGCGTTAGCAAGGTCAAATGATCAGCAATTAGCTGGAGCTATAATTTTCTTGCTTACAGCTACAATTGTTTTTGTAAATTTTGTCACTGATATTATTTTGGCAATAATGGATCCTAGGATAAGAAAAGGAGTAATGGGTGGAAGTTAGTTCAGCAAAAAAAGAAGCATATTTTACTGCTACTCAAATGCAGTTGGTGCGAACACGTTTTTTTGGAAATAGAACAGCTATGATAGCTGGTTCTATTTTATTATTTATGATTGTTTGTAGTCTATTTGCAGACTTCTTATCACCTTATGATCCTACAATTGCCGGTCGGGATAAAGAGTATGAAAATGGAGCTCCTCAAATACCAATGTTTTGGGATAAAAATGGATTTTCTCCAAGACCTTTTCTACATACTCTGACCAAATATAGAGGTGCCGATACTAACTTCCGATGGGTATATAAAATAGATGATGATAAAAGAAGGTATGTTTATTTCTTTGTAAAAGGATGGGAATATAAATCTCTAGATTTTAAAATTAATTTACCCGGAAAAAAATTTGATTTTCAATTTCCTGGATTCACTTCTGATCGTCATTTATTTGGAACTAAAGAAGGTGGTATCCATTTATTTGGAACTGACAAGGCAGGAAAAGATTTATTTAGTAGAACTTTGAGCGCAATTTATATTTCCTTGGCTGTAGGAACATTAGGTGTATTCATATCTTTTGTCTTATCTTTAATTATTGGAGGTATTTCAGGATATTATGGTGGATGGATAGATAGTCTCCTTCAAATGTTTACTGATGCGATAAGGACGGTGCCCCCCATACCATTATTTATGTGTTTGGCCGCGTTTGCACCCCAAGAATGGAGTTCAGAGCTGAGGTTTTTCTTTATATCATGTCTCCTAGGATTAATTTCTTGGCCAACACTAGCTCGACGAGTCAGGACACATTTATTAAGTGAGAGAAGTCAAGAATATATTCTTGCAGCCCAAATGTCTGGAGCATCTTCTGCACATATTATAGGGCGTCATCTTTTACCAAGCTTTACAAGTTACATAATTGTCGACTTGGTTATCAGCTTTCCTTACATGCTGTTATCTGAAACAGCACTGAGTTTTATTGGTTTAGGATTAAGAGAGCCAGTTAATTCATTAGGAGTGCTATTACAAAATGCAACCAAAGCTGATGTACTTTTAAATTATCAATGGTATTTTATTCCAGTATTTTTCTTAGTTGTTTTAATTTTATCTTTTGTTTTTGTTGGAGATGGTCTCCGTGATGCAGCTGATCCTCATAAAAATAAATAATCATGTCCACATTATTAGATATTAAAAATTTAAATGTTCAATTTGATACAGATGAAGGAAGAATTGTAGCTGTTGAAAATATTTCATTATCTGTAAAAGCTGGAGAGGTGTTAGGGGTTGTTGGAGAGTCAGGATCAGGTAAATCTGTAACTGCAAAATCTATTATGCAGTTAAATCCTGGTAACACTCACTATAATGAAGATGCAGAAATTATTATTGATGGAGAAAATACGCTTAAGTTTACCTCCAAAGAAGATTTGAAAAAAATTAGGGGTGGTAAAGTGTCAATGATATTTCAAGAGCCTATGGCTAGTTTTGCCCCAGCAATAAAAATTGGCGCTCAGATGGTAGAACAATTACTTTTACATAAACCAATTGATAAAAAAGAAGCAAAATCGATATCTGTTGATATGTTAAAGAGAGTAGGAATAGCTGACGCAGAAAAAAGATTTAACCAATATGCTTTTGAATTATCGGGCGGTATGCGCCAAAGAGCTATGATTGCAATGGCTCTATCTACGATGCCAAAATTATTATTAGCTGATGAACCTACAACTGCACTTGATGTTACAATACAAGCTCAAGTTATAAATTTAATCAAAGATATTATTAAAGAATATCAAATGGGAGTTATGTTCATTACTCATGATCTAGGTGTAATTGCACAAACAGCTGATAATGTTGCTGTTATGTATTTAGGAGCTATAGTTGAGAAAGGCCCAGTCAGAGAGATAATTAAAAATCCAAAACATCCTTATACAAGAGGTTTATTAAAAGCGCTGCCAGATATAAATAATTTAGATGCTCCACTTCAGCCAATACCTGGAAGTATCCCAAGTCCTTTGGAGCGACCAACTGGTTGTGTATTTAGAACTCGTTGTCCACATCCTACACAAGAAGGGAAAGAAGGACGAATTAATATGGGCTTAATAGAAGTTAGTCCAGGTCATTGGGTAGACCGTTGTGGTGTGAATTGTGGATAGGAAAATTTATGAATGATAATCTTGTTAGTGTAAAAAATGTTTCTGTTGAATTTGATTATCAAGAAAATTTTCTATCAAAAAAACAGAAAATCCAAGCTGTAAAAAATGTTAGTTTAGATATTAAGAAAAAATCATTTTTAGGTTTAGTAGGGGAGTCAGGTTCAGGCAAAACAACATTGGGGAAAGCAATATTAGGGGCTAATAAAATTAGTTCTGGACAAGTAATTTTTCATGATGAGCATACAGACTATGATCTTGCAAATATTAATAAAAAAGAACTAAAAGAGTATAGAAAAAAAGCGCAATTAATATTTCAAGATCCATATGCAGCTCTAAGCCCTAGAATGACAGTTAGAGATATTATAGCGGAGCCCTTAGAGGTTATGAAGATAACAAAATCTCGTGAAGAAACTGATGAACGAGTAAGAGATATCGCTTCAAAATGTCGACTAAATCTAGAGCATTTGAGAAGGTACCCTCATGCTTTTTCAGGAGGACAACGTCAAAGAATTTCTATTGCTAGATCACTTGTAAGCTATCCTAAATTTATAGTTGCTGATGAGAGTGTTGCCGCTTTAGATGTATCAATTCAGGCTGATATTTTAAATCTATTAAAATCTCTACAAAAAGATTTGGACCTAACTTATTTATTTATTAGTCATGATTTAAGTGTTGTTGCGCATACATGTGATGAAGTAGCCGTTATGTATCTCGGGCATATTGTTGAGCAAGCACCATCTAGGGAGCTTTTTACCAACCCTCGTCATCCTTATACAAAAGCACTTTTATCTTCTATTCCTGCTATTGATCCTGATGATCAAAAAAAAGCAATTGAATTAACAGGAGAAATACCTAGCGCAATGAATCCACCTTCAGGATGTGTCTTTCGAACAAGGTGCCCACATGCCTCACCAGATGGGAAGGAGGCAGGTATCAAAATGGGTTTAGTAGAAGTTTCACCAGGACATTGGGTAGATCAATGCGGTGTTAATTGTGGTGAAAAATAATCTATTTTTAGCAGTTGTTCTTTCTTTATCAGGGTTATTTTTATTAGATTGTATGGGTATTGCCATAAAATACCTTAGAGAAGATTATCCAGCGGCACAATTATCAGTTTTTAGAAATCTGTTTGGAATGATCCCGTGTTTTATAGTTTTATATTTTTCAAAAGACTGGCATGCTAATGGAAGGAAAGTAGTAATTAAAAGATGGCGTTTTGGTCTAGCTAGAGGTCTAATTATGTCTTTTGCTCAACTATGTTTATATACTTCTTATCTCTATTTACCTTATGCGTTGGTTGCAACTATGGAGTACACAGGGCCTATGATGATTACGTTATTGGCAATACCTCTTCTTGGTGAAAAATTTGGATGGTATAAATCTTTAGCCGTATTAACAGGTTTCATAGGTATAATATTTATTATGCAACCTTGGTCTGAAAGCTTTAATTTTTATATGTTACTTCCTGTAATGGCTGCCTTTGGCTATTCTCTTGCGAGAGTAACAGCTTTAAATTTTTCAAATGACACTCCTGTGCCGTTAATAAATCTGTACGCTAATATAGGAACTTTAATTTGTGCAATACTCTTAGTTATTACATTTAATATGTGGGAAAATTTTAAAAGTTTATATGATTTACTTATATTATTTATAATGGGTATCGCAGGTGGTTCAGGAGTATTGTTATTAATTTATGGTTCGAGAAAAGCAGAACTTAGTAAAATTATGCCTTTTGATTACATTGAAATATTTTTTGCTTTAATCTTAGGTTGGATTTTCTTTAAAGAGTGGCCAGTAGATCAATTATTCCCAGGTGCTTTATTTATAGTCGCCGGTGGAATTATAATATATTTACGTCAAATGAATTCTTTAGAAACTAGAGATAGAAAAGTATAATGAAAATTAAAAGAGAAAAAGTAGATAACCCAACTCAACTAAATATAGAGTCGATTGAAATACATAATAGCAATAATTTTAGTTTTAAATTTTATACTTATGGTGGTTACATTCATGAAGTAAAAATCCCTATTAATAAACAAGAAGATAAAACTGAAGATGTTTTATTAGGCTATGGAAATATTGATCGAGTTTTAGAGTCTCATGGGTATTTCAATACTATAGTTGGAAGAGTTGCCAATAGAATAGGGTCTTCAAAGTTTAATATAGATGATAATGAATATCAACTTTACCCTAATGTTGCTCCCAATCATTTACATGGAGGTAAAGTAGGTTTTAATAAAAAAATATGGAAGATAGAAAATATTGAAGAATCAAAAAACTCTATCAAATGTATAATGAAATATTATTCACAGGACATGGAAGAAAATTATCCTGGTAATCTTGATTGTACAGTTACTTACGAATTAAATAATAATAATGAGCTCTTAATAGACTTTGGAGCGACCTCAGATAAAGACACAATTGTAAATATGACTAATCATAATTATTGGAATTTTCATGGGCACGGAGATCATTATCAAAACAATGAGGACCATGTTGTATGCATCAATTCAAAATCAATATGTGAAACAGATGCACAATCTATTCCAACTGGTAAAATTTTAAATGTTGAGGGATCAAAGTTTGATTTGCAAAAAGATTTTTTAATAAACAAAGATTTTTTAAGCTCTGGTGGTATTGATCATAATTATGTTGTGGATGATCAGTCAATGAAAGAATCTGTGGCTAAAATTTATAGCAAAAAAACTGGTTTAGGTGTTGAGTATTTTACAAACCAACATGGTATTCAGTTTTATACAGGCAATATGATGTTAGATAAATATATTGGCAAGCACGATAAGTCGTATGGTTTGCAATACGGAATGTGTTTAGAACCTCAGCATTATCCAGATGCTATTAATCATCCTAATTTTCCTTCTCCAATTTTAAGAAAAAATAAAAATTATTTATCAAAAATAAAAATTAAATTACGTAACAATTTTTAAAAAAATAAAATCTTGTTTTATTGTTTTCATGCATTATTAAAGATTTTCTATGAAAATAAGCCAAAAAATAATTACGAATTTAAAATCAGGTGGTGCTGACTTTTTTTTGAGTGTTCCATGTAAATTGTTAGCGAACATGATTACAATTTTAGAAAATGATAAAGATATTTACTATTCAGCTATTCCAAGAGAAGAAGAAGGAATGGGAATTTGTGCTGGAGCCTATTTAGGTAATAAACTTCCATGTATTATGATGCAAAATACAGGTATTGGCAATTCAGTAAACTCCATAGTTTCTCTACTTCAGTTATATCAAATGCCAGTTGTTTTTCTTATTAGCTATAGAGGTACACCTGGGGAGCCAGTAGGCGCACAAGGTGGCATGGCAAGTGTAACTGAAGATATTCTAAATACGCTCCGAATACCAATGTTGCATTGTAACACTGAAGAAGATCTTGATAAAATTTCTACTTTTACTAATCATGCGAAAGTAATTGAAAGTCCAGTGGCTGTGCTATGTAATTTTAATATAATGAAAGAAGATTAATGATGAATAGATTTGAATTATTAAATCTTTTACAAGATACTATTCAAGAGGAGCTTGTTGTTTGTAATATTGGTCTTCCATCTCAAGAATTATATAAAATTAACGACCGCCCTAATTATTTTTATATGTTAGGAAGTATGGGCTTAGCTTCATCAATTGGTCTAGGTCTTTCTTTAGCGGTAGATAAAAATGTTATTAGTATTGATGGTGATGGGTCAGTTTTAATGAACATGAACACACTTGCAACGATTGGTAATAGAGCACCTTCAAACTATACTCTTTTAATAGTTGATAATGGATCTTACGGATCAACAGGAGATCAAAAAACTTTTACAAATGAACGAACATCTTTAAAGGATGTCGCTATAGGAGCTGGTTGTGCTAATGTTATCGAATGCTCTGGAGAAGAAACTAATGAAAATTTACAAAAAGCTCTAGATGATAAAAACAATTCATATGTTATTATTTCAAAAATAAAGTCTGGGAATGTCCCAATAAAACCAATACCTCTTAATGCTGTAACAATAAGAGATCGATTTAGAAAAGAAATAGGTTTAGTTAATTACCTTTAGTTTATAAAAGGAACTATGATTTATTCAGTAGGTTCAATTTTTCTTGATCATATAATTAAAATTAATTCTTTTCCAAAAAAACCAATTAAAGTGCTTGCCGAAGGAATTGAAAAGAGACTTGGTGGATCAGCAGCGGTTGCTAGTTTTACTATAAAAAAACTCGGAATAGATTCATCTTTTATTGGTAGGTTAGGTGATGATGATGTTTCTAAGTATCTAAAAGAGGAGTTGAATACTTTTAAAATTAAACACAAAGATATTATTACTATTAAGGGCGCTAAATCATCTCAGAGTTATGTTTATGAAGATAAGAATGGAGAAAGACTTCTTGCGGCCTTTAATGAAAAAAAATTACTAAATAGT
>Ga0129351_1001111_pt1 | contig 10509 bp, 6 predicted proteins | sample CPBDNA_8_FD_94423 | JGI IMG/M metagenome (GOLD analysis project Ga0129351, IMG submission 94423) | Freshwater to marine salinity gradient microbial communities from Chesapeake Bay, USA - CPBay_Sum_27_0.2_DNA | ecosystem: Environmental > Aquatic > Marine > Coastal | place: USA: Chesapeake Bay... | reverse complement strand
TTTTTTTTTTTTTTTTTTTTTTTTTTTTTTTTTTTTTTTTTCAAAATAATACTTTTTTTTACGTTTTTTTTCATTTTTTTTTTTTTTCTTTTTTTTTTGATTCTTTTTACTTTCTGATATATTTTCTTTGTATTTACTATATTCTTTATAGTTTCTGATAATTAAACATTGTAATAATAGATATCATTGGGAAATAAGATAATAATATATGTAGTGTTTAGACATATGAGGTTTTCTGATGATTTTTGTAAAAGCTAATGAGAATCATTGTGTTTTCTGATATTTTTTGTTAACGATAATGGTAAGTTTAAAAGCAAATACACACATATGTAAGTTTCTGATGAAAATCATTGGGAATAATATGAATCTATGTAAATAATGGACAAAAAATCATTGTATTTTCCATCTCTTCCTTTTTACTTGTATCTTTATTTTTACTTGTATCTTTATTTTTTTTATCATTACTAACTGTATCTTTAGTAACTTTACTTCTCTTATTTTTTTTTTTAACTTTTTCTTTATGATGTTCTTCTTTATCTGAGTTTACAATCTTTATCTCAATTTCTTGACTTGTATCAGAACCATCTGATTCATTATAATCATCTTTATTTAAATCATTTGAACTATCCATTTTAAAAATAAATAATTATATATTTTATTCTTTAATAAATAATTAATATTTTAACTCAAAATAAATATTTCAATTTTAATGAAATAGTTTTTTGTATAAAATGTTAAAAAGTTTAAAAAAAATATACTATTTTCATAATATTTTCATAATTATTTAAAGAATGGGTGTTTTAAGCATTTTATAATAGAATATCTTTCTTCTGGATCTAATTTAATCATATGTTTTATTAAATCTAACAATTTTGCATTTTTTATTTTTAATGATTTATATATATTAAAAAATACGAGTCCTATTGAAAAAACATCTATTTTATAAATAAAACCTTCATAGTTTTCTTCATCTAAGAACTTCCTGATTAATTTTCTATCTTTTAAGTATAAAAAGAACTTTTGATATAAAACATCTAGTTCTTCTTTTGAATAAATTCCATTTTTATAAAAGTAGTTAAAATCACCTTCTAATTTTTCATCAGAAGTACTAATTATATTTTTTGTTAATTTAATATCTTTAAAGTATTCACCAATATTATTCTTGATTTCATGAGAAATTGTAATAAATAATTTACTCTTAATATTTTGATTTAAAATTATTTGATCACCATACATATTATAACTGTTTAACATTCTTTTTAAAATATATACTTCTGGCGAAATATATCCTGGTGTACCTTTTATACTGATATAAAAGTTATCATTTATGTCTTTGACAAAATCTGATAAACCATAATCAATATATCTAACTTTAAATAATTTTTTACTTTTTTCAGATGGAGTTTCTACAATATTACTATTAATTATACTTGGTTGTACTCCTAAATCTGTATCTTTAATTTTTAATTTTTTACTATGTTTTTCAACCATTTTTACCATAATATTATCCTCTTTAATATCTCTATGAACAATACCACCTTTATGTAATCTTTTTAAACCTACCAATAAGTTTTTTAAATAATTTTTCAAATTTCTTTTAAATTTGTTTCTTATAGTTGATATATTTTTACTGTTATCTTCTAATACCTTATATAAACTAATTCCTGCAAAATATTGAACAATATTTATAGGATCTTCTTTAAAATCTATATTACATACCTTTGAATCATAATTTTTTTCTTTATCAATTATTTCGATATTCTTTCCTTTAGTATCTAAAAATTTAACATGTCTAACGTCTTTTCTTTTTTTTATGTCCTTAGGTTGAAGTCTACATATATCTTTATAAGATACAAAAAAGTTTTCTTCTGGATCAATCTTTTTAATAGCATTATAAAGTTTTAATTCATTAATAAAATCTTCAGTGTTTCTAAATATTAATTTACTAACTCTAGATTTTACTTTTTTAGGATTTCTACCTTTACATGGAATTGCTGGTTTAACTACACATCCAAAACCACCTTTTCCAATTCTTAATCCTCCAGATTGATTAGTTTTTAAAGTTTTATTAATTTTAGAACTATTTTTTAATTTTAATTTTAAACTACTATTAAGTAGTTGTTTAGAGGTTTTTTTTTTAGAACACTTCATTACTTTATTATATTTCATTTTTTTTTTACTATATTAATATAATCAAATATTTTTTATAATTCATATTTATGATAATTTTATTTGTTTGATAAAATATTAAATATATTTATGATTAAATGATAAATTTATTTTTCTGATAAAAAATATAATACTAATATAAATGACTAATAAATTATCTAAAAAGAAAGATTTTAGCGAAATATTGACTAAAAAGTATAGTAGGAAAAAAAATTATGAAAAAAAAATACAAAAAAGAAATTTAAATAATAAATCATTTCTCATGGTAGGTGGTTCAGATGTAGGTGTTATTAATAAAAATAAATTATCATTCAAATATTTATTAGGATTAAAATTTAAACAATTAAGTAGTAATAAATTTAAGAGACTAATTAGACTATTTATTGATCTAAAATTAAGAACAACTGAAGAAAAAATACAATTAGATATTTTTAGAAATGGTATAAAAATGATGAAATATTACCAAAAATTTTTAAAACTGATGGATATTCATTTTAAAATAAGTAATAAATTAAAGGTTGCACTTGAGTTAAGAAACTTAAAAATTAATGGTCTTATAAATTATATGAATTTAATATTAGAAAGAATTAATGAATTAAAGGATAACATACTTGATGATAATACAGTTGATGATAATACAGTTGATAATAATATTAATAATACAGAATTATTAAGACTTAAGATTAAATATGAAAATAGAAAATTAGAACTTATGAAGTTATTAATGTATAAAACAGATAAAGATTTATTTAAAAGAAATATTTTAAGTTTGAAAAAGTCAGCAATTGGATATTTATTATATTTATATAGAAAATCAGAAGCAAAATTTAACCATATATTTTTAAAATTTAATGAAAAGGCTTATGAATTTACTAAATCTTTTGAAAAACTTCAAATGCATTATAGTGAAACACATACTAATAAACAAGTATTAAAATATAGTGAAATTAGTGCTAGTAAATTAGATGTTGAACATTTTTATACTTCAGGTATTGATTATGAATTCTTACCTAAAAATAAAGAATTAAAAAAAAGATTTGAAATAAAAGGTTTTAATAATGATCAATTTGAAAGTATTATTATTGAATGGTTAAATCATTATAGAATGATAATTGAAGATTTACCTAAAAATTTAAAGCAATATAAAGATAATAATAATCTACTTAATTTGTATGGAATATATAATAATCCATATTCTAAACCATATTTTAATAAAGAAATTAGAAAAAAACATTATGAAACAACATATATTTCAAATAATATAGATCATTTAAGAAATCAATTAAAAACTATTAGTGATTCAACAAAATTAAGTAGATATATAATGATAAAATATAATCAATCTTCATCCCAATCAGGGGGTTCTTTTACTAAAGAACCTTCATTTTTATCAAATACTCAAATTAATAATAGCATATCTAAATTAAGAATTATTTTGAATCAAATTATTATAAATAATAATAAATTTGATTTAAAAAAAATTGATGAATTACAAACATCTTTAATCAAAATAATTGGTAGTATTATTCATTCAGTTAATAATAAACAATCCGAATTTAATAAGTATATTACTTATACAAATGATTTATTAGATCTTAATAATTTATTACATCAAAAATTATTAACCAAAGATTACAAAACTATTGATGATTTACACATTTTAGAAAATGCATTTGCTAGAGTAGTTATAGTTAATCAAATGGAGATTGTTAATGGTATTTTAATTATAATATCTAGACTTGAAGTATTTTCTAGTAATAAAGAATTATTAAAGAAATATAGAACTTTGAGAGATAGTTTAACTAAAATAAAAACAAAAGTTCAAAAAAGAATAACACAACTAAATGGTGGAAAAGAATTTAATATTAATAATTTACCCAATAATGATATAATAATTCAAACTGGAGGAGATATAAGTATAAATAATTTAAGAAATGCTAGATATTTAGGATTACTTAAAAGTAATATCATAAATAAATTAATTGGATATTTTAGCACTGATTTCAAAGAACATGTTAAATTAGATATGGGGTATATTGAAATCAGACCAGAAATTACATTTTCTAATTATAATAAAACACACATTACAAATGAAGTAGGTATTAACTCTAATAATGATAAATTTAAGACTAAAGCTTTAAGATTAGATCAAAAATATGATAGATCCTTTAAACCATCTGATGTTAAATTCAATAAGTATAACGATTTAAGATCTAGAGAGTTCAACATTAATTTAAATAGTTATAAAAATTTAATTAGAGAGGATAATTGTGATGGTAAACTATTATCTAAATTTGATAAAGAAAGTGATGAATTAAAAGCATTACATAAAATAGAAAGTATATATGATATAAATATGATTGGGAGAACAAAACCTGATAAATTTTTTACAAAACTTAAAAGAAGTTTTGGATTTAATAATACAGTAGAGAAAATTAGAGAAATAAATAAAAGTATCTCCGATATTGATGAAATAAATAGTATAAAAGGAGATAATTGTTTTCGTTATTTAGGAGATAAATTAATTGAGTCATATTTTATTAATGATTTACCTGTATTTGCTGATAGGTTGTTACGAATAAGAAATATAAAAGAAGAAGTTAATCGTAGAGGTGAGTCAATAACAAAAAGTTCTTACAAATTAGAAAATGGTTCTAATCTCACACAACATATTTCATTACCACTAGGAAATATTATTACTAAAACAGACAAAGATTTTATACGTAAATTACCTATATTTGATATTACAACTTTAAATTTACCTGATAATTTAATTAATGATGAATTAGTTAATAAATTCATTAAAAGATTACTAATGATTCCAGAAAAAGATTTACTTACAATGCTAACAAATTTTGAAAAGAATAGTAATACAAATGTTGGAAATAATAATATTCTTAAAGATCCAAACGAAAATTTTTTAAAAATATATAATGATATATTTGGTTATAATACAAGAGGTAATACAAGTGGTAATACAAGTGGTAATAACACAGATTATGTAAGTATATCTGAATATCTAAATAATACGTTATTAAGTCACTATACGACAGCACTTGATGGTGATTCTGATAAGAATCATAAGATTATTAAATATAGATTTGGAATTAGTAAAATATTAAATTTTTATAAAAATACTATTGCAAGTCAACGAGATAATATAAATAGATCTATTCCTTTTATAACCGAAGCTATTATTGATAACCATACTATTACTGATGATCAATTAGAAAGGTTAATTCCTGCTATTTTTGAATCTATTATTGCAAATCCTACTATTAATGATAATCAACTAGAAAACGTAATTCCTGCTATATTCCAATGTATTACTGAATATAATATTGAAATTGATATTGATAAGTTAAAACGTGTAATCAGTATCTTATTTTCTACTATTATTGATAATCCTACTTATTATAGCACTATTGATAAAATAAAGCTTAAATTTAGAGTAAAATTATTAGATAATAGTAGGCATGGAGGTGGAAATAAAAACAGTATTCAAAAAGGAGGTAATAATGATTTAAATATTCCAATATTTGCATATAGTGGTTATGACTCAAGTAATAATGAATCTAAATATCAAAATCTATCATCTAAATATCCAAATGTATTATTTATATTCAATGATAATTTTAAAGAAAACTATATAGGAACAGGTGGAAATGCTGGTATTAGAGGTAGAGAAAATGCTTTTGGTATACCAACAGGCGCTTATAAAAATGATAGAGCATTTGTTAATAATAATAGTTTATATAATTCTAACCCTAATAGTATAGCATTAGATACTAAAGTAATAAGATCTGGATATAGAGAAAACCCTACAGTTAAAAAAATATTAGATGATAAATTAAAAGAGTTAAAAAATAAAATAAAACCTAATGATAAACTTGTGTTTAAAGCAATTGTATATTCATCTACACCAGGTAGTATTGATATTGCTACTAATCTATTTACTACAAATAATGGTACTAATGATACAATTAAAAACTATATTAGAGACCAAATCATTAACAAAATTTCAAATTATAACAGTACAGGTTTTGATAATGGTATCAAACAAATTGCATCTGCTGAAGATCTTAAAAATGGTTTAGATACTATTGGTGGTGTAAAAACACATATTATGTATCAAAATATTAATTTTAATGATGCTAAGTATGATAATTTATTTAAAAATTCAAATTTAACTAATACTATTCAAGTTATTAAGTATGATAAAAAATATACTGCTGTATCAACTAGATTTTATCAACTTAAAATGAAACAATTACTTATGATAATAGCTGATAGAATAAAATATTATTTAGATAATACATATACAAAAGACACTTTCCCTAATATTGTAGAATATATTAATAATATTAGAAGTAAAATTAAAGAAAACACAGATAAACTAGATAGTTATTTAGACATGGGAAGGAGTGATAAAAAAATAAATACAAGATCACTAAAAAAATATTTTTTAAAATTCGACATGAAAAAAGATAATAAAGATTTTTATTTATTAACTAGAGAATTAATAAAATTAATAAATGAAGAAACTAAATTAACAAATTTAGTTTACATCATTGAAGTTATTGCTAGTAATTGTAAAGATGAGACTACTGCGGTTACTCCTTCTGGTGTTACTCCTGGTACTGCTGTTTAATTATAAATTTAGTTGTTTTTATAATTTTTTTATAATTTTTGTAATTTTTATGAATATATCATAACAATAAAAAGAATTATTAATAAAATTCCATATATAAATCTAGCATTCTTTTTTCTTATACCTTCAAAATTTTCTACTATTTTCATATTAATATTTTGTTAGATAAAATTAATTAATTATTTTTTTTTACATTTAAGCGTATTTTAATTAGAATAATCAAATATTAGAATTCATTTTAAATTATACTAATTAAATTAATAAAATGGTTGGATTTACTCTTTATAATCTTTGTATGACTAATGATTATTATAATCAAGGAAACTCTCACTTGTATTACAAACATAATTCAAAATATTATCAAGTAGACGATTCAGTTTTAGATATTATATGCGACCCATATTTATCATATAATAAATTTTATGATAAGTTATTTAATTATGATATGATTATTCTATTTATGTATTTAATTTCATATTCTATCTTAGGATACTATTGTTTCTATACATCTAATTATGTTCATAATCATCCACAATTACAAGTACACGTTATAGAAAATAAATATAGTTCTAATGATGAGTCAGAATCAGAAGAAGAAGTTACCGATGAAGAAGCTTCAACTGAAGAAGAAAATAATACTGATACTACAGATAATGAGGAATCAGAATCTAAAGATTCCAATAGTGTTAACCAATATCTACTTAATATTTTTATTAGACAAGTAGTACATCATTACAATACAGAAGTATTCTATTATTTACATCCAGAATCTGGTATTAAAAAAATTGTACAATATTATTTGTTTGATACAAAATCTACTATTAAGGATAATAATGAAGTCCTTGATGCAGAGGAAACTTATAATCAAATTCAAAATAATCTAGGATCTGAATACTTTTGTCATAATCCAGAACAAGTTAAATATTATCCAATTACTCACCATGTACAAGATACAAAGGTTACTCATCATACAAGTTTCAATGAATTACATTTTATTCATTGGTTGCTTCAAACAAATATTTTTAATCATGTAATTCAAAATAAAGAAAGACTATTGAATGAAATGAAAGAAATTAATTACATAAATGATGAAGATTATCAAAAATATAAAAACAGTTTTTCTCTTAATTCAATAAAAGAGACTAGTTCCAATTAAAAGTTATTTACAATGTATAATATTTAAAAAAAAATAATTATTAAAATATTAATTAATATTCTATCAACTATTAATTAATACTACAAGCTTTTTTGATACTATTTATTACTTTTTTATTACTTTCATAATTAATTCCTTCTATTCTAGGATCAGTTTTTCCAGCTTCAATTAAATCTGGATAACTTAATATTTTATTTAATTTATCTTCATCACAAAGAGAAAATTCTCTAATCATTTTTCTATTTTTCTTAGCACATACATCCATTAATTCTGGATCAGGAAGACTTGATAAATAAGTATCAACAACATTATAAGCAGCATGAAATTTGTCTAATGGTTCTCCAACTCCACCTGCGCTATACCCGTATTGACCTAATTCATTAAATACTTGAAAATAATATTTTTCAACACTTCTATCTAAATTTTTATCATATGTTATATCAGGACACATATCAGCTTGATTTTTAATTAATCTATTACCTAATTGTGTATCTTTAACTCCCATTTCTAAATTAGGTGATTCTCTTTTTATTTCATCTATATTTTGAAATGTTTCTACATTATTAAAAGCCTCAGGATTTAATGGACCATGACTGGATTTACCCACGTCTTGAAAGGCAGTTAAAATTATATTATTATTTTTAAGAAACTTTCTAATACTATTAAAGGTATTATCACCTGAATATTGAACTCTTTTTAAATTTCCATCAATACTTTTTTCTAAAATTATTGTTGGTACTCCAGTAACTCCAAAAGCAGAACAAGTTGGACGAGTTTCTAATTTACTACAATCTTTTTCAATTGGACTACAAGATTTTGGTAAAGCATCTCTAACTCTGTACCATATAGGTAAAATTGCTTGAGAATAAGAACAAGACATAGTATAAAATAAATATAGTTTATCATTATTTTGAAATGATTCTGTAGTTGGTGCTGGTTCAGTTGTTTCTGGTTCAGTTGGTGTAGGTTCAGTTGTTACAGGTTGAGTAGTTTCTGTTACACCATTAGTATTAACTGGTTCTTGATTTGATTCTTGAACCTGTTGTTCTAATTCTCTAATTCTCCTTCTAGTATCATCTCTAACTCTATCTAATTCTCTTTCATAATATCTTCTATCTTTATCGTCATATTTTCTTCTAAACCAATAATCTCTTCTTAACCAATCATCATCATTATCAACAATATATATTTTATCTGATTTATTACTAGTTTTTTGATTTAAATATAAAAAATACATTCCAATAAGGAAAATGATTATTAGTAAAAATATAATAATTATTAATTTATTATCTAATTGTTGTTTCATTGTTTAATATATAAAAATAAAATATTTTTATTTTTTTAATAGAGACAAATGGATAATTTTGTATCTTTTGTGAATCATTTATTGACCTATGAAAAGCAAAGAGAACTAATAAATGTTAAGAACCCAGAGTTCATAAATAAACCATTTAGATTTAATATAAGTGGAGATGTAATGATTAACTTATCTAAAAAAGTAATTAATATTTTTAAACAGGAAAAAAATATGTTAGAATTAAGTGTACCAATTAATTTATTTGGTGATATACATGGTCAGTATTTAGATATGGTAAGATTTTTAAAAATGACTGGGTTACCTCCAAATCAAAAATTTCTTTTTTTAGGAGATTATGTAGATAGAGGTCCAAATAGTATTGAAGTAGTAGCTCTTTTATTTGCAATGAAAATCTTGTACCCAGATAAAGTATTTATTTTAAGAGGTAATCATGAATGTCCTGATGTTAATAAAGGTTATGGGTTTTATGATGAATGTATTCAAAGATTTAGTCAAGGACCGGATCAAAATTTAGGTTTAAAAGTATTTAATAGTATCAATCAAACCTTATGTTCTATTCCTATTGCTGCAATTATAGATAAAAAAGTTTTTTGTACTCATGGGGGTCTATCTCCAAATTTAAGACATATAGAAGATATTAGTAAAATTAATAGATTTTCAAAAATACCTGATGCTGGACCACTATGTGACTTATTGTGGGCTGATCCTGATTCTAATTCTGATGGTTGGTCTCATAGTCAAAGAGGTGTTTCATATACTTTTAATGAAAAAGTGTTAGATGAATTTATGACTAATAATAATATTGAATTAGTTTGTAGAGCCCATCAGTTAGTTAATAATGGATATCAATTCTTTAATAATAATAAGTTAATTACTTTATTTAGTGCTCCTAATTATTGTGGTTCTTGTGGTAACGATGGAGCAGTAATGAAAATTGATGAAAACTTTCAATGTTCATTTTTAATAATTAAACCAGTTAATAAAAAAAATTGATTTATTTAATTTTTAAAAATATACTTCTATAAAATTAGATTAGTATTAAATCAAAATAACTTAATTAGCTTTTAAATTTTTAAAAATGAGTCATAATTATGTTAACAAATTAACTACTTTAGAACCTAAGGATTATGTTTATAAAAATATTTTTGAATTTAAAGAAAGACATAAAATAAAGAATGATATTATTGAAAAAATTTGGAAAGAGAATTTTAGTTC
>Ga0129351_1001110_pt1 | contig 10510 bp, 12 predicted proteins | sample CPBDNA_8_FD_94423 | JGI IMG/M metagenome (GOLD analysis project Ga0129351, IMG submission 94423) | Freshwater to marine salinity gradient microbial communities from Chesapeake Bay, USA - CPBay_Sum_27_0.2_DNA | ecosystem: Environmental > Aquatic > Marine > Coastal | place: USA: Chesapeake Bay... | reverse complement strand
AGCCGCTGTAGTGCCCTGCCAGGCGTTTGTGACAGTCAATGTGTCAGTCGCTACCGCTGTAACCAAATGCAACTCTGCGTTTGTTTCAATAACGTCACCAATACCAATGCCCAACGCATTAGCGTGACCAGTTGTTAAAACTAACGAACCAGCCGATGCAGCAGCAGACGCAGCTAACGTCCCAAATTCGTTTCGATAATACGCCTGCAAAGTACGCAACACTTTGTCAGCCATCGCATCAACAGTTGAAGGCCATCCTGCCATTAGAAAAACTCCACATCACCAGTGTAAAGAACTGGAGTTTCTGGATTAGCCGACACACGAATCCATACTTGATATTTTCCGCGTTCAGGAACAGTTAGACTTGCCCCGCTGTCAGCACCACCAACATCAACTTTTGCTAGATACTGACTTCCCTTGGTATCCCAAGAACCAGTAACCCAACTTGTAGGATCGTTGTAGTTATCTTCAGGAGTAATTCCTGTTTCATCTCCAGGTTTCCGAGTCAAAGCAAACTCAACAGTATTTACTGTCGGATCATATGACGCTCCGCCACGCTCAGCTCTAACCGGAACTCGAATAAACTCTTTTGTTAAATAAGATAATTTCGGAAACGCCATCAATTTGACCTTACTGGTTTATGTTCCCATTGTTTAAGAACATCGTTAGCAATCCACTCTTTTTCCACAGTGTCCACAACCCAGTTGAAAACCGGTTGATTTGAAATCCAGTTTGCTTTGATCGCGCCAGTGCTAACAATTTGATGTTCGTTTGGGTCGCGTTGACCAATACTAGCTTGATAAAAACTAATGCTTGCCGCAAAGACGTTAACAAGTAACGCGCTAAATGTAACCGTTGGCGTGTAAAACGACGGGGTAACAGCTATTTGGTTAACGTCTGCTGCTCGAGCAAGCGCAACCGGATAAAAAGAAACTGACGTATTGAAAACAGAAACATTAATTGTTCTGCTAAATGTTGGGCTATAAAATTGTGGAGTAACAGTTAACGAAGAAACGTTTAAAGGTTCAACTGTTACTTGAGGAATGTAAAAAGTTGGAGTAACAGTTAAAAGATTTGCCGTTAAATCTTCAAACGTTGCCGTAGGCGCATAAAACGTTGGGGTAACAGCAAGATTTGTTGCAGCAACAGTTACCGAAACCTTAGGACTGTAAAAAGAAACTGTTGTTGTTAACGTGTTAGCTGTTAAAGCTTCAAACGCAATCTGCGGGTTATAAAAAGTAACCCCAGCGTTACCATCCAACAAACTAGGTTGTAGAGAAACGATGGTTTCTACAGCTGGATTATAAAATGTTGGAGTAACTGTTAATTTGTTAGCTTCAAGAGGCGCAACAGTAACTGTTGGAACATAAAATGTTGGAGAAACAGTTAACGTTGACGGCTGCAAACTTTCGCTTGCAACATTAAGCGCATAAAACGACGGCGAAACGCTTAACGAATTAACCTGAAGATATTGATTAATGTTAGGCGAATAGAACGTTATTGTTGGGTTGAACGAACTAACAGTTAAAGTTTGATTAGTGGTTGCTGTGAGCTGCAAGGAAAGCAGCTCCAGGTATGGGCCTGTAGCAAAAAGACCACCACCCGACGAATAAAGACGGACAGCAAAGGGTGTATCTGAACCAGAGTTAGTTCTGTACTGCAACTGGACAAACGGCGTCAACAAACTTGCCTCTTGTGAAGCACCGGGGCGATAAATTGTGACCGCTTGATCAGTATCAGTGCCATAAACAGCACGGGTGAAACCATTGAAGTTATTGCTGTTTACGTTCTCTGCGCTCCATGAACCCAGCAAAAGCACATCTTCGCCTGACGCAGGGTCAGTCAAAGTGTGTGCAGTCGTCAAACTATTAGTACTTGTAGTTTGAAATGTGGTGGTTCGTTCAGCATGTGTGACAGCGGTAAACTCAGCCGCATCCAAAAACACCACGTCGATGTCGTAGTAACTGTTAGTACCACCGTCGACTTTGCCAAACAACTCAATGTAATCTGAAGTAGTTACATTCTCGGCGTACCCAAAAATTGGGGTGTTCCAATAGTTGTCCTGATAGCTTTCCATTTCAGCTTCGGACTCTGGCCCCAACTGGGTACCAGTGCTACTAATATTTTTTTCCCACAAAGCGTAAGCGCTACGGTCTGCTGAACCGCCAGTAGACACTTTCATTGTGGTGAGAACTACAAAGTCTCCAGATGCAGGAAAGGTCTGCGTTCCTAATGATGTGTAAGTAGATGAACTCGTAGAAGTATCCGACAGCGTATGAAACGAATCATTACCTGCCATCTTCATAACGAAGTATTTAGGCTGGGCAGCCACAACATTAGCTGAGGTGCCCGAACGATGAACATACCACTGGATCGTTACAGCGTTTGTATTAGACGCCGTGTACTTGTACAGCTCAACTATTGGTCTTGATATATTGAAAGAAACCTGCGACTCGAACTGGGTTTCTTGAGAGTGAATCGCTGTCCCGTTTACACGTAACTCAGCGTTTGCCTCAGCCGACGTAGATAACACATCAAGATCAAGCATTGCGATAATGATGTAATCACCGGTGCTAGGTGGCGTGTACGAATACGTACTGCCAACTGCAACCCAAGAAGTGCTAGAAGTAGTTGTAGTCGTGTCTTGCCAGTTATGCCCAAAAACACGATCAGCCATCGCTCACCCCTTATCTAGTTGGAGGAGCATCCACTTTTATTCGCTGCCGCAACATCCGACGAACAATCTTCGCTAACTCGCTGACGTTAGGGTCGATTGACTGGCCGATGAGATCAAGCGTAGAAATCGCGTTGTCCCTAAGCCAAATATAATCTGGGTCAAAATCGTAGTCAGGGTCAAACACCACGTTTTCAGCGGCATGATGAATCTCATCACCCGAGAAAATACCTGCCGGATCGTACACCTCACCGTTACCGTCTGCGTCAAAAGTGGCAGACAACCCCCAACCGTCAGGCACAGGACGGTCAGGATGTGCTGCTTTTACCGCGTCAGCAATCTGCGTAAGGCTAAACGGTGAATTTACGTGAGCCATCTTACCAAGTAAAAATACCTGAAGTATTCCAGGTAACAATAATATCGGTGCCGTTAGGAGTAATTGGCAAACCCGTTACGTCAGCCGACGTAAAATTGCAAATCAACAAACTATCAGAAGCAGTGCCAGTGTTCTTGTAAAGAACTAAATCTTCTGATTCGGCGCCAGACACAGACGTAAACGTTAAATCTGCTGCGTCAAACTTGCCTACACCACCAACAATAGTCCACGTTTTGCTAGCCAACGCAGCGTCAGCAATGATAGCCCCACCAGTAATATCAGCTTTATCTTGTTGAGCAGTATTAGTAGTATCGGGGTTCCAAGTATTAGCGTCAATTAAAGCGCAATGAATAACATCACTTACAAAATCAACTGCGCCGTGACCAGAACTGCCGCCCGGGTCAAATTGTTCCTTACGGAATTCAACAAAAAAATCAGCCATATCAAACCCATCCCTTCGGACGATCCGTTGTTTTTAGCACAGCTTTAGTGCGCATTGCATCTTCTACCATAGCCCGGTACTGACCGTAATTAATTGATCTCATTCCAGACGGCAAATCCAAAACACCAACATGCTCAGAATCACCAATAGGTGGACCACCAATATGTTGAACAGCACCGTCAAATGGTTCTTCGCCAACAATAACAAGACTTTGAGAGACAAGTCCAGCTTTCATAGCACGATCAATACGATCATGCCATACAGTCTTGGAAATCTTTCCAAACCCGTTGTTGTCTAAAGCTACTTTAGTTAAAACCCATCTACCAGCAGGTGTAGCCGGTGGGATTCTAATAAGCAGCGTTGAATTTCGCAACGACGGATGTTTCACAACGTAATTCATTTTGCCTCTTGCAAATTGTGATGCATAATTTCGTTTATGTGTTTTTGGTAATATTCTTCGTTAATCTCATGGGTTTTTATATGCCCAATTTTTAACCCAGTATGAACATACGTTCCAAACCCAAGAGAACCAGCAAGCAAACAAAAGAAAATATCTTCACCAAACGCAACTCCAGCTTGCTCATACTCCCTAAACCAAATGTAAGGATTCGGATAACCATTTCGCATACTGTGCTTTTCTTCAATGCACTCGAGCACATGCCGATGAATCATCAAAAACGCCGCACCAGTAGCATTGACTTTCAACAATGCGTTTTCTTCGTATGCGTAATGTCTTTCTATTTCAATTGGTTTAGAAACATCAAAATCTTTAGCGTTTGCGATTGTAAACAACGTTGGCCAAACAGCTTTTGATCGACCACCACCAAAACACAAACCCCCTAAAATTTTTATATCTTCTTTGCTGCGGCTAACAATACCAATTGCTTTATCAACAACATCAGATTCAAATTTCATATCCGAATCGATAAACAACAACCAATCAGCATCAGGATATTTTTCTAAAAACACTTTAACTATGTCGCATCGTGCTTGAAAAATACGCGGAGAACTTTCTAACCAAATTGTTCCGCCATGTTTCGTAATGTATTGATTGTTATTTGCGTCATGCAAAAGCAAACCAGTAATTGAACTCATAAAACGAGCATTAACAGTCCCCGGATTTGGACCTGCAATAACTACACCATTTGCAGATTCTGGTTCACGCGCGGCAGGTTTACGTTTTCCCATATTGCTCCCAACAAATAAAGGGCGGCCCCTATATCAGGGACCGCCCTTTAGTCTAACTGATTTACTGATTAGTAGTTCAAGTTGTTGAACACACCCATGTGTTCTTCACCCTTAATCTGCAAACCTTCCTCAGCGACAATCATCATTGAATCAGAGTCGCCAGTCTTAGCAAGAGAAACAGCGCGAAGCGGAGTCATAACCCGTCGCACAATATTGCCCTGCTTGAGAAGGAACGCGTGACCTGGGTAAACCCAACGGTTACGGACTACAGAAACATCACCAAACTCAGTGACAATAACCGTTACCCGACGACGACCACGCATCGAATCAACATTAGTGACTCGCACAACATTCGTGTCAGTAACATTATTCAAATCAGTAAGTGACTTTGGATTCGCCATCAAAAGAAGCGGATCGCCACCCTGATCATACACAGTTTGCTGAAGCGTCTGAATATTAGCAACAGTTAAACTCGTAGCATTACTCGTATTAGTAGAAATTTGCTTAAACAAACCTTGAGTAGTACGCCGCTTGTTCACAGTATCGTTAGCAAGTTCCGAATAAAGGAACGCTTGTTCGCGACTAATAACATTTTCCTTAGTGCGCTGTGCAAGCTGGTGAGCTGCCTCGTTGCTGATGCCGTACTTGCGAACAAGCTGCTCGGTACGAGAAAGCCGCACCTTAGTAGGACCAAAAATTTGAGTCCGGTTAGACGAATCAGTACGATCAGTTACCCGAGTGTTTTCAGGGTCAGCACCTTCGTTTAACGCAGTGCCAATCTGATAAATAAAATCTCCGCTTGCGTGTGTAGTCGCTACGTCTGAACCCCATGAACGGGTTACGTCAAGAACATCTGCTGTTGCGTTATAACCAGTCACACGCATACGTTCTTGGTTGGTTTGCCCAAGATACAAAATATCACCGGTTGAGAACCGGGCACGAGTTCCGGCAGCAAGCGTAATTGTTCCATCAGCAGTAACAACAGCGCCGCCAAGAGTGCTTCGCGGAGTCAAAATTTCGTCGTCCATCCAATTGAACAACGTCTGACCAACCGGACGCGACGGAAGAATCATCGTACCGTCAGCATCCACACCGTTAATCATTGGAGAGTCGATGGGCGAAAGCATGTAAATAGCTTCGTCCATATCAACAATTACACCTACAGTTAAATCAAAACTAGTTGTAGGGTCATAAACGCCAGTAGCCATTATTTAATCCTTAAGAAGATTGCATTCGTTTAAGTTGCTCATTAATCGAATGCCGGTTTTCCGAATATTGTTTCATCCGAACAGGAGTACCATTCGGATTTAAAATTGGAACACCCCGATGATCTCGAGCAATCCCACGCTCCCAAGCATTATTAGGTTCAGATCGACGCAGTTTTGGTTCGCCAATGCGATGAGTGTGCGCTCGTTCGCCTACACCTGACGTACCAGCAATTTGCATGTACTGGATGTTGTGTTTCCAACACAACTTTGCGCCAGGCCGTGTAACGTTGTCAGGACAGTCATTACAAGTTAATGCGTCCTGCAACCACTCGTCATACGTCGGAACATCGTAACTCAAACGATTCGTTCCCCATGATCTGCTAAATGAGCTTCCCATTTCTGAGCAGTCCAAATAGCTGTTTCATCACCTGCTGCTGCTCTTGACAACAACGTTCCAAAGAACGCTGCTTCTTGAGCAGTTTGATCTGACCCGTTTTGCTTTTCTTCTTGCATCGCAGCCCAAGCAGCTTCGCTGGCAGTCATTTCCTCTTGAGGAGGTCGACCAGCAGAGTTTTCTGCTACTTGTTCACTAATACGCAAAGATTCAAGAGCTTCAGGAGAAGCACCTGGAACATTAGGGGTAAGCTGTGACAAAGTTGGATCTTCGTTTGGAGATGGAGTAGCAGAAGGTCCAGACAAATTGCCTGAAATCTGTTCCCACTGTGTCGACAAATCGTCGCTACTAGGGACTTCTCCTCCACGATTCTTTAAGTTCTCAACAAACATTTGCCCAAGAGCAGACGTTGTATCAATCCCAGCTCGAGTAACAGCTAACTCTAATTGAAGTTCGCGTTTTTCTTGCTCGAATCGTTCTCTAAGTTCTGAACCAGTTTCTTCGTTTTCAGCCATTCTTCCTCTTTACGTTGACTTGGCGCGGCAACGTTACCCGCATTACGCCCTACCTTACAAACAACACTGGGGGTTGTTGTTTGATTGTTGACGGCCCTATAGCGCACATCCGTCGGACGGCCATAGAGCACACATCAAGACCATTAAAACATATTTGTTTTATGATTGCAACTACGGGTGTTCAAGTTTTGTTACACGCGTAGTTAAATCTACTTGTCCTTCTTCTAACGTTCTTACTCTTTTGGGAAGTGTCCCCACCTCACTAGCAAGTATCGAATCGTCGTTAAAGTGTTGATTAATTTGATTTAAAGCTTCTCGTAGTTCTTTGTGATGCTTAGACAAACTTCTGTAAATAAAAGGCAGAACACAACCTACAATTGCGTTGTTAATTAAAGTATCTACAATATTTATTTCATTCATTGTCCTGCTACACCTAATCCGACAAAACCTTGGCCTGCGAAAAACGCTGAACCGCCACCGCCACTAAACGCTGCCATGCGCCGATTGCGACGATCACGCAACGCGCGCCGTGCATTCAAAGCACCAGACGTATTAAAGACCGACGCCAACAAATCAGCTTGAGTTAAATCAGTTTGTTCAGAAAACGTTTCTTGTTGTAAGGGCATTTGGTCCCCGACAGCAGCCATACCTGCAATAATCTGATTAGCAGATGGCGAGGTGCCAGCAATTTCTTCTGCTTGGTTACGCCCGACTGTAACACCTGCACGTTGACCTAAACCGCCAACTTCAGCAGCACGGGCTTGAGCAATTAACGTGTTACTCGCCCTATCAGGGTCAAGGAATAAAGCAGCTAAAACGTTGTCGCCTTCAAACCCATAATAAGAATTAAACGCGTCGCGGATTGCTGGGTCAGTTTGAGCAACTCGTTTATACCCTTCATTAATACGATCTTGCACTTCCAAAGGAGAAACGTCGTTAGCAATGAAATTAGTAAAATCATTTCGTTGATCGTAAAATTCTCTAGGCAAACCTGACATTCGCATTAAAGCTGCGTATTCATTTTCTAAATCAATATAATCACGTTCAGTAATAGCGTTAAGCCGGTTGGTATTTCTAATATCCATTGCCGGAAAACGATCTTTGTAAATTTGAGTTTCTCTTAAATCTAAAAGTATCTTGCTGTAATCACCAGAGTCGCCAGCGCCAGATTGAATTTGTTCCCACAACCAATCACCCAATCCTTCTAACCCATATTGCGACATCAAATCTTCTAAATACGCTTTTGCATTTAAACGCGCAATACTGTCTACGGCAGGGGCATCCGGGTCATCTGGGGTAGACGTATCTGTATCATCTGTAATTGGGGGCGGGTCAATAGGTTCACCAGTATCAACAGGTTGTTCTGGCTCCAACGGTTCTTCTGGAGCCGGTTGATTCTCAGCGCGCCAACGCTCTAATTCTGTAAGAGCTTCATCCCGTGTTTCATAAATTGTGTAACCCTTATTTTGTACCGAGTATCTTGGCGCCCCCATCATGATGCCGTTGACAACAACGTATACAAAATCGTTGCTCCCGTCGTTTCCAACAGGAGCATCAGACTCAGGAGTTTCAGGAGGTGAACCCGGATTTTGGAATGAAGGCGGTTGCATTGCCGTTTCATCTGGCAAAGCAACTACTTGCCCAGGGTAAATCAAATTAGGATTAGGAAACTTGCCTGGGTTTGCTGTTAACAACTCTTGTAGGCTTACACCAAACATTGCCGCAATACGGCCAAGAGTGTCGCCACGTTTAATTGTGTATGGCATTAAATCTCTCCAAACATTTGCAACAACGAACGCCCCAACCGAGCGCTTTTGTTTATTGCGTCATCAGTAGTTTCGTAATCTTCAAGACTATAAATATGTCGACGAGCTTCGTCAGTTGTCATTGATCTCATACCTTGGCCATCAGGATTGTATTCCAAAATCGGATTAAACCTAGAGTCATTTACAAAATCAACTTCAGCAGTTGAAATACCTAAAATGTTTGAAACATCTTGAGCTCGAGGTGCCATGATAGTTCTTAAATTAAAACCAGCATCAAACTGATCAGCCAACCAAGGATAACGCGTTTTAGCTTGCTCAATTAGAAACCCATTAATAGCACTTGCTTGTTTTTTGCCCGAAACAATATCGACTGCTAATTCTTCATACGATTGTCGATCAAATGCTAAACCATAATCAGAAGCTGACTGTTGGATTTCGGCAAACCTTGCAGCTAAATCGCTTTGAACATCAATTTCATTAGGATCAAAATCGTTTTCTCCAATTAACGCATCGTAAATTTGTCCAATGTTCCATCCGTACATTAAACTATCTCGAGCAATATTGGTAAACGATTCGTCGCTTAAGGTAATCCCAAGACTTCTAGCATACGTTTCCAACGTATTGACTTGATTGTTAATCCGCTGTTGAGTTGAAGCAGGATCGTCTAATTCCTGCTGCATAAACTCTCTTGCAGTATCGCTTGTTGTTCGCCACCATTCGGTTTGCCTAACTGCGTCCTGCAATCTTTCAGTCGACCATTGATTTAACGCGGCAAGAATTAAAATAGAACCAAGTTCTGGGTGTTGAATTAAAGTCGTTGAGTAACCTAATTGTCTTTTAATTTCTGCTTGCAAATTAGGTGCTAAATCATTCCAAGAAACATCATCTGGAATTCCATCAGGAAAATATTCTTGAATTAACGCGTCTAAATCGTCGTTACCTTGATCGCGAACGCCGGTATCGCTTTCATACTCAGCGTAAATATCACCACCACTGCCTGACGACTGATTTCCTAACGGTGCTTCAGCAGAATTACCACTTCTGCGAGCAAAACTCCCAGTACCCCAAGTACTTGTTTGCCCCCCAGGAGCAACCGCTTCAGACAACGTTGCCGCACTAACATTAGGGTCAGCTAACGTTTTTAAAATATTCCTGTAACGCCCAAGAACAATCGTGTCAGCAGTTGCTTTCACACCATTTTCAAACGTGCTGTAATTTTGGACGTTAGCGGTATTAAACCGTGTTGAATCATAAATAGTTGAGTCGTTATGACCTCTAGTTGTTGCCAATGGGTTATTAATAGCCCGCGTATTTTCTCCTTCCATCCAAGCAACAACAGCACGCAAATTGTTTTGATTAACAGTTAAACGCAAACCTTGAGAATTCAAATATGCTTGCGCTTCAGGCATTTGCGCTATCTCTTGCAACAACGCAGCAGCAAACTCAATCCTCGTTTTATTGTCAGGATTTCGGGTTTGGTCAAATGTTCTTTGACTCTGATTCCCTAACGGAGTGCTACCACCAACAGTTTCGGTTGATCCTACATTTTGTTCATACTCAGGTGTATTAATAGGTTCAATAAACGCCATAACTAAGTACCCATCATGTTTCGTAAAGTAGCAACAGCAGAGCTCATATCACGTGCAAACACTTTGCTGCCTTGCTGCCGACGCATAGCAGAAACAGCGTAATCAGTAGGAGTTGCTGCAACCTCAATGTCTCTTATCAAATTCGGCCCTACGTAATCGTCTGACAAACTTGTTGATTCTTCAGAGGTACGTTCAAATGGAACCGGTTCTGCAAGATTGGTGTCAGGCGCAAAACGAGTATTCGGGTCCATTTCAAATTGAAGTTCATTTCCGAACTGATCATAAAGTTTACTTAAACCAGTACGGCTATTAATAGCAGCACGACGATTACGTTGTCTAGCCAAATTAATTTGATTCT
>Ga0129351_1001101_pt1 | contig 10537 bp, 13 predicted proteins | sample CPBDNA_8_FD_94423 | JGI IMG/M metagenome (GOLD analysis project Ga0129351, IMG submission 94423) | Freshwater to marine salinity gradient microbial communities from Chesapeake Bay, USA - CPBay_Sum_27_0.2_DNA | ecosystem: Environmental > Aquatic > Marine > Coastal | place: USA: Chesapeake Bay... | reverse complement strand
TTGATCTGTAGCGTTATCATCTTCACTAAATGCAATAGCACCACCGTTTGATCCATCTAGGTTTAGTACAGCAAAAGATGAACCTAAATCGTGAGGGGTAGATGTGCCAATGCCAACATTACCTCTATCAAGCACAAGATTATTGGCATATGAAGTACCATTGTTTCTTAAATCAAATGCGTATTTTACTAGGCCTGATGAAACAACTTGATTTAACTTTAAGTCATACTCGCTTCCAGAAGTTAAGGAATACATCCAGTTTTGAGTAGCGTTTGTGCCAATCCCTTGAGCCGCTGGTTGCACGGTCAACGGGCTATCAGGCGAACTCGTCCCAATGCCCAACCGCTCATCCGCAGCTGACCAGAAGAACTTTGCCGTGGTGCCTGTGTCCTCGTAGAAGCTGATGTCGCCTGTGGAATTATCTACAAAAAGTCTATCTGTACCAAGCACAGTTTGAACAAGAAGACCCGTATTTGAAGTTATGTCTAGTGGAAGTGTTGCGTGATTACTAACTAACCGTATATTTTCGCCACTTGATGACTCAATTACTAAGTTGTCAAAACCATCATCTCCAATAGTGTGACCATCGCCCACAGTCAGCCCATCGCTGGTCAAAGTACCCGTGATTTCTACGCCTGTGCTGGTGGTTTCTAAACGCTTTATTCCACTCTCAAATAAATATACATTGGAATTTACTGTATCAAAGAAAGCTATGTTTTCTCCGTCAGTTTTTTCCATAAGTATGCCAGCACCATCACTCATAATGCTAAGGTTTCCAGCACCAAGGTCTTTAATATAACTATTCCCATCATGGTAAATCTGTAGGTCAGACCCAGCACCGAAGATGGCTTTACCATTATCTGCGAAAGTAGCATTACCAGTTACGTCGATGCCTGTGCTGGTGGTGGCGAGTTTGGGGGAGTTGTCGTAATAAAGAGTTACTGCGCCGTTACTCACAAAATCAGCTAAATTTTCTGTACCACCTTGGTTTTTCAAAATCAGGTTAGTACCCTGAATGTAAAGGTTTCCAGTGCTTGTATCTTCTATGTAGTTGTGTGTTCCATCATGGTAAATCTGTAGGTTAGACCCAGCGCCGAAGATGGCTTTGACGTTATCACCCATGCTTAGGTCACCAGTCATGGTATCGCCAGTGATCCTGACAAAGCCAGTAGCCGTATCTAGGGCGTTCTTGAACTCATCTATCGTAATGCTTTTAGTCAGAGCAGCAGAGGTATCAACGATAACAAGCTGATCGTCTGTCGCTACGTTAGCACCTGTGAGTGCCGTTAATTCGCTTATCTTTTTATCAGCCATTTCTTACCTCAATTCTGCCCAGTAGCCTACAGTGCCAGAACCGTTGACCTTGTAGTAATGATTATTCGGGATGATCGCAGATACACCGTTTAAGGTGGTGCCAACGCTAATATATGTGGAGTTATCGCTAGACACTTGCAGAACAACATCTGCGTCTGTGTCCACGTTTACCTGAATGGGCTTGCCAGTCGTGTTTTGGTAAACTGTGCTGACTGCGCGGCTGCTGCTTACATCTTGCCAAGTTTGACTGTTTCCTATCCCAGTGCCAGCAACAAGTGCATCAACAGCAGTCTTAAAATTAGCGGGTGAAATTAAGAAGCCTTTTGTGTCGGTTCCACTTATCAACGATGAAGATGCTACCCGCTGAAGGCTACCGATCTCAGTATAGCTGCTTTCATTTCCGTCAAACACTCGCGCCTGTTGATGGATATTAAAGTAGTTTGTGCTTTGGTTCATCAAGCCAACTAATATGTTGGCTGAGTTTGCCTCATTTCTAAAGTAAAGGTATCCCGTGTCAGTTTCATACCAAAACTGATTTGCATAAGGCGTAGTCGGCGCAGATGTTCCTGAGCTTGTGCTGGCTAATGCTTGCAAAGCGTTGTTTAAGTCTGCCCTTAAATCAGCCGCCGCTTGGTTGGCTATATCCATATCATGCTGTGACATCAGGTGTTATACTCCACATATGCTGTTAATGCGCTGACCTCTGCGCTGAAGCCTTGCGATGTTGAATTGAAATATACACTAAATCTAAACGCTCGCCCAGAGAATTGCCCAGCCCGAAAAAAGTTGTAGCTCGACCATGTAGGTGATCCCGACGGATCATCATTCGTTGTTGATACTTGAAAGAGCAAATTAGTGTCGTTGTGGTTTGTCTTGTTGTGGACAAAATCAAACCCAGTGTTGGTATATGTCTGAGAGGTGTAGTCAGAGCTATAAACAATCCCTGTTGGCAAATCATCAAACAGGTTTGGCAGCGCGTCAAAAAGACCGTTTGTTAGATCTTTGCGCACAGTCGTTGCATCAATGCGAATGTTTACAAGGCGAACGGTGCTGTCATGCGTTTGAATATAATTGCTAAAATCATATGCAATTAAGTTCTGCACAGTGCCGCCCTCGGTTGCGTACAGCTTATTGCTGGCGACTGTCAGCCCAATCTTACTTCCGCTAAAGCTAGGTGCCTCGGCTTGCGTTAGGCTTTGGCTGTAAGAATTAACATTAGCAGTCGGAACAACTGCAATAGAATAATCAGCGCTTGGCTTGCCGCCTTTTGTGTATGCCTTGATCATATATGAGCCGGATCTGGCTGGCACAGAGATAGAGTTGGCTGGCCGACTAACCTTAGCGACCACTGTAGTTGCATCGCTCCAGATGGCGTTGGAAGTCGCTACAGAATGCCTGATCTGGTAGTAGCTCAGATTTGGGCTTGCGACTGGCTTCCATTCCAGTTGTGTTGTGTCGCCATTAACTTCAGCGCTGAAATCCTCAACGTTTAATGGCAGTTTTCTTGCTGGTGCGATTTTTACAGTCATCTTTCTACCCACGGCCCCTTTGTTCCATGTGCGTTGATACCTCTGGCTCTAACGGTGTAATCGCCTTCCTCGATGTCCTTAAATTCAAACAATCCAAGATCACCTTTGTTGACCGCGACAAATTCCTCTTGGTAAGGCTGCACAGTTACATAAGATCCATATTTTACTGGATCAGCGACCATCGTGGGAACAAACGTATTGTCGATGTAATTATCTTGAGCAGTGCTATTTGTAAGACCAACATTTCTACGCAATAAACAAATCACATCATCAATGGCGATATCTTGAGTTCCCAAGTCTGCAATATTTCCAAAATATTGATTGCTTGGATCTGTTTCAAATAAGAACAGTTCGCTTTCCGTGGCAATGCCTGTGATGATCCGCAAAAAGCTTACGATAATCCCCATAAAGTTTACATCAGCATCGCCTTTCGTGGTTCTAATAAGCTGAACCTCCACACTATCAATTTGCTCTGGCTGAGCAGATGAAACCGTCACGAATAAAGTGCTGGTGATTTTCTCGTTATAGACCACTTCAGAAACGGTGTGAGATAAGCCAACAGCAGGAACAGAAAACGCTGGCGTTAATGTTGTGTTGTTGCTTTCAAAGGCAGTCTCATCAGCATCCCAGTTGAATATGCCAGAGCTTATTTCTTGCAGCGACATGCTAACTTGCAGCGTCATGTCTGAGGCAAGCCCAAACGTCCACTCAGTTACCTCAAACACCTTAGCATCAAAGCCCAGCCTGTCGTAAGTAATCGTCACCAGATCGCCCACAGTTAAGTTAAGCGCCCTCATGCCAAATGATCCGCTTATTCTTAGCTGCTCTCTGTTTCGATAAAGAGCAATTTTAGCTATGCGCTGCGCCGTTGCATTGGATGTTACAAACGGCAAATCCATTTCTAGCGTGTTTTCCTGCCCGCCATCTACGTTTAGAAACGTTGGGCTGGTAATGCTGGGAAAGTTTGTCTGCTGCCAGTTTGTGTCTGGGCTGCGGAATAATCCGATAACTTTATTAAAACCATCTTTGCGGCTGTTTCGCGTTGCAATAGATAGCCCAGAGCGAAAATCATCTTCATTAAGCGCTAAAACTGGAGTTGTGTATTTTGCTGCCTTGCAGCCCCATTGACCTTGGCTATACCAAACCATGCCGCCCATCGTATCAACGATTGTGCCAATGATTTTTGCAGGGTCCACATCAGTCGTAAAGCTACCGTTGCAAGTGTATTTCTTTTCAGTTGTGCCATCTGCTAAGGTAACATCTTCATCGCAGATATTTGCAGCCGCAGAAAATAGCGTTTCGTTTATCTCGCTTGCATCAGCGATGCCACTGCTTATCAAATAATCACGCAGCACAAGAGCAGGGTTGTTGCTGTATGCTGTTGCCTGAGTTCTAGGGTCATATAGCTTTTTACCCTTAACAACCGCCGTAATTGTTGGCGCTCCGCTGGGATATGCGTCTGCACTGTATAAGAATGTGCAATGGAGATATGCAACGCCTGATGCAGTGTGGCTTGCATCCCAAACTTCGCTACCATCGATCGCGCTGTAAGACTGATCTGCTGTGCCTAGCTTTTCTTGGATTTGAGCAATATAAGCTGCCGCATATTGATCTGATGTAAAAACATCAATTTCATTACCAGCAATATCAGTTGCAGCGCTTACACGACCATCACCAGCCAATGTGAGCTTGTATTCATCTAAATATACTTCCTCAAAGCTCTCTATTTCGTGATCTGCAAACGCAATCATCCTATGAAGAAAATGATTTTCCTCGGTAGTCTCTTGGTAAAATATTGCGCCACCAATTTTAGTTTCACCGTAAACCTGAGCCGTTGGCAGAGCAGAGCCAAGCTGGTTTACGTCATATGACCTGACTTGGTTTCGGAAATCAGGTAAACTCGTGTTTCCTGCCAATGCGCTGTAAGCGTAACCAGCGGCAAGACTAATTGCAGAAACTTGTGCAACTGCTAAAGCGCCAGCAGCGGAAAATGTGCTTAAACCCCCAGCTACGCCAGTAAATGCTGCGGTGCCGCCTGTCGCAACAAGAGCAGCGCCAGTTATAACAGCGCCAAAAAACCTGTTTCTATCTTGTTCACTGCCCATTGCTGACCTTCCAGAAAATCATATCGCTAGAGGGCTGGCGCAAGACTAATTTATCTGCGCCGACAAAGGCTATAAGCCTACCAATGCAAACGCCAAACTTAATCGGCAAAACTGCATCTGCCAAATCATCCTGCTTGGCAACAATGGAGCCAATGGGTGGAATGTTGGTTTTCAATCTCTCAAGCCTATCATCTACCGCATTTATCAAACTATCATATTTGGTTGATCTAATCCAACGCTGATAGGTTAAAAGCGCACCCTTAGATGTAGTATATTTGCCAAGAAACTCGTCTGCAAACCCGTAACCTTTTTGCGCGGCGCAAGCTTTGTTGGCGAATGTAATGCAATCGTGATCGCCCCAAGCAAAAGGCTTTTGTCTCGCCTGATCTAAATATCTATCAAAGGCGCTCATCTCTCACCGCCCCATTTAAGCTTTTGCGTCTGCAGATCATTCAAGTAATCAAAAGCCTTGTCATTTGGGTAGAGGATCTTTTGAAACTCCGATGTGTATCTTTTCACCTTTCGGGTCTGCAAATCGATTAACTTATTTTCAACGGACAGCGCTATGACCGAAGTATCAGGGCTTTCTGTGATATCCATCCGATCCATGTAGCCAGTAAACAGATCAACTAGCAGGCTGACAGTGCCAGCAGAGTTATCAACATCTGAAGTATCTTCGTAAAGAATAGCATCGCCATCTTCGTTCAGCGTCTTGTTTCTATTGGCGTCTAAGATGCCAAACTTAACGCGACACTCCCGCCCGTGATACGGCTCCTGCAGTGCCAAAGAGATTGTTTCTAATGGAACCCCCGACAGCGTAATAGTAGCGCCAGCGGCCCTTAAATCGGCTGTCTCAGTGACCTCAGAGATTTGCAGCATATTGCCTGTGCCAATATAGGTAATCCCGTCATGCGTAAGATCACCAAGGCCAGTCCAAAGGTAGAGCGGGCCATGCTGAACAATGCTCCCGTTGAATGTTGTTTTGCGCTCATCAAACATAAGCTGCATGGCAAAGAACGGGAATATTTCATCAAGCTCAAGAACATCAGCTACAGTTCCTAAAACTCTGGTCATGGCACGACCTCAAGGGCAGCAAATGTAATCCCATAGATTGAGGCGCTGTTAATAGTCCAATCTTGCTGACCACTATTCAATCTAAATCTGCCTACGCAGTTTGATGTAGTTACTGTAGCGCCATCAGAAGGTGCGGTTCTGATATACGGCCAAAGATCAATCGTGGCTTGCCCGCTGGCGTTGGTATCAACATCTGTAAGAACCTTATGCAAGGTAGCGGATGCGCCGCCACCTAGTTGAATGTAATCCCCAGCCTTTAGCCAACCAGTAACGCTATTGCTGCAACCATCAATAGATAATGACCCACCAACTTGCCCTGATCCGTTTACAACAGGAGTGCCACCTAGAGCGCCTCTTGGTGTGGTATTTAGCGGATCAAAGAGCAAAAATGACCCAGCCATGCCGTTTAAACTAAGCAGCCAAGCTATCCATTGCTCAGCATCTGCTCTCTGTTGAGGCGGTAGCTGAATTTCAGCTTCCCATCTTTGGCCGCTGTGATTGTGGATCTGCTGCTTAAAGCTAAACGGTGACATCGTTAAGGCAGTCTGATTGACCGCCCGCAGCGTAATGCTCATTAAGCCAGTGTGGGTTGGCAGCGGTCTAGGGTATGTAATAGCCATCTAAAATGCTCCTGCAAATGCGCCGCCACGCCGTTTAGCGTCCAATACAGCAGCCTTAGATGCTTCCGCTATCTGAGGCATCAAACCCATGACTTCAGCACGTACGGTTTGCTGTACGCCTGTGGTGACGTTGATAGTTTGGTTTACGACTACGCCGCCACCGCCAAGCTTATTATTTGGTACGATTGAACCTGAGCGTGAAGGTACAAACATCTCTGGGCCGCGCTCACCAACAACGTAAGACTGATTAGCTTGAACCGGCCCACCAATAGCTTTACCGCCACCGCCGCCAGTTCCAGCGAGCTTAGGGGCAAATGCGCCTTGAATAGCCCCCGTAATAAATCCCGTAATCTGCTTAACCACGAATATCCGATAAAGCTCAGAGATAATATCTCGCGCCATTGATTTAAACGCATCCTTGGCTGTCATAGTGCCTTCAGCTATAGACATAAACGCATTCTCAAATGAACTGCCAATCATCTCGGAGGCATCTTTGATCCGCATAAGCTCTGGGCTTAGTTCAGTCTTGATGATCTTGGCGGTCTTCTTAGTTCCAGATTGCGCCGCTTCGTCTGCGTCTTCTTTAGCTTTCCTGCCAGCAGCTATTTGCTTGAGGTATTCATCTAGAAAAGTGAACTGCCTTGGATCAGCACCACGACCGCCTTGAATGCCGCTTTTCCCTATGACTACAGCCTTTTCTACGATCTGGCCCATCACAATGTCTTCATCAGACAACTTCTTGAGATATGCGTCTTTATCTTCATTGATGCGCTTTAGAATGGCCTCATGTGTCGTAGATTTGTCTACGATCATCGACATTAAAGCATCTTCATCCTCAAGGAACTTATTTGTTTCTGATACAGAGCCAGTGACGCTATCTTGCGCCGCGCCCAATGAAGCGGCTTCCACCCTAGCAAGGCGTATTTTTTCAACAAGATCCTCGAAGCCATCAGGCAAGTCTTTCATATTTACCTTGAGGCTCTTGGCAACAGCCAAGAAGTCATCCGTTGAAGACAAAACTTCATCTATTGTGGACGCAGATTTCATATCTGCAAGAGAGTTTCTTAGATCTTCAACGTCTTGGAAGGTTATTCCCGCGTCTAAACCAAGCTGCACCACATGACCTATAAGTTCCTGTATGCCTTCCGTATTGCCTTCCTGCATTCTATCAAAAACTGCGTTTATGGCTGGAAGAATTGTCTTAAAGTCAGCCTCAATCTGGTTGCTAACTTCCGTCAAAGACGAAAGCGCTCTATCAAAGCGAAGCTCAGAAAGAGCCTCTAAGTCAGCCTTTATTCTTGCCCCAAAAACCCCAAAGCTTTGGGTCATTTCATCTACAGACTTAGATGACCTATTTGCTGAGGTAGAATATGCGTCAACGGCAGATTTAAGTTGCTCAATGGCATCTTTTGAATCCTTCGCAGCTCCTGTCGCCCTTTGGTTCGCTAGAGCAAACGCAGAAAAAACAGATATAGCCGCACCAAGTACAGCACCAAATGGGCCAAAGATCTGGAAGAACTGACCAGCTTGTTGGCCGAAGGCTTGCATTTTGCTTGTGCCGTTGGCTACCTGAACTGCGTAGTCACCAATCTGATAACCCGCTTGCTGGATGCCACCTAAAGAAAACTTCCTTAGATCCTTGGTGACGCCCGTTAAAGCGCCCCCCATGTTATTCATCTGAACGGATGTTCTTTTTACCTGACGGTCAAAGCTCTTTACGCGGTTCTGAACTTGCTGAATGGGCCGACTAGCGCGATCAACCGCGAGAAGTTCAAACTTTAGCTGTTCTGCGCTTGCCATCTTCTTCCCGCCTTTCGTCTGCGATCTTAAAGTATGCGACCCATTCATTATACTCCGTTAATGTGATTTTCTCAATCTCACTAATCGTGCGGCCTAATCTATCTGCTAACGCGATTAAATTAAACCTGAATGGGTCTTTCCTTAGTTTCCCTCAGCTTCCTCAACAGAGCCAGCAGACATCATAGGCGCACTGATCTTATAGATCACCTCATGGGGAATGCGCTTTAGTTTAGGCTTATGCTCAATCGTATAAGCCTTCTCTCCATCTTCCTTTAGAGCCTTCAAGATAATCAGATCAATCAGAGCATCTATGTTAGCAGATGGAAAGTCAGAATGCTTCCTCTGGATCGTTGACATTTCGCCAGAAGTCATAGGGGTATAGTAAACACGCAGAGGCTTGGCCCCTGCGCGTAAAGTTACTTCTATATGCCTTGTTTCGATATTCGACAAATAATCGTCTAAGGCGTCTATAGGGTTGGACATGGTTTACACCGTTGTAGCTGTTAATGCCCCACTACCTTGCACAGTTATTGATGCCTCCACAAGACCATCAAACGATGATGAGCGTGTAACGCCGGTAACAATGGCTGTGCCAGTGTAATATGTATCACCAGAAGCATCGCCCTCTGGATAAACATTAAGCGTAACAGAAGCACCGATAGTCAAAGCGCCTTGACCCGTTGTATCGGTTTCATCCCAGAAAACATCAACCGATCCAGTGAATGTTGTCAAAGATGATTTGTATGTGCGAGCAGTGTCGCCCATAGTTGTATCTTCTAAGGTATCTGCGCTTTCCTCTAAGCTGAAAGAGCGGATTTCTGCGATAGCGTTAGCACCGACCTTTACGGTTCCTTCGCTGCCTGTGTGTGTAGCCATTGGAGCCTCCTATCTGGCCGTTTCTACGTCATCGATAGCTGTATCATACCTTACATCAAATGTCAGCTTTGCGGAACCTACTGGTTGTTCCGCTTCGCCCGAAAAGTTGATGTCTGTACCGGATAACACAGCCGACTTTGCAAGACCATTGACCGTGAAGTCATTGGCTATTGCCTCTTCGATCTGAACAGCAATAGCGTCCACATCATTATCAAAATTAGTTGTTGCGCGTACATATGCGTCCACCTCAATGGAAACAACACGCGCAGATGTCTTTACCCCAATGGTTTGCAATGCAGATGCCTCTGATCCCGCATAAACCGTGATGGCGGGCAAATCAGCATCAGTCAGAGAATAGACCCTAGTGCCATATACGCGGCTGCTGACCAGCGCGACATTAGTAGTAAGCACAGAAACAATGCGCTCTCTTATTTGCTGCCTAACGTGAGCCACTATGATTTCTCCAACTGAATAACAGTTACGCCAGTGCCATCATGTATCCACGCCCGCACATAATATGTCACCGTATTAATAACCATAGCTTGGTTATAAGCTATGCTGGAAATGTCTGTTGTTCTGCATGTCAGACGCGGCTGCTCTTCGTGAACAGAAACATAACCACCCGTATCAACAGGGATAGTCTCATTGTCAAAAATGCCATTGATCGTGCCGCCATCATAAGTGACCGCAGTGGCAAATTCGTCAACGTCAAATATGTCTGCTAAGTCATCAGCTAGTGGCAGCGCCATCTTCTTCAGCCTTTTCTTCTTTTACATATGGCTTCGCATATCCGCGATCAATTAGCTTCTGAGCGGTACGGGCATCAACTACATGGCTCGCGCCAGCCTTACCATTCTTCCCGCTCCAAGATGCATCTTTAATCAGCGTAATCTTCATTTCTTAACCCTTGTGGTCTTAGGCTTCGCAGCCCGATCAGTTGGAGCCTTCACAGGCTTAGGCTCAGGGGCATTATCAATGCGCCCATATCCCTTTAACGCAGTCGCTTCATCTGCGCCTAACTCAACTATGTCGCCAGCTTTTCTAGCTTGACCAGCAGCGACACAGGATTTCAGGATAATATATTTCATCTTTCGCCCCTTATTGGAAAGGAGGGCCAAGTGGCCCTCCCAAGTTAGCACTCTTATGCACCATCATTGTTGAATGCAAAGCTTACTGCGTGACGTACAGCTACGTCTACAGTTTGCAGTGCAACAATCCG
>Ga0129351_1001100_pt1 | contig 10539 bp, 9 predicted proteins | sample CPBDNA_8_FD_94423 | JGI IMG/M metagenome (GOLD analysis project Ga0129351, IMG submission 94423) | Freshwater to marine salinity gradient microbial communities from Chesapeake Bay, USA - CPBay_Sum_27_0.2_DNA | ecosystem: Environmental > Aquatic > Marine > Coastal | place: USA: Chesapeake Bay... | reverse complement strand
GGTTAATCCTCCATGGCGATCCGCCAAAAAGGTGATGATTGCAGCGCTGTCGGTGATCACCTCGCCTTCGGCAATCAGGGCAGGTAATTTACCCGTGGGGCTATGTTCCAACGCCTCTGCTGAACGTACGGAATAGGGTTTGTGATCATATTCAACTCCCAATTCTTCCAACGCCCATAAAACGCGAAATGTGCGGTTTGTGCGTGATCCAACGACTTTATACATGTGGCTCTCCTATTGTTGTGATCAATAAAGTGGTGCGCTGCAGGTGTGTCCAGTGCAAATGCAGATTTGGAACGCAACGTGACCCTAAAATTCAACACATTTCCACCATGGCAGAATCGTCTAAATGCGTGCTAGAGTTTGTGGTATGAATTCACACAACCCCAACATAGGCCACGATCGTCCGGTTATTCGGCAACTGGATGACGCTGCGATTAACCGAATTGCCGCTGGTGAAGTGGTGGAACGACCCGCGTCTGCCGTGAAGGAATTGGTTGAAAATGCCATTGATGCAGGGGCGCAGCGCATCACCATTGATATCGCGGATGGGGGGAAAACGTTGATCCGTGTGGGGGACGATGGCTGCGGGATGAGTGCGGCGGATCTGCCTCTTGCGTTGTCCCGTCATGCGACGTCAAAAATTGATGGTTCTGATTTGCTGAACATCCACAGTTTCGGGTTTCGCGGCGAGGCGCTGCCGTCCTTGGGTGCGGTTGGTCGGTTGTCGATTTATTCGCGCGCTGCGGGTCAGGATGGCGCGGAAATCAGTGTCGCGGGGGGTGACATGGGCCCTGTCAAACCCGCAGCGCTGAGCAAAGGAACAGTGATCGAGTTGCGCGATTTGTTTTACGCAACCCCCGCACGCCTGAAATTCCTGCGCACAGATCGGGCAGAGGCACAGGCGATCACAGATATCATCAAGCGTTTGGCCATGGCAGAACCCTCAGTCGGGTTTCATTTGCGCGATGTGTCAAATGGCGGATCAAGATCCGTGTTCCGCGTCGATCCAGAAACGGGTGATTTGTTTGACGCGCTTCACAGACGATTGGCGAAAATTCTGGGGGCTGAATTTGCCGATAACGCCCTAAAGATTGATGCAGAGCGTGACGGGTTTCATCTGTCTGGTTATGCGGCGCTGCCAACGTTTTCACGCGGGGCTGCGGTGATGCAGTATTTCTTTGTGAACGGGCGCCCTGTGCGCGATAAACTTTTGATCGGGGCACTGCGCGGTGCCTATGCGGATTTCCTGTCACGTGATCGACACCCAGCTGTTGCATTGTTTGTGGATTGCGACCCGCACCTTGTTGATGTGAACGTGCATCCCGCCAAATCCGAGGTGCGCTTTCGCGAACCGGGCTTGGTGCGCGGACTGATTGTATCCGCCCTGCGCCACGCATTGGGCGAGGCGGGACACCGCGCATCGACCACGGTTGCGGGCGCGACATTGGGTGCAATGCGCCCAGAGACCCCGCATCAGCCGATCTATCAAATGGACCGCCCCAGCGCCGCGGTGCGCAACGTCAGTTATCAGACCCAAGCGCCCGAAAGCTTTGGTTTTGCAGAGGCCCCCGCGCCATCCGCCCGCATTGATGACCCCGTGATCGAACCCGCCCAAGATCCGCAGCAAACGGACCACCCGCTGGGGGCGGCGCGTGGGCAGGTTCATGAAAACTATATCATCGCACAAACACAAGACGGCATCGTCATTGTCGACCAACACGCCGCACATGAACGGCTGGTATATGAGCGTTTGAAAAAGCAAATGGCCGAACGTGGGGTCGCGGCCCAAGCGTTGTTGATCCCCGAAATCATCGAACTTTCCGCTGGGGATTGCACGATGTTGTTGGAATTGGCGAATGAATTTAGCCGTTTTGGGCTTGGCATCGAATCCTTTGGAAACGGGGCGATTGCCGTGCGTGAAACCCCTGCGATTTTGGGCGAAGTCAATGCCAAGGATTTGATATTGGACCTTTTGGACGAAATATCAGACTGGGGCAGCAGCCAATTGATCCAAGAACGGATCGAGGCGATTTTGTCCCGCATGGCCTGCCATGGGTCAATCCGATCAGGTCGCCGCATGCGCGCCGAAGAAATGAACGCCCTCTTACGCGAGATGGAGGCGACGCCCCATTCAGGTCAATGCAACCACGGCCGCCCCACTTATGTGGAACTTAAACTGAGCGATATTGAACGCCTATTTGGACGAACTTAATGCCCCTTGATTTCAATGACCCAACCACACAACTGATCATTGGCGCAGGGCTGATTGTTTTGTTGCTCTTGCTGCTATCGCTTCGTGCGGTTTCGCGCTTGACCAAGGCTGCTGAACCACTGAGCAATCAGATTAATGCCTTGGGACAACGCGTTCAGGCACTTGGCGAAGGCCAAGAGAGGTTGGCGGGCGGTCTGCATCACGTGTCAGAGGCGCAGGCCAAACAGCAAACCAACATGTTGCAATTGATGGAAAAACGATTGGCCGATGTGCAACTGCAAATGAATGAAAATTTGCAAGGCTCCGCCCGTCGAACGGCCCATTCATTGGGTGAATTGCAACAACGCCTGACTGCGATTGACAAGGCTCAGGAAAACATCACAAAACTTTCGGGCGATGTTTTATCGCTTCAGGATATTTTGTCGAACAAACAAACCCGCGGTGCCTTTGGCGAAATTCAGTTGAATGATATTGTGTCTAAGGCGCTCCCTTCGGACAGTTACACGTTGCAGGCCACGCTTTCCAACGCGCGACGCGCGGACTGCTTGATCCATTTGCCAAATCCACCGGGTCCCATTGTGATTGACAGTAAGTTTCCGCTGGAACCCTATGAAGCGCTGCGCAATGCAAAAACTGATTGGGAATTGAACGAAGCCGCACGTCAATTACGGACAGCTGTCAAAAAACACATCAAAGATATTTCGGAAAAATACATCATTGAGGGTGAAACCGCAGATGGTGCATTGATGTTCCTACCATCCGAGGCGGTTTATGCCGAATTGCATGCAAATTTTTCGGAATTGGTCCGCGAGGGATTCACCGCTCGTGTTTGGATTGTCTCACCCACCACCTGCATGGCCACCCTGAACACCATGCGCGCCATATTAAAGGACGCGCGCATGCGTGAACAGGCAGGTGCCATTCGTCGGGAACTAGGGTTGCTATATCAGGATGTGGATCGTTTGGGCACGCGTGTTGAAAACCTGGATCGTCATTTTGCCCAAGCCGCCAAAGATATTACCGAAATCAAAATCAGCGCAGATAAGGCGGGAAAACGTGCGCGCCGGTTGGATAACTTTGATTTCGAAGAAATTAAATCAGACACGCCAAAGATGTTAGATCAGAATTAACGCCAGACTGGGGATATGGACTTCTGCTTTGTGAATCCTTTGGATATAGCAACAGGTAAACGTTAGGGGATGCGGAAATGGCCCATATAATCGTGGTGGGAAACGAAAAAGGTGGCGCAGGTAAATCCACCGTCACGATGCATATTGCCACGGCATTGGCACGGATGGGACACCGCGTTGGAGCGATTGATTTGGACCTGCGTCAACAAAGCTTTGTGCGCTACCTCCTTAATCGACAAAAACACCTTTCTGAAACGGGAACCGATCTACCCTCGCCCACGTATTTCCCATTATCTGACATCGAGAAATCACAAATTCCAGACGGTGAAAATATCTATGATCACCGACTATCTGCCGCTGTGGCCAAGGCCGACCCAAATAGCGATTTTATTCTTATCGATTGTCCCGGCTCACACACCCGCCTTAGTCAAGTTGCGCATTCGTTGGCAGATACATTGATCACGCCACTGAACGACAGTTTTGTCGATTTTGATCTATTGGCCCATGTAAGTTCAGATGGCGAAAAGATTGAGGGACCATCCGTTTATTCCGAAATGGTGTGGCACGCCCGTCAATTGCGCGCCCAAGCTGGCCTGAAACCCATCGACTGGATCGTAGTGCGCAACCGCGTTGGTGCGCAACAAATGGTGAATAAGCTGAAGATGGAGCGGGCATTGGATAAACTGGCCAAACGGATTGGGTTCCGCGTTGGACCAGGATTTAATGAACGTGTCATTTTCCGTGAATTGTTCCCACGTGGTCTGACCCTGCTGGATCTAAAGGATGTTGGCGTCAAACAGTTGAACATTTCCAATATCGCGGCGCGCCAAGAACTGCGTGAATTGGTTAAAACACTGGATTTGCCAAACGTGACTGCGAAATTCTAGGGCCGGCTAAGCGCGTTTAAGACGCGGCGCAGGGCCGTGATTTCCTCAGTACTTAATTTTTGCATCAACACTTGGTCGTGCTGTCGTGCATGGGCGCGTAAATCTTCATAAACCGCGCGTCCCTGCGACGTGAGCGTCAGCCATTCGTGACGACGATCCTTTTCATCTGGTTTACGTTGCAAATACCGCCTCTGCTCTAATCTCTGCACCGCACGGCTGACCTTGGTTTTGTGCATGATCGCCTTTTCACAGATGTCTTTGGCCGTCATCCGCTCAAAGATTGCCAGATGAAACAACACCCGCCATTCAGTGCGCAACATGCCATATCGCCCCTTATATATCCGCTGAAACGATTGGCTGCTGATCTCAGCTGCTTGGTTCAAAAGATAGGGCAAAAATTCGCGTAAATCGAAGTCATCTTTCTGTGTCATTTTTTCAATATAAGGGGTTGTTAGTTACATTTTCAACTATTACCAGATTTTCAATTCATGCGGTAGAGGAGCATCAAAATGAATCGCCCCACGTTTCCACATAGCTTTGTCCAAGCCCCGTCAAATGATGGGATCACCGAAGGGTACATGCCCGGTTTCGGAAATGATTTTGAGACCGAAGCCTTGCCAGGCGCGCTCCCGCAGGGTCAAAACAGCCCACAAAAATGTAACTATGGGCTTTATGGCGAACAACTTTCTGGAACAGCGTTCACAGCACCCAGCCATCAAAATGAACGCACATGGTGTTATCGCATTCGTCCCTCTGTGAAACATTCACATCGGTATGAAAAAATTGATCTGCCCTATTGGAAATCCGCACCGCATATCGACCCAGATGTTGTGTCGCTGGGTCAATATCGTTGGGATCCTGTGCCGCATGCATCCGAACGGCTAACATGGCTTACGGGGATGCGCACCATGACCACCGCAGGCGACGTGAATACTCAAGTCGGCATGGCCAGCCATATCTATTTGGTAACGGCGTCAATGGTGGACGAATATTTCTATTCCGCGGACAGTGAACTATTGATTGTCCCACAAGAAGGCCGCCTCAGATTTTGTACAGAACTGGGGATCATTGACCTAGAACCAAAGGAAATCGCAATCATCCCACGCGGCATGTTGTATCGTGTTGAGGTGTTAGAGGGGCCCGCGCGCGGATTTGTGTGCGAAAACTATGGCCAAAAATTCGCCCTGCCTGGGCGTGGTCCTATCGGCGCAAACTGTTTGGCAAATCGGCGCGATTTCAAATCCCCTGTCGCCGCATTTGAGGATCGCGAAGTTCCAAGTCGCGTTGTGATTAAATGGTGCGGCCAATTCCACGAAACGCATATCGGCCATAGCCCTTTGGATGTTGTCGCTTGGCATGGCAATTACGCGCCCTGCAAATATGATTTACGCACATACTGCCCCGTTGGTGCGGTGTTGTTTGATCACCCCGATCCATCCATCTTTACGGTGCTAACCGCCCCATCGGGTGTTGAAGGCACGGCAAACATCGATTTTGTTTTGTTCCGCGAACGTTGGATGGTTGCGGAAAATACATTCCGCCCACCATGGTATCACAAAAACATCATGTCCGAATTGATGGGCAATATTTACGGCCAGTATGATGCAAAACCAAAGGGTTTTGTGCCAGGCGGCATGAGCCTGCACAACATGATGCTGCCCCACGGCCCGGATAAGAATGCATTTGAAGGTGCATCAAACGCGGATTTACAGGCGCAGAAATTGGATAACACGATGTCCTTCATGTTCGAAACGCGCTTTCCTCAGCATTTGACGGCCTATGCCGCTAAAGAGGCGCCACTTCAGGACGATTACATTGATTGTTGGGTTGATATCGAAAAGAAATTTGATGGCACCCCCGGAACCAAGTAATTCACGCAGATCCTGCCAAGAAAGAGACATACCATGAGACTATTAAACAGTTGGGTCGCCTCCGCAAATGATCCCCAATCGCCCTTCCCACTAAACAACCTGCCATACGGTGTGTTTTCAACAGCTGACACAGATCCACGCTGTGGTGTTGCAATTGGGGATATGATCCTTGATCTGCAGGCCGCGGAAGAAGCTGATATGATCAAGCTCGACGAAGGGCCGGTTTTTGACGTTCCCTTTTGGAACGAAGTGATGGAATTGGGGCCAGAGGCGTGGGAAAAACTGCGCAAACAAATCACAGCGATCCTTAAAAAGGCCAGCGCCCATCAGGGTCAGGCGATTGATATGTTAACGCCGCAATCGGATGCGATCATGCATTTGCCATTTTTGGTCAGTGAATACACTGATTTTTATGCAGGTCGTCATCACGCAACCAACGTGGGAACCATGTTCCGTGGTGCTGAAAACGCACTGCCACCAAATTGGCTGCATATACCAATTGGCTACAATGGCCGCGCCTCTTCGGTTGTGGTTAGCGGAACAGACATTCGTCGTCCATGGGGTCAACTAAAGGCACCCGATGCCGCGCAACCCGAATTCGCGCCATGCCGTCGGTTTGATTTTGAATTGGAACTTGGCGCTGTGGTTGGTCTGCCATCTGAGGGACCCATCACGGTCCAAGAAGCGGATGACCTAATCTTTGGATATGTGTTGTTAAATGATTGGTCAGCCCGCGATATTCAGGCTTGGGAATACCAGCCATTGGGCCCGTTTCAGGCCAAGGCAACTGCCACATCAATCAGCCCATGGATCGTCACCAAGGCGGCGCTAGAGCCATTCCGTGTCGATACCCCAGAACGCGAAGTGGAATTGCTGGACCACCTAAAGGACTGTGGTCCAATGCTTTATGACATTTCGCTTGAGGTTGGGTTGTTGTCAAAATCAGGTGGTAAGAAAATCATCACCCAGACCAACTATAAAGAGATGTACTATTCCTCTGCCCAGCAATTGGCACATCATACGACGTCAGGATGCCCAATGAACCCAGGCGATTTATTGGGATCAGGTACAATTTCAGGCACAGAACACCATCAACGCGGCAGTATGCTTGAACTCAGCTGGGGTGGAAAAGACCCCATTGAGTTGGACAACGGGGAAACACGTAGCTTCCTTGAAGATGACGATCAAATCGTGATGTCAGGTGCTGCACGTAGTGAAACATTTACCATCGGATTTGGCACCTGTGTCGGACGCGTCCTGCCTGCCCTTGAAAATCCATACGAACGATAAACCATTAAGCGGGCGTGGCAGGATCACGCCCACCCAAAACCAATAGGAGAGCCACATGGCAAAAGCCTTCGCATCCCAAAGCGATATGAGTGAAAAGAAAATCAGCTTTACCGAAATCGGCGAAGGCCTTTACGCCTTTACCGCTGAGGGCGACCCAAACTCTGGTGTGATCATTGGTGACGAAAGTGTCATGATCATCGAGGCGCAGGCGACACCCCGCCTTGCCAATAAGGTGATTGAATGTGTTCGCAGTGTCACAGACAAACCAATTTCACACGTTGTTCTAACCCATTATCACGCGGTGCGCGTTTTGGGTGCATCCGCATTCAACGCCGATCAAATCATTATGTCGGATATGACACGTGCGATGGTTGTAGAACGCGGGCAAGAAGATTGGGACAGTGAATTCCAACGCTTCCCTCGTCTGTTTGAAGGACACGAAAGCATTCCGGGACTGACATGGCCGACGACAACATTTGATGGATCAATGTCTGTGTATCTTGGGAACCGCCGCGTCGATTTAATGCATTTGGGACGCGCGCATACCGCAGGTGACATCGTCATCAACGTGCCTGATCAAAACGTGATGTTCACAGGTGACATTGTTGAATACCATTCCGCCTGCTACTGCGGCGATGGTCATTTCGCGGATTGGGGCGATACACTGGATAACATCAAATCGTTTGAGGTTGATGCAATCGCCCCAGGGCGCGGGGATGCCTTGGTTGGACAGGATATGGTGAACCGCGCAATCGAAAGCACCCGTGATTTTGTCGAAAGCACCTATCGCCCTGTGGCCAAGGTTGCGGCACGAAACGGTTCCCTGAAAGAGGCATGGGATGCCTGCCGCGCGGAATGTGATCCGAAGTTCTCCGACTATGCGATTTATGAACATTGTTTGCCGTTTAACGTGGCACGCGCCTACGATGAAGCGCGCGGAATTGATACGCCCCGCATTTGGACGGCACAACGTGATTTGGACATGTGGGAGGCCCTTCAAAGCTAGGGGAGCTAAAAGATGAACAAAATCTTTGAAACGCCACTATATCCGTATTACCAATCTGTCGATCAGACCGCATCTGCGCCTGGGCACCACAGTGTTGTGGTGATTGGCGCAGGTCCTGTTGGGTTGGGTATGGCGATCGATCTGGCACAGCACGGAATTGATGTTGTTGTTTTGGATGACAACGACAAGGTCAGCTTTGGCAGTCGCGCAATTTGTTTTGCAAAACGCACTCTGGAAATTGCAGATCGATTGGGATTTGGGGACAAATTGGTCGACAAAGGGGTTCAATGGAACCTTGGCAAAGTGTTCTTTGATGAACGCAAGGTTTATGAATTTAACCTTTTGGCAGAAGACGGGCACGCCCGCCCCGCGTTCATCAACCTGCAACAGTATTATTTTGAACAATACCTTGTTGAACGCGTCCAAGAGATCAATTCAGAGACCCCAAAAATTGATGTCCGCGGCAAGAACCGTGTGAGCGCGATCAAGGATCATGGCGCCTATTCCGCCCTTACGGTCACAACACCCGACGGCGAATATACGATACATGCAGATTGGGTCATCGCCTGTGATGGCGCAGGAAGTCCGACGCGCTCGATGATGGGGCTTGATTTTGTTGGCCGTGTATTCGAGGACAACTTCCTAATCGCGGATGTCACGATGGAAGCGGATTTTCCAACCGAACGTTGGTTTTGGTTTGACCCGCCATTCAATCGCGGACAATCGGCATTGTTGCATAAACAGCCCGATGGTGTGTGGCGGATCGATCTACAATTGGGATGGGATGTCGATAAAGAAGCCGAAAAACAACCAGATCGCGTCATTCCGCGCCTAAAGGCGATGTTGGGTGACGATGTGAAATTTGAATTGGAGTGGGTCAGTATTTACACATTCCAATGTCGTCGAATGGAAAAATTCCGCCACGGCAATGTTATCTTTGCAGGCGATAGCGCGCATCAGGTATCCCCATTCGGCGCGCGCGGCGCAAATAGTGGATTGCAAGATGTCGACAACCTAAGTTGGAAATTGGCCCATGTGATCAAGGGGCTTGCCCCCGACACCTTGCTGAATAGCTATGACGATGAACGCATCCACGGTGCGGACGAAAACATCATGAATTCGACACGCTCAACAGATTTCATCACACCGAAATCCGACATAAGCCGCGTGTTTAGAAATGCCGTTTTAGATCTGTCCGAACATCATGACTTTGCCCGCCCATTGGTGAACTCTGGTCGTTTGTCGATGCCATGCAACTATGTCGGTCACAGCTTAACGGGTGAAGACGCCGTGGCGGGTGGCCCTGCGCGCAGTCAACCGGGCATGCCCTGTCCTGATGCGCCATTGGAAGATGGCTACTTGCTGTCCAAACTGGGCGGGGGATTTACCCTGATGACGCTGAACACTGATGCGCCATCGCCCCAAGAGATTGAGGGCATTGAGATTGCCCATCTAGAGATGAGGGCAACATCAGACACAAACAAAACGCTTGGCGAGCGCTTCCTTGGCACGGCCGAACGCGCGATCTATCTTATTCGTCCTGACCAACATATTGTTGCGCGATGGTCCGAATACGACGCAGCAAGCGTGCAAATGGCAGTGGCGACCGCATTGGGGAAAACACAATGAGCACCCTAATCCTGACCCCAAATATCCCCAATGGTGACGATTTTTACGAAAAACTTCTGAACGCGCATGAGGGATTGAGTAAAGAGCAAAGTGATGCGTTAAACGCGCGCCTGATCTTGGTTCTGTCCAATCACATTGGAGACATAGACATATTGGAACAGGCGCTGGATGCCGCAAAAACTGCGGGGCAGGCAGCATGACGGATGTGGTTCTTTATGATTACTGGCGCTCTTCTGCATCCTATCGGTTGCGGATTGCGATGAACCTTGCGGGGATTTCGTATCAATCTGTTTCCGTTGATCTGTTAAAGGGTGAACACAAGACAGAGGCCTATCTAAACCGTAACCCACAGGGTTTGGTGCCTGTTTTGGAAATCGATGGGTATTCAATGACCCAATCGCTCGCAATTTTAGAATATCTAAATGATACACGCGAAATTACATTGATATCAACTGATCCCGTCTCGGCAGCGCAGGAACGCGCGATTGCCCATGCCATTGCGGTCGATATT
>Ga0129351_1001098_pt1 | contig 10554 bp, 10 predicted proteins | sample CPBDNA_8_FD_94423 | JGI IMG/M metagenome (GOLD analysis project Ga0129351, IMG submission 94423) | Freshwater to marine salinity gradient microbial communities from Chesapeake Bay, USA - CPBay_Sum_27_0.2_DNA | ecosystem: Environmental > Aquatic > Marine > Coastal | place: USA: Chesapeake Bay... | reverse complement strand
AATAAAGTTAGCTGACAAATCACTAAGAGACATGACCCGAAAGAATTACCCTTTGAAAGCGTTGATGATTCTCCAACTCCAGATCATGTAATCGGCGAAGCTCTGTAATACACATCTACCTGCAGATCTACCCTATAGATACTTAAGTTTCGGATTGCTCGATCGCAAAGACCACTTGGAGCTCTGTCAATTTTGTCTTTTTCAAGGCAGTCATAGTTTAAGTCAAGTTAAAATAATTGCCCGAAGTTTCTACTTTAGATTGGACCAGTTTTAATGGAGAAGGTCAAACTGATGATGATATAGGAGAACAAATAAAATAAACTTCAGTAGTATTAATGAAGTTTAGAAATAATAGACTTTAATTAGTAAAGGAAGTGGTGAGTTACCAATAGATTAGGTATGCGACCACATGTTATTTCTGAATGGGAAGAGATAAGAGAAGGGCTCAAAAAAAAATGCGAACTATGAAAAAATTCAAAGTTCGCACTTCATTTAGTCTTGGCTCCCCGGGTTGGATTCGAACCAACGACCGATCGGTTAACAGCCGATTGCTCTGCCACTGAGCTACCGAGGAAGTTGACACATAAATAACAATGTGAGGTGCAAATATAGACATTATATTTCACTCCAGTCAACACTTAAATGCAATTTTTTTGATCAGGAGTACAAGCTGCATGAACTAGGTAAATCTTTTAGCCAATGCAAGTCGAGGGCAACGTGGACTTGAATTCCCCAATGAGTTAACTACCGGTATCTCGGCTCTCTACCTTGACGGTATGTATAAATACCAAGGTTGGTCCATTATGGGAGAGTGGATAGTACGAACAACCAAGGATCCAATCCTAGAAGCCGAAATACCTGTATTCGATGGGCACGGATATAGTATTCAGGGTGATGTTTCCTATCGGCTTAGCACGGGGATTGAACCATCCCATTCAATTCAATCACGGTTACAAATAACTATAAATTTTTAACTAGGCTCCCGATGAATCCGTCTTTAGAGCCTAAAAATCTAGCCTAATACCGGCTTCAACCATTCTAGGCAAACCTGGACGGTAGCCCGCAGGTCGCGCCGCTACCGCATACTGAGTATCCAACGCATTTCTTAGGTGAAGCTGAAAGGTAGACCATGTATTAATTGAATAGGCCATGCTTAAATCTACGATGTGATGCCCTTCAATGCCATTATCGGCATTAATAGCGCTTTGACCTGCTTCGGTACGCATGTCGGATTGATGCCGGTAATTAACACTAGCTTGTAAATCATCTACCACTAAGCCCCAGCCAAGGCTCCATTGATGCTTCGGCAAATACGGTAGAGCATCTCCTTTACTTACCTCGCTCCAAGGCCCATAGTCACTATCAAAAGAAGAATTGAATGAAGATTCAGTCAAGGTGTATACTAAACTCAGTGGCATTCGGATAGTACTGTTAGGAATAAACCATTCGTAAGACCCAGCCCATTCTAATCCCCAAATTCTGACGGCTCCCGCATTAAATTGTGCGGTCCCACCACCACCTGCAGCAGCTAAATCATTACCAAGTAGATTTGAATAATCATTATAAAAGATAGCCGACTCTATAGAAAAACGTGTGGAGCTAAGCCATCGAAACCCTAACTCGTAATTCAAACTTTGCTCGGAGTCTGTACCTTCTGAAGATCCTGGTGATGGAGGGGCAAATCCCTTGTGAAGCCCCCCAAATATGTTTAATCCATTAATTGATTCGTAGGTGAAACCAAGCCCTGGCATGATCGCCCAAAGTGTATTATCCGTAACATTCAAACTGTTTCCTATACGGTCAACATCCGCCTTGCCATAATCTTCACGACTCAGGCCTATATACTCCAATCGGATGCCTGGGCTTAGGCTCCAATTACCACGGATCCATTCTAGTTGGGTATAGCTTGCCCAAGCAAAAGCAGATTCTAAGCGATTACTGTCGGTACCTGGAATTCCTTCATTGGACAACAGTAAGGCACCCTCTTCCATACGATAATCATCTACCCACTGAAACCGGTCCATTCCATCAGCATGTACTCGCAATCCAATCTCCAGACGCAGTTTTGACTCTGACAAACCCCATTGCTGCGAAGCTTGAGCTTGGATTCCTCGTGAGTAGTAGGCTCTGTTATTCGCCTTTACCGCATAATCAGCATTCCCTGTACTTTGACCTCGCAAGGAAGCATACTCTGCTGAGTAGGCATCTGTTGAGGCGAGAATGGCTCCAATGCTTACACCCATGACCTTATCTAACTTATACCAATTTCTATTAACTTCTTGTTGATACGCAGTCAAACTTGCATTCCAACCCGAAGCCCATTGGGTAAAGTATTTTACACTTAGTTGGTACTGATCAGCTTTCATCTGGTCAATGGCTGATGAAGCATAGCGCAAATAGGGATTTTCCTGGAAATCCTGATAGCTTAATCCGAGATAGGTTTCGTTTGATAGCTCATCATAATACCCGGCTTTCACCTCTAATCGTTGAAACCGTGGGGCCGATGAATCGGATTGAAACCGCAATTTCAGAATATAGTCTTGAACGTCAAAGCCCGTCTCCATGCCATTAGGCAGCTCTTTAAATCCGTCGTTAGATTGCATTAAACCTTGGAAAACATATCCAAATTGGTCTCTAGTGTCCCCAATTTTTAAACTAAACTTTTGACTACCGTAGCCTCCAGCCATTAGTTTCGCTTCCCCCTTCCACTCAAATGGTATACGCGCCGAAAGTAAATTAAGTGCCCCACCCGTAGTAAATGGTCCGTATTTAATTTGGGAAGAACCTTTCCTCACCTCTAGCCCCTCCATTCGAGCCATCGTTGGAAAGTAATAGGCTGCAGGGGCACTGTATGGTGCAGGGGCTGCCAAAATTCCATCTTCCATGAGGGTAATTTTTGCACTTCTAGAAACCCCAGTACCCCTCATTCCGACGTTGGGACGTAATCCAAATCCATCTTCCTCCTGCATATACACCCCTCCAACTTGGCTCAATACACGATGCACATTCGCGTAATCGAATTGCTGCAGTCGAGCAAGGCCAAGATAGGTGGCGGCACCCGGGGTTTGAGTCTGCCATGAGGGGCTTGCAATAACCGTTATTCGATCTAATTCCAATCGCTGAATAGGCGGTACAGACTGGGTATCAGCATCAGCCACTATTACTGCGTCATCTAGAGAAGCTTTAGTAAGAAAAGACGTGCTTTTATAACTTTTTAATGGTAATTGGGCCCTGAGTTCTTGTCCAAAAACCGCAGCTAATGCAATTATGAGTATGGTGGTTAGGGTTGTTTTTAGAAATTTCTTGTTTGATTTGTGAATTAGATTCATAGAATCACAGCAAGAGCTAAACAAATAAAACATGTGCAGGGTTGTATGATCGATGGGAGTTAATCTCTGATAGAACAAGGCTATATAAAGCTAGGTGTGCATAGAGCATACTTTGCTCACTAATGCCAGACTTATCTTTATATAGATTAAATCTAAACTAAGGAGAAATCCAATTGCCCGCAAGCTTATTTAGAGGAATTCTAAATAAAAATTTCAGACGGGTATTGCACCCCTTCCAGACACAAAGCATGGGCGGGAGCCGTATATATCTGATGATCTTTGCGATCATGAATCCAAGATATGGTATTCGATGTGACTATATTCTCATCCTGCATATGCCACATAGTCCCAACTAATCTACGAACCATATTACGCAAAAAGCGATTTGCAGTAACTTTATAAAAGATCTCATCTCCTTCAATAAACCATCGCGATTCTTCAATCTTACACAAGGTGGTATAATTCTCAGGATTAGTTTTCGAGAGGGAATCAAAGTCATGTTCCCCTACTATCTGATCCGCTAATTCGTTGAGTACTTCTAAATTCCAATGCCCCCCTGCATTCCACGATTGATGAGTTCGCAATGGACTAGGCTCAGTCAGAATACGATACAAATAACTTCGAGATAAGGCATCGAATCGAGCATGCGCATCGTCTTTTACCTCGCGAATAGTCGAAATGTAGATGGTAGGCCCAAGTAATCGATTCAAACGATGACACAGTAGGGATTGATCTTCCTCTGGATGATTGGCCGTTGTTTTCCGAAATCTATGCCAATCGTCAGGGCTAATATCGATGTGTGCTACTTGAGCCTTAGCATGAACTCCTGCATCCGTTCTACCCTGCCCTATGATATCCATCGGCTGCTGGAAAAGCATCCCAAGCGCTTCTTCTATTGCTCCCTCCACTGTTGGGGCATCTGGCTGAATTTGCCAACCCGAAAAAGAGGCTCCATCAAACTCAATGGACAAAAAATATCTGGACATTCTAAAAGTTAAGCCTAAAATTCACCGTGTAATAGAACGTCTGCTGCTGTGTTGTGAACTCTATGGGAAGTCTGTCTACGTTAGATGGCCAGCTACTATGCACCGCCTTAGCCTGATCAGATAATCCAAGATCGCCCACGCCTGTAACATTTGGACCTAGAATACTGGAAAAACTAGCATCTGATCCTATCGGTTTTAATCCCAAATGTGCCTGAAAACCCATCTTATTTGCATCTCTAACCAAGCCAAAAGCATGAATACCACTTATAACGCGATTAACTACCATTAAGGTAACCAAAGCTGGAAGCTGATTGTTGTTCTTATCAACCCGTTCGCGCATATCATTAAATTGACTTCGGCTCGAGCTAGATTCCCAATTCCATTCATTTTCTGGAATTTCCTCCAAACGTTTGTTCCAATTACGTGTTCTTAACTGATAATCATTGTATAAAGCCAGGTTGTCATGATTTGACACAGCCAGATACACCTCCCTATCTCGACCCATTAAATCTATTCCCGCGTTACTTTGGGCAAAGGTTACCAATTCATCCTCTAGGAAAGATCCCCGATATCGAATACCCACGTACGAAAGTATGAGTGAAACGTCGAGAGCCATATGCCACTGCCCTCGAGTCCATTGCACAGGATTGGCATAATATTCACCCCAACCCGGTAATAGGAACGAACGCCTTAGTGCTGCTGCTGGATTTTTCGGATGGTAACTGTCGTTATCATTCCACGAAATGAGTTCTGGTTTACTCCAGGAATATTTTGATGCCTCAATTGAGCTCAATGAGAGATTATTTCTCTTATCCATCCCAAAATTCTTAAGTTGGGCAGATGCTAATGGCGATAGACCAAACAAGAGAACCAGTACAATTACTGCACCCACTGAACCCGTTCTTTGCTTGATTAGAAATTTCATTTATACCGCCATTTTTCGTTCTCTTCCCCAATGTCGGAAAATTGAAATACTAAAACCAATCATAAGTAGAAAGGTCCCGGCCCATACAACAGATATTAATGGTTTTTTTTCAGCCACAATAAGAATCCATTCGTCTTCAAATCCTTCTGGTAGCCCTATAATACTGAGCTCGATACTATCACTCTCCGGGTCTAATTTTGTAAACCTTACGGACAAGTTATAGGCTTCTATTTCTACTGGAAAGGACGCTGTAAAACTTTGTCCACCTTCATTATATACTGCAAACAGGGGCTCCAAACTATACTTTGTATTGCTAGGTAGGTGAACAAAATCGAGTTGTGCGCGGACACCTACTCCTTTACCGGTTGGCACATTAGTGGAATCAACCATTATGAAATCATTAAATTGAAATGAGAACGGGCCAAGCTCTTTACTCTGTCCTCTGGTAAAACTAATCACTTGAGCTTCTTCATTAGCGGATGTAGAATCACCCTGGCCTGCCAGACTTGCTCCTAAGGATACTGCAGTAGAATCTTGACTCAGACCAACTGGTTGAATTTGATTTGCCTTGGCATTGCGGTTATTAACATTTTCAATGTATGAACTCCCAGCTACGTACAAATAAATATCACTTAGCCACCCAGTACGAACATCAGGATCAACCGACCATTGAATATTATCCTGCGTGGATGTAGTTAGCATAGGATATACTTCTGGATTCATACCAAAGCTTCGGCCACTTTTTAAATCGGTAAAACTGAGCGCATAGGTTTGTTGGCCAGGCCTATTTTGATTATCAATGGTATAGCCACTATACAGTACCTCATAACGGTTGTTTAGTACTTTTGGCTCATTGAGCTTAAGTTCTAACATTTCGACCGTCTGCGAAACCGTGAATCCCTGTTCATCGGTTACTTCACCACTTAGTACACGTTCATTGTAGTTGCTAGTCCGCTCATCGAGTAGTGGGCTATTATAGGCCGATGAAAATAAAATACCCACTAACAATAGTCCAAAGCCCACATGAGTGGTCACTCCGCCAATGAGTTTGGGTTGTTTTTTTGCCAATCGGAACAACACCCATAGATTCCCAATGATTGCAAAGAAACCTGCAAACAAGTAAATCATGTAATAAAAATTTCGCACTTCATACACCATAATGGAGATAATTGTTGCAAACGAAGTGACTAAAAGAGGCTGGATCAATGCAGATGAAAGGGATTCTGCATCGTGTTTTTGCCAAAACAACATTTGACCAATAACCGTCATCAATGCCATGATGATAGCAATGGGCATGCTCCAATCATTATAAAAACTTATCTCAGGAGGGGTAGGATTTTCATTAAACAATAGTCCAATAATGGGAGAACTGGTACCCAGTATGATCACCGCACCAAGAATGAACAGCGCCATCGCCCCAGATACCGTCATGAATTCTCTAGTTAATATACCATGCTCTTTATTGGGGCTTGGTAGTTCTTTGTACCGATAGAAGAACATACCTAATCCAACAATGGTAACCACCAACATGAATACAAGGAGTTGATTGTATAAACCTAAATCCACAAAACTGTGAACCGAAGAATCTGCCAATATCCCAGAACGTCTTAAAAAAGTTTCATATACAATTGCAATGTACGCTAGTATTGCGAACAAGAGTGATGATTTTTGCGCTATAGAGCTTTTTCGTTGGATAATCATCGTATGAATACCTGCAGTACCAAATAACCAAGGTACTAATGAGGCATTTTCGACAGGATCCCAGGCCCAATATCCACCAAAGCTAAGTGTAATGTAGGCCCAATACCCACCCAAGAATATGGCAGTAAGCAAAGATAAATTTGCTCCTAATGTCCATGGTAAGGCTGGCCCTACCCACTCATTATATTTTCTTTTCCATAAAGCGGCCATCGCAAAACAGTAGGGAATGGTCATCATCGCAAAACCAATAAATAGAACGGGTGGATGGATCATCATCCATGGACTCTTTAGTAGATCATTTAATCCAGAACCATCTTCCGGCACAAAATTTGGATTCGCCTGAATAAAAGGTGCATTGGGCATTTCTTCGGCAATGGTACGGAACGGAGAAGCACCCAAGCTCAGAAAATCTGAATGCCAGCCAGCAATCATTGACAGCAAAAAAACCTGGGTCAACGTTAAAAAAAACATGACGGGAGCTCGGTATGGCTCCCTAGTCCACTTAATCAACATAAATCCACTAATACAGGAAAAAAGTATCCATAGCATGAAACTTCCTTCTTGCCCACCATAAAATGCTGACCACAAATACTTTGGTGCTAAATCAAGACTCGTATAGTTAAATACATAGTAGTATTGAAACTGATGTTCGAATATTAACTTCACTAGCAAGGCAGAAGCCAGTAAAAGGAAAAGACCTTTTAAGCTAAAAAATAAATGCCCCCATCGAATCAACTTTTCTTTGTCCTCACGGGAGGCAATCCCATAAAAGACCAAACTAATGATCGAGCTAATAAACGAAGCGCTTATTAACCACTTTCCAATAATTCCTTCCATAATTAACGTCCTTGAACCCCAGCGGCTACGGGTTGGGTTCCATAACTATCTACATCGGTAGCATTGTATTTAGAAGGGCATTTCATAAGCATTTCGTCCGCATAGAAAACGTCATTCCTAAGCTCACCAATTACCACTAGACGATCTGCTTGCTCAAAGTTATTGGGTTTGGGCCGGCTGTATACCACTTTTTTTACTTTTCCAGACTCATCTTTCATGTGGAAACTGAACTGCATCGTTTCTCTTGAAAAACCATATTCCATTTCCGGTTCCCAAGTACCTGGGACATGAGCAGTTTTTAATTTGGCTGCTTTGTCAAAGTCGGTATAGGTGCTGATGCTCTCCCCAAAATTGTAAAGGAGCAATGAGGTGAAGGCAATGATTGCAATGCTTCCAAAAATTAATTTAGGCTTCATTTGATGAATGATTTAATTGGTTTTCGAGCAAAGAGATTTTTTTATCTACACGAGTAAGATACACAATCAAAACCGTCCAAATAATTAAGGTTACCCCTAATACAACAAAGATGAGGTTGTTTGAACTCATAAAGCTCGCAAAAAATCCCTCCCCTTGATTGGCTGCAGCTATCCATTTATCTGAATATGCCTCGCTTAACGTATCCATTGGGGCAACGTCCGTAGCATCTTGAAACATATTAGTTACTAAAAATAATAGCTGAATTAAGTACATAGCTTATATTGGATTTCTAAGTGTTTGTTCTGAAATGTATCTGACCCGATATGCTCGGTAAGTTATGTCGTATACCCAATACGATAAAGCGATGAAGCCAATCATGGCTGGGTATAAGATAAACCTTAATTCGGCAGCTGTAATTTCAGAAAATGCTGGATTCCCATCCGCTCCTGGATGCAGGCTAGTCAACTGACGTGGAACTACGTACAATAAAAATGGAATAGTACTTACAGCAAATATATTATAAACTGCAGATATTCGCGCTCTTTTTTTGGGTTCGTCAAATGCAGATCTCAGCATGAAGTATGCAACATAAATCATTAAGGCCAGTGCAGCCAAATTCATTTTGGGCTCGGCGAAAGTCCACCAGGTCCCCCAGGTGAACCGAGCCCATAATGAGCCAGTCAAAAGTCCACAAACTCCAAAAACTATCCCTGTTTTAGCCGCTGCCTCTGCTTTAATATCGGCTAGCCAATCTGCTTTTCTTAGGTACGCTATACTATGAAACAAACTTATGAGAAACATGGCATACATAGCCATCCACATAGGTACATGGAAAAATAAGTTACGGGCGGTCTGCTCCAAGATGGGTATAAATGGGATATTTATCAGGAACCCACCCACAATAACCAGACTCATCCAAATAATAATTAGATATTTCCAGAATTTCACAGGAGCATCTTTGGGGTTAATTTAGATACAAATATACTAAATCAGACCTTATTCTGCTCTTAAATTGGACATATTTTACAGTTCTTGTTAAATAATCATTAATTAGAATTTAAACTGAATTGAAAACTGCAATTCGTAATCTCGCTCCCACTCTTTAAGAGCTGTCTCACTCATTATTATTGAATTAGGAATACCTTTTACAAAAAATGTATCGGTATACAAATGCCGATTTAAACGGAAGTTTAGTGCAATTTTGTCATTAACTGGTTGCATTATTCCCACAAAAAAATTGTATTGATATATTAAATTTTTAAATGATTGCTTGGAATGTACAGTTAGTGAATAATTCTCAATACGCCTACCTATGCCCAATCCACTGTATAAAAAAGGTGCTTTGTGATTACTCGAGCTTAGCGAATTAAGTGACGTCCCAATAAAACCTTCTATATTTAGATTTTGCACTTTTATTGATTCGCTGTCAAATAAATAGATTTGATAATCTCTTTTTACCTGATTACTGATGGACTCGGATTCATAACTTACTCTAACGCCTAACTGATTAGTTAACATTCTCGAAATACCGATATGCCCGTTTACGCTATTGCCAGAGGAAAATACACTGAGCTCATATCCCTTGGTGTAGCTAGTACTTTGAAACCGATACATCCCCTCTAATATCCAATCTCCCTTCTTAAGCCATGGTGTTGAACTCAATGTTAACGACTCATATACTCTGGTAGAATCCCCATCTAAGCTACTTATATTCTTTATTTTAGCTGCTACGATGCGTTCACTAAAAAAAGAAGCATTTACTAGTGGACTTACCCCAATCAGTAATACAGTTAATAAAATAATGGACTTTCTCATCATTATACTCTTATTCATTTTTTCCTCCCTAACACCAAACCTATGCTTAATTCATAACTTAAGGAGTGACCAGTTCGGCTTAAATTCCAGTTAGGGCCAAACTCTATACTTATACCCCTACCTTCGCTTCCTTGTAGTATCCATCCTGCCTGAGTGCCAATCTCCCATTGAATTTCATAACTGTTCTCTAGTTGATCTATTCTGTTTTCGATATTATAATTTAAGCCTGATCGAAATTGAAGAAATCCGTATCCCTTCGTTTGCACCTTTGTATTCCAACGAACAATCCCAGCTAGAGAACCACCTGAAAGATTTATGCTATCAAAATCCCCGTTGGGTATGTATTGAGCCTTTATTCCCGCTAAATAACCGGTGGAAAATTGCCCTTTAAATGGACTCAAGCGCAAATACTCCAAGTCTAGTGTTCTAAGCTCAATAGAGTTTATTTCAGTATTGTTCGCATCGTTAAGTTGGGTTATGCTTATTTCAGAAAGAAAAGAAGCTTGTAAATTCGATAAGGCATAGGGGTGATATAACTCTTTTT
>Ga0129351_1001097_pt1 | contig 10556 bp, 11 predicted proteins | sample CPBDNA_8_FD_94423 | JGI IMG/M metagenome (GOLD analysis project Ga0129351, IMG submission 94423) | Freshwater to marine salinity gradient microbial communities from Chesapeake Bay, USA - CPBay_Sum_27_0.2_DNA | ecosystem: Environmental > Aquatic > Marine > Coastal | place: USA: Chesapeake Bay... | reverse complement strand
GCTACACCTGCTGGGGACTCAGCTACACCTGCTGGGGACTCAGCTACACCTGCTGGGGACTCAGCTACACCTGCTGGGGACTCAGCTACACCTGCTGATACTGAAGTTGTAGCTGAAGTAGCAGTTATAAGTGGATACCAAAATATAAGTGAAACTAAAAGATGTGAATTTAAAAATAATTCTCAAATAAATGATGTTAATAATTTAAGTAAAGCTCAAGATTGTGCGGATGCTTGTACTTTAAGTAATAATTGTAAAAATTTTTCATTTGAACCTAGTACTAAATATTGTTTATTATATAATAATAATTGTGATTTAATAGATGGTAGTACAACATGGCACACCTATAATAAATTTGAACCATTTATTCCATTTATGTATAATCAACGTGGAGTTTCTACTGCAACAGAAAGCGTATTTAAACCTCTTATAGCAAAGTAAAAATATTTTAATTAATATTATTTTTTTATAAATATTTATTATATTTAATATAATTAAATAATGCTTTCATTACTGAATACAATTATAATAGTATCACTCATTATAATAACTATATTTGTTTTATTAACAGTTATGAATAATCTTAATACTTTTAAAAAAATTTATAATGAAGAACAAGATGATAAACTTAAGAGTTTAGAAAAAACATTTGGTGAATTATCGGACAATGATAATAAATTACAAGATAAAGCTATAGAACATAATAATAGATTAGTAGTAAATGAAACAAAAATAGCAGAACATGATACTACACTTATTGATCATAATTCTAGATTATTGGATAATAAAACTAATATAGATATACATAAAAATTTATTAAAAAATAATAATAATCAAAATATTAAAAATATTGTACAAAATAATCCAGATGTTGCAGAGAATGATGTATATTCATTAATTAGTCATAATAATACATTAATTAATGATAATTATAATAAAGTATTTGAAATTTTAGAAAAAAATAATACTGATAATAGTACAGTATTAAAATCAGTATCAGGTACAAAAATGATTATGAATCCAGATGGAAGTATAAAAATAAATGTGTCAAATCCTAATAAACTAAGAGTATGTGATATAAATGGAAATAATTGTAGTTATTTAGTTACAAGAAGATTTGTAGAACAATTACCTATACAGATACCAGAAAATATAGAAAATTTTCAAGATGCACCAATAATAGATTCTACAAAAAAAAAATTAATATTAAATGAACATGGTGAATTATGCGAATTAGGTAAAGATGGAGACATAGATGTTCAAACATGTAAAAGAATAGGATTATATGGTGAATTACAAGGACCAAAAGGTGATCAAGGTGAACCTGGTGGTTCATTCGCAGAATTAACTGAATTAGAAAAAGAAGGATTAAGAGGTGCGATTGGTCCTGAAGGTCCAAGAGGTCTTCAAGGCCCAAAGGGTGATAAAGGAGATACTGGTCCACGAGGTCCACAAGGACCAGCTGGTTCAACAGGTAGTACTGGTCCTCGTGGTTTAAAAGGTGATCAAGGTGAAAAAGGAAATCAAGGTTCAAAAGGAGATAAAGGTGATAAAGGTGATAAAGGAAATACTGGAAATACTGGACCACGAGGGCCACAAGGTGATACAGGTAAAGATTGTTCTATTGTAAATACATGTAGCAAATTATGTATAGGAAATACTTGTATTCAGAATGAAGATGAACTTATAAATGTTAAAAATGCAATTACAGCATTAGATCGGCACATTGATAATGGTACTTTACATAATTATGAAAATTTTGCACCAAATCCTACATTAGCTCGTGCTGCGGAAGGAACAAATAATATTGAAATAAGAGTTATATCAGCTGGTTTGAATGATAGTAATAAAGATTCAAGAGGTATTTATATTGATGGTGAAAAAGTATCTGTATCTTATGGTAGATCATATACATTAGTTGTAGTTAATCCAAATAATAAAAATATAATACATAAACAAAAATATGATGTATATGGTAACTCTGGACAAAGTAACTTATTAGATAACCATTTTTTTAATTATGATAGAGATGGTAATATATTAATAATAAGTACATATGATGAGCCAAAGCAAAATGCAAGAGGTTCTAATCGATTAAATAAAATTAAAAATAAGGTAGGTGGTACTATATTAAATTCTTTATTATATAGAGGTGCGTATGGATTAATTTATAAAAATGGTCTTTCATCACCGGTTATATGGCAAGCAAAAAAAAATAGATACGGTAATCCACTTAATAGCGGTATAAAAAATATTAATTTACTTTAAAATATAGATTTAATTTTAAATTTTAAAAATTGAATTTATTAACTTTATTTATAACTTATTTATAATTTAAATTATAAATAATGACTAATCACAACTATAAATTTGTGTTTGATACTGAAACATCTGGATTACCTTATAAAGAAAGAGGGTCTAATTATGATTATACAAATTTAGACCATTTTAATTCAAGTCGTTTACTATCAATTAGTTGGTTATTAATAAATGACATAAATGAAATTGTAGAAAAAAAAACTTATTACATTAAACCAGATGATTTTGAAATATCAGAAGCTTCTATAAATATTCATGGTTTAACTAAAGAATTTTTAAATGAAAATGGTATTACTATTCATGAAGTTTTATTAAATCTAAATGGTTTATTTACTAAATATAATATTAATTTACTTATAGCTCATAATATTATATTTGATATAAATATTTTAAAATCTGAATTATATAGATATCAATATAATATTACACTTAGCAAAATTGCAAGAACTGAAACATTTTGTACTATGTTAGGTTCACAAGTAAGAATGAATGTTTATAAATGGCCAAAATTATCAGAAGCATATACTTATTTTTATAATGAAGAAATTGCAAATGCACATGATGCCGAATATGATACATTACATTGTTATAAGATATATTTAAAATTATGTGATTACATTAATAGATTAAATGTATAGTATGGATAGTGCTTTATGTTTTATATCTCAGCATTAAATTATTAATAAGTGCGAATTTTTCTTCAGCAATTTTATCTAATTCCTCTTGTTTTTTTAATCTTTTTAATTCTATTTTTTTCTCTTTTTTAATTCTTCTTGCTTCTTTTATTAAATCTTCTTCTGACATTACATATGAAATATTTGATCTATCTGCTTCAATATCATTCATATTATTGTAATTTGGTCTATTGTTCATTAATCTAGGATCCGCTAATCTACTAGTAGAGTGTGCTTTTTTATAATCAGAACAAGTTAGATTAGTTGTTTCTGTTGAAAAATCTTTAATATTATCTATACCGAGTTCAGTATATTTTAGTGTTTTTGATGATGATGGTAATGCTTCTGGTTCTTTATATACAATCATTTTTTTATTATATTTACTAATTGGTTCTGAATTAAAAACTGAATTAAATTGTTTCATATTGCTAACTTTTTTTGTAATATTAATATCTTCTCTATCTTTACTACTTTCTAACATCATATCACCATAACCATTATCAAAAGGATTACTAATTTTATGATTATCATAAACTTTATTGAATGTATCTTGAAAATCATTTAAATTATAAGAATTATTTTGATTTAAATATTTATTCTTTCTTTGTTGATTATGCTGTGTTTCAGTATAATTATTAAAATCAAGTTTTAATTCATTAAATTGTTTATTAATTTTTTTTAATTTATATTCTTCATATAATTTTTTATAACATAAGGTAACTAAATTAAATAATTCTTCACTACCACCTCTATCAGGGTGTGCTTTTTTAGCAACTATTTTATATCTATTTTTAAGTTCATCTATTGTATAATTTTTATGAATACCCAAAATTTTATAAGGATTTATATTATTATTCATCTTATTATAAATTATTATTTTAATAATAGAAATTTTACTTAAATATTATATTTAGTGATAATTTATAATATGACTAAAAATTATTATGAATTGTTAGAATTAAATAGAGACGCAACAATAGATGATATAAAAAAACAATATAAAAAATTAGCATTAAAATATCATCCTGATAGAAATTATAATAATAAAAAGGATAATGAATTAAAATTTAAAGAAATTACAGAAGCATATAATGTATTATCGGATAAAGATAAAAAACAAAATTATGATTATTTTGGATTAAATGATAATAATACATTTAATGACTCGATTAATAATCCTTTTACAGATTCATTTGATGATATACTATCAAAAATGTTTAATTTTAAAGAATCTAATTTAGATGATTTACTAAAAGACGATATAAAACCTAAGATATTTGTAAATATTAGTAAAGTACCATTAAATAATAGTTATAGTAATAATAATGATATATTTAATAATATTACAAATATAATGGATGATATATTATTTAATGGTATAAATAATTTTAATCATCCAATAAATAATAAACAAAAAAACTTTGGAAATAATAAAATTAAAGAAAAAAATTATGATTTATTAGATTTAAATGTAACATTGGATGATATAATGAATTCTAATAAAAAAACAATAAAATATAAAATTAAAGATATATGTAGTTATTGCAATGGGACATATGCTTTAGAGCCAAGTGATATAATAGAATGTTTATATTGCAGAGGTACTAATTCAAATTGTGGGTCATGTAATGGAACTGGTAAAATTTTTAAAACACAAAGAAGATGTAATAATTGCATAAATGGAATAGTTGAAAAAGATACAATTATAAATGTATCTGTACCAAAAGGAGTTCCGAATAATCATATATTTATTATAAAAAATAAAGGATCTTATAATAATGAAAAAAAAAATTATAATGATATTAAATTAAAATTTATATATGATTTACAAGAAGATATTAAAATAAAAGAAAATAATATTTTAATAAAACTGGATATAACAATTCAAGAATTATTTTGTGGATTTAAAAAACAAATTAAATTATCTAAAAATGTTATTGAAATAACAATGGATAAATATTTTAATCCGTCAGAACCAATAATATATAAAAATATGGGAATTCCAAAATATAAAAATGATATTAATAAAGGAGATTTAATATTAGAATTTAATGTAATATATCCTAGCAGTGATAATAAAATTATGCATAAGTATAAAGAAGTGTTTACTAGAATATTTTCTAAATTAAATATGTAAGTAAATAATACCTCTCTAAAAAAAGATATTATTAAACATAAAATTATAATTTACCAAATGTATTTTCACCAGTATAAGTAAAATAATAGAAACCATCATCATCTTTTTTATTTTTAAGAAAATGTTCTAAAGTTTGAGATGTAGGTGGTAAAATATTATCATGATATAAAAAAAGAGCAACCTCTTTTTTAAGTTTTAATCGTCTACGAATAATAAAATTAAATTGACCAATTGTTAATTCAATAGGGACTAAATATTTATTTTTATCTATATCTGGAAGTAATTTACAATTAGTATTTTTTTCAACAATAATCGCAAATCTATCAGGATATTTATTATTAATTCTTTCAGATTCAGCTTTTCTCTTATCAAAAGTATATGTTTTCTTAAATTTCGACATATTTAATAAACTTTTTTAAATTTTAAATATATTTTAATTATTTTATAAAAAAATAACAATATAAATAAATGCCAACCCAAAATAACAATAAAAATAATAAAAAAGTTAAAACACAAAATAAAAATAGTAAAAAAAAAGTTAAAACACAACAAAATGATAGTAAAAAAAAAGTCACTAAACAGATAACAAAAAAAATAAAAAATAACAATAACAAAAAACAGCAAGGAGGTGGATGAGGCAATCCTGATAGAAGATAATATTAATTATTTTATTTATTATGGCTTTAATATATAGTTATATATTAAGAGCAATTATGATGTATTATATTTAAATTCATATAGAAAGATATAATATTGATTTAATAATAAAATAATTAATCTAATATATTCATTCTAAATGTTTTTATTAAATTATTATTAAAAATACTATTTCTTCTTTCAGGATCTTTTAAAATTGTTAAAATATTATTTATATTATTTTTAAAATTATTTTTTTTAATTGATAATTGTATATTATTATCAAAAATTTGTATTTTTTCTTTATCTAATAAATGAATACCTTTATTTTTATTAAAAATATTTTTATATAAATTTAAATTATTAAGTATAGAGCATTTTAAGATGAAATAACTAATACAATTAGTACTTTCAGAAATATTTTTAGTACCCAATTCTGAAATATTATGAATATTCAAATTATAAAGTATTTTAGCAGATTGTATAAAAGAAAAATTAATTTGTTTTATAATTAATTCATTAAAATCTAAATTGAATTTTTTAGAATAATAATAAGTGTATATTAATACAGCAAAAGATTCAGTATAAGCTTCAAAAATAGAAAATCTATTATTATTTAGTTTTAATATTTTATTAATTTTAGTATTATTATTATTAAAAGCATGAAAATTATATAAATGTATTAATTCATGTACTAATACTTTTTTAAGTTCTTCTGATCTATAAATAACAATGTAATCAAAATCAGTATCTGAAAAATTTTGTGTGTATCCAGTATTAATATTATCTGGAATTAATTGATTTTTATTATTAATGTTAATTTGTTTTTTAAAATTTGTAAGTAATAAAAAAATTTTAATATTATTTCTAGGTTTATGTATTTTATTAAATAATAATATACAAAAATTAATTAAATCAATAAGCTCATTAATTAATTTATTATTTTTTTTATTACTATATAAATACAAGTTAACGTTAGTATTTTCATAAAAATACTCTATTCTATTATGATTTTTTAAATTTAATATTTTCTTTTTAAATTTAGAAGAATAATTATAATTATTTATTAATTCTTGTAAATCTTTATTATATTCTTTTATATCTAATATTTCAATCTTTGTTGAATTATTTTTATTATTATTGTAAATTTTATCAAGATTTGTCAAAATATATTGTTGTATATTTATTTTATCTAAATTAATAAAATCAAATTTTGTTATATCATCTAATATCATATTTAATTTTAATAAAATAAAATTAAACAAAAAATAAAGTTATAAAAATAATTAATTTAATAAAAATATTTCAAATTAATTTAATCTAAATATCTCATTTTAGTATTTGCGTCTACCATAATTTTAATTCCAGCTTCTTTTAACTTCATACAATAAGAATAAGTATCTGTAAATAGTCCTACTGGTTTATCAGTATTTGGTTCAAACCAAGGGTATTTAAGTTTTTCACAAACCCCTTTTTTAAAACACATCCAACCCATATCTGCAAATTCAGCTTCAAAATACCTATTATCTTGTTTATCAACATTAACTAAGTCATCATATTTTAAGAAATTAAATGTACCATTTTTCTTATAAAATTCATAGTCAAACTTTTGAACTACATTTGTAATCTGTTCATTAAATGTATAAAGTCCACTTGTAACATCATGTGGAGATTCAATCATTTTTTCTAGATCTTTAAATGTAAATGTAACATTTGGGTCTACCCAAACAAGATAATCGTATTTTACTCTTTCTTGAAATGGTTTCTGTTCAACATCATCAGATAAGATATTTCCACCTAAGCATTTATTACGAGAAATATATACATTTTTATCATAATCCAGACATACAATAGGTCGATAGTTATTCATAACACATTGAAGAATAAGATCACTCCATGATAATACAAATCTTGTATTAAATTTTTCTCCTGGAATACAGAAAAGAACTGTTTTTGGTTGTTTTTCTGTTGAATTATTTACTTTTAAATTGGATACATCAGGTACCTTAAATTCATCATCTGTTTTTTCAGTTGTACTCATTATAAAATATAATATATAGTATATATTTTTACTTTTTAAATAAGTTTCATCTCTTTAAATAGCAAATTATTTAATTTTATTTTTTTTTGTGATTCAATTTTATTTACTTTAATTGAATCTAAAATTGTACTAAAACTATATTCGTCTTTATATTTTTTTTGAGTAAAATTAATAATATTATTTTTTGATGTATCATGATTTAAAAATAAATAATTACTTAGAATTTCTGTAGTAGACATTTATTATATAAAATATTTTATTTACCCCGAATTATTTTCTTTTAAATATACTTTTGGGCTTGATATTAATTTATTTAAAAATAATTTAAAATATTTCATATAGATTTTTTAATCTATCTAATGGTTGCGATTGGTATTGATTTAGGCACTACATACTCATGTGTTGGTATTTGGCAAAATGATAAAGTAGAGATTATTTCTAATGATCAAGGTAATCGTACTACTCCATCATATGTTGCATTTAATGAGTCTGAAAGACTGATTGGTGATGCTGCAAAAAATCAGGCAAGTATGAATCCGAAGAATACTATTTACGATGCTAAAAGATTAATTGGCAGAAGTTTTACAGATACTGCTGTACAAGAAGATATTAAGACATGGCCTTTTGATGTTGTAGATGTAGATGGAAAACCAAAAATGCAAGTAAAATATATGAATGAAACAAAACAATTTCATCCGGAAGAAATTTCTGCAATGATTCTTACGAAGATGAAAGAAGTTGCTGAACAATTTACTGGTGAAGATGTTAAAGATGCTGTTATTACTGTACCCGCTTATTTTAATGATAGTCAACGTCAAGCTACAAAAGATGCTGGTTCAATTGCAGGATTAAATGTACTTCGTATTATTAATGAACCAACTGCTGCAGCAATGGCATATGGTTTAAATACTGGTACTAATGAAGAGCGTAATGTTCTTATTTATGATTTCGGAGGTAAACACTAATTATTCTGCCTCCTAACCTGGTGAATTGCTGGAAACTCCTTAAGATTATTACACCACAACGTAACTAGTGATAGTAAGCGTGAAGGTTTGAAAAGTAATAATATTGGACAATCAGCAGCCAAGTCGTCTTAGAAATAAGCGGAAGGTTCAACGACTAGTTATATGTCTAAGTTAATATTAATTATATTAATATGATAATATAACCACGAGTGCCAGGATTCTAAATTATTTAAAATTATTTAGTATATAATTATATGAGCTATGAATGAAAATAATATTAAATTAGTATTATTAAATATAATAAAAATTTATAATAAAGATACTAATGAAATATTGTATAATAAAAATAATAAAAATAATAATAATATAAATTTCATTAAATATAAACATAAAAATTCAAATACTGATGCCATTTATAAACTAAAAGTTAATGATATGATTATTAATAAAAACAATAAGTTTATTATACATTATAATTGTATTACTTGCAATAAACTTAACATTTTTAGATTAAATAATATTGTTAGAAAAGTTAATAGAAATATAACAAAATGTCAACAATGTATTAATTCATGTCTTAATAAAATTAATAATCAGAAAATTACATTATTTAATACATTAGATAAAAAGAATAATAATATTGATATTGGTATATCTAACAATCTTAATAAAGAACAGCAATATATTAATGATAGTAATAATGAATTTAATGAAGAAGATTCTGATTTTCAAGATATGTATTTTTCAAAACATTTAACTAATGAAGATTTCAATAGAATAAAAGATAAGATAATATCATTTCAAAATGATAAATTTAAAAATATTCAAAATTTTATATATATATCAAATGCTAAAATTAATAATGGAACTAAATATAATCCTAGATTATATGATATTAATCGTAAAGTTTTTGAGAAACCAATATATATAAAATTTAAATGTGAAAATTGTGAAAATGATTTTATTCATAGAGATCTTTATATAGTTAAAAATAAATATAAAATATTATGCAAATACTGTTCACTCTGTAATAACAGTTTTAAAATACGTACATTTCATAATATTTTAAATCAAAAAATAACATATCAAAGTAAATTAGAATTAAACTTTATAAAAAAAATGAATGATTTAAATATTTTAATTGAGAATGGACCAAAAATAAATTATTCATTTAATTCTAAAAATAGAAAATATATTGTTGATTTTTATATTCCCAGTATTAACACATTAGTTGAATTAAAAGATGATCATATATGGCATAAAGAACAAATAAAAAATGGTATTTGGAAAGCTAAAATGGATAAAATAGATGAATTATTAAAAAATAATATTTATACAAGATATTTATTAATTTATCCTAAAAATTTAATGAATAATATTAATATTATTAAAAAATATATTGATAATATTTCTCATATTAATGTACTAAATAAAACTTAAATAAAATAGAATAAGATATAGTCTGATCTTATATGAAAATATAAGAAATATTGTTTAAACGACAATATGATAACATAATTGGGAACTTTTGATGTTTCACTCTTAAATATTGATGATGGTGTTTTTGAAGTTATTGCTACAAGCGGTGATTGTCATTTAGGTGGTGAAGATATTGATAATAGGCTTGTACAACATTTCCTTAATGATTTTAAAAGAAAAAATAGAAAAGATATGTCACAAAATGCTCGTGCTGTTAAGAGGCTTAAAGTCGCATGTGAGAGACTTAAGCGTACTTTATCATCAGCAACACAAGGTCAAATTGAACTTGAATCTCTATATGAAGG
>Ga0129351_1001096_pt1 | contig 10559 bp, 11 predicted proteins | sample CPBDNA_8_FD_94423 | JGI IMG/M metagenome (GOLD analysis project Ga0129351, IMG submission 94423) | Freshwater to marine salinity gradient microbial communities from Chesapeake Bay, USA - CPBay_Sum_27_0.2_DNA | ecosystem: Environmental > Aquatic > Marine > Coastal | place: USA: Chesapeake Bay... | reverse complement strand
CTTTGAACGAGATTCCACGTTTATCGCACGCTTCCTTCATTCTCCCAATAGTTCCCTTGTATTCACTGGGAGTTGATGTCAAAACCAATACCGTTATCTCTTTTTCAGATTCCTCTTCCACTTCTTCGGCGATGATCTGAAGAGCTTCCGATATACCCATGCCTCTTCTCACCAAATCGTAAACTTGTTTCTTTTTTCTCGCGTCTAAATTAGTTGGAAGACCCGACATGAATGTTTCCAGTTCCCCAGCGGAAGCGAGACTTCTCAGTTTTGATGCCGACATTCCAGAAACATCAGCAGCGTCTGGATCTCTTTCTCCAGCAGAAACGACATCAAATTTGACTTTTATGTTTTCTTTGTCAATATATTTTTGAAAACTTCTCTTGAACTCATTCACTCTGTCACTTCCAGCAACCATGATTATTTCTTCAAACCCCTCTTCTCTGAGGGAATCAAAAGCATGGAAAGGGCTGGGTATTTCTCTTGATTGAACAATGTTTGCTTTGGGGAAAGAGGATTTCATTATTCGCAACTTGTCTTCGGGTTGAAGAGGATTTTTCTTGGAATCCTGACTGTTGGATATGAATATTCTGTTTTCCGCGCCCCTTCTTCTTGCTACACTCAAAATAGAATCCACAAGTTTTTCGTGACCAGAAGTTGGTGGATTGAATCTACCAAAAGCAAAAACCACTTTTTTTACGTCTTTTTCTGTGATGTCTCTAAGTTTTTTGGCCATTCGGTTATACCCAGTTCTTTGAAGCTGTGAAATTGATTCTACTGAATTCCAATCTATCTACGAGTTTCATTGTTTTCTTGCCCAAAACATCGGCAACCACGAATCCCTCTTGTCCCGTCACTCTATATCCACTATCGGTTTTCACAAAGTAAGAAAAACTTCCCACTGTATTCATCTTGTTTATGAGAATCATCTTTATCTCGGCGAGAGCTTTGTGGAGGGAAAATGTCGCTTTCAATGCAGAAGAATAGGAATTAAAAGTATTTATGATTTCCTTTAACTTTTCTTTTCTAGCTTCTATTGCTGTCTCTCGTTTGAGTTTGTTTATGGCAGAATTTTCTCTTTCTTCAACGAAAGCAAGTAGAGAATCCATATTCAAGTCGGTGGAACCTGCTCTGACCATACTGTTTATATAAGTTTCAATATATGTCCGCATTGTATCGTTGTTCTGGAGAAAATTCAGAAAACCTTTCAATCTTGAAGAATCAGTTTCTGCTTTTGTCATCAAGGAATTCAGAGTATTGGTTTCGGATTTGGTGAATGTGACTGTTCCTGCCATGTTCTTCATTCTTGCATCATCACTCCATACATTTGAAGTTTTCATTTTTGACATGGATCTGGGACTAATGCCGGGTGAAGAACTAAGAGAATCCATGCTCTTACCGTTGTAGGTCGTGTGCCAAACAATTCCCACACTTGCCCCAGACAACTCCTTTGCAAGAGGAGTTCCTTTTTCTACTGCATATGTTATGGTATTTGGTGTGAATGTAATGTATGTCTTTCCATCAATCGTGGTGTCTGTGATATCCCCCGAAGTAAAAAGAAGATCTCCCTGAACGATTCCCTTTATTCCGAGATCGGGAAGATAATCCAAACATGCTTCCAATTTACTCACCAACCCACCAGAATGATTCTTTCTAACATCTGCTTTGGTGTAGTTTATTTTTGGTGTCTTGTTGAATACACTCTTCGTTCCAACAAAGAATTTTCCATTTTCAGGATTGATGCCACATATAACCGCAGGAGCTCCGTCCCATTTCACACTCATGTTCACTTGTCTACTGACATCCGAGGAAAAAGCTTTGATGACTGCCTTTGCGAAATTTATGGAATTTACAGCACCTTCATAACCACTGAGAAATATGTCGTCCTCCAAGTGGGTTATGTGAGTGTTTTTCGCTTCTGTTAAAAATGTAGTAAAGGGTTTTATCACAGATTTCCTCCCGTGATGATAACTTCCTCTGGTTCCAACCCAAAGAACTTGCGAATAGCAGAAATTCCTTGACCCACAACTTTCTTTATCACACCAACTAAGTAACTCAACAATCTACGAATCAGCGTTGCGATTGCAAATTCGTTCAGTTGTAGTTTGGTTTCTGTTATGAACCGTAGTTCATTGAGAATAAAATGTTTCATACAATTCTCAAACCCATCACGAATATCACCACGAAAACTACTTGATATTCTTCCTCTCTTGTGAGAGATGAAACGAACACCGACGTTGACATTTCTTGAGTATTTTGCAGCAAGAGCAGTCGTGATTCTTTCCAATGAAGAAACTCCAGAATCCGTTCCACGAAGCATGTAATTTGCTGCTCCCAACCCACCATCAAATTTGTGATTTCCCGAGAGTGCTTCGAAGACCAAAAATTTACGAAACGTAGCAGAGGACTCATAGTATTCGCGAATCTTTTGTTTGAGAATTCCGTTCATGTTTTTGATTTCAAGATATTTCATGACATCATCAACCAAATTTATAGGATTCTTTGCCAAGTTCTTCAACTCGGTTGCGCTCAATTTGGTCAAGAGAGAACCAAATCCATCCTCTATTTCTCCTATGAGAGTTCTGAGAGCTGGATCTCTCTGACTTTTCATGTAATGTTCGTCAACTGAACGAAAGAGAGCGATGGTTTCATTTTTCTCACTGGAGAATATCTGTCCATTTGCGTGTTTATAGGTTATCTTTTTGGTGGAAGAACCTTTGTTTGGAGAAAGATACATGTCTGTTTTGAATGTTCCGTTTCTTCCTGCCCATATTCCAGATACGGTTCCCATTTCATCTCCAGAGTGCCACATATAATCGGATTCCGAAGCAATGGTAGACACCTCATCCACAAAAGAAGAGGCGACACTCTTGACCCCAGAATACTTTTTAATTGTTGCTGCATCAAAACCACTGGTGTCACCGTGTTTTTGGTCGTTGAAAGCCAAAGTGATGACCTTTTCCCATTGTTTTGCGGTTACTGCTCCTTCATTCAAAGGAACAACATTTCTTGGAATTTCGTGAAAGTTTTTCATATAATCTATTTATGAAAAAAAGAGACGCGGTTTCGCGTCTCAAGACCAGTGTTGTGCGTTGTAGTTGCACGCGACTTGATTCGTTACAAGTATCTGTCTTTGTTTGAATTCCATTCGTATCTTGAATTCCAGAATGAAGTATCCATCTCCCCTATAGATATTCCAATATCGCAAATCTGCAATGTCTGAACGACGAAGAATGAACTGAGCTTGGTCTATTCTCTTTGGATAGAAACAATCTGGTGTCATCTCACGAATATTTCCATCAGCATCAACCTTTTGTGCATATGTGATGCATGATACGTTTTGGTAATTCAGATAAGGAATAATCGTCTTGAATCCTTCATGCATCAAATTGTCATCGTCGAGAACAACCATCCATTGGTCTTCGACGGGAATGGCTTCCAAATAATAATTCAAAAGAGAGTTCCAAAGTTTTGGAAGAGTGGATTCTAGATGAGTGGTGTTTTCATATTTACCGATATCCAACTCATGCTCATATGTTTCCTTATCGGTGACAATGAACCACGAATATGGAATGTCCAGTTTACGAATGGACTCGTAGCAACGATCCAAAAATGATTGATCTCTTGTGCATGGAGTAACAATATGTAGATTCATACCAACCACCTTCCCCAAACTTTCTTGGTTTCTTCGTCAAGTATTGTCATCACCAAAGCATGGCCGCAAGGTGACACTGGATTATTTAGCATTTTCATTCTTGCTTCCTTTGGTGTTCTGTTTGACTTTCTGACGTTGCAATCACGACAAGATGCCACCATGTTTTCCCATGAGTCCCCTCCTCCACGACTCATGGGAAGAACGTGGTCTATGGTAGCATTTCTCGCATTCAGAAGACACCCACAATATTGACAGGAAAAATTATCTCTGCGAAAGATGTTTTCTCTAGTCAACTTTGCTTTTCTGTGGGGAATGTGAACATACTCAATCAACATGATAGCAAAAGGCAGTTTGAAAACTCCACACACTGTCTTTATCTGATACTCACCTTCGTAGTTGAAAGGTTTGCGAGCTTTTCCAGAACAAAGAAGTATTACTGCCTTCTTCCAATCAATGAAAGATATTACTTCTTCACTTGCGTTGAGAAGAAGAACCTTTCTCTTTTTCAGACTTGGTTGAGTCTTTACCATTCCTCAATCCATCACTCGCCGATGATAGCAAAGATGTTATGCTCTTCGAGAAGAATCAAAAAGATTGAATCCTCTTCGGAACCAAGATTCACTGGTGTAGTAAGAGCGTCACGGGTGAAGTAGATTCGGTTTCCTTTCTCAACACCACTTGTTGGTGGCTTCCTTACCCAAGAAAAGTTGGTGTTTTCTCCCTGACTTACTGGAATTGGATTGTCTCCAAAATCTCCATCACTTACAGCTTCCACAACACCCTCAAAGATGTTTGCTTCAGCATCGGTGGTAAACTTCTCGTAAACTTCTTTGGTCACAGACACCAAGAGTCTTCCATTTGTTGGTTTCAATTTCATTTTGTTCTCCTTTTTCACTGAAAGTTAAAAAGCACGCCCAGTAGGACTCGAACCTACAACCCTCGGCTTAGAAGGCCGATGCTCTGTCCAATTGAGCTATGGGCGCGTTTGTGTTTACATTTCCCAATCATCAAAACTACTATTCTTTGTGAACTTTTCATTCAGTTTGTCGGTAGTCTTTTTCATTTCGGAACCCAACTGTCCCGAATCAACCAAACTATTCTGTGCGTGTTCCTCAACATCATATAACCTCATCTTACTCCTGTCAATACCCAGAACGAACTTTTTGTTTGTTGATGGATCGTTGTATCGGTTTTTCAATTGTTTCACCATGATCTGACTCAATTCTTCGAGTTCTTCTGTGGCGATCAGAGCAACCAACAGATCTGCCGTCGATGGAAGACCATAACTTTCCGAAGTGTTTGAAAGATCAATGTCGGAATTGTTGTAACCACCACGATTTGCTTGTGTCGCAGTGAAGATTGGAATATCCAGTTCTACTGCGAGTCCACGAAGTTCCTCCGCGATTGACTTTACATATGTATATGAATTCGCAGTGGTGTTTCCTTTAAATCTTGCGGAAGCGCAAATGTTCAAGTAATCCACCATGAGAACATCGGGAGAAAAATTCTTCTTGAGGCGAAGTTCGTTTATCAAGTTTCTGAAGTGCGAGACATTTGCTGTCGCCGTTGGATATTCCTTGACAATCAATCTTCCCTTGATGTTCTTGAGAGCTCTTTCCATCTTCTTGTCGTAAAGCTCCTTGGACAGCTTCTTGAGATCTTGAATTGGAGTGTTCAGAAGATTCGCGTCAATGCGTTCTGCGATTCTCTCTTCCGACATTTCACATGTGATGTAGAGAACATTCTTGTTTTGAATCAAACAATTTGTCGTATGGTGGCAGAGAAACAACGACTTTCCAACACCCGTTGAAGCCAAAATCACATTGAGAGTTTTGTTTGGAACTCCACCATTTGTGATTCTGTTCATGTAATCCAAATCAAATGGAACTTTTTCTTCTATGCGATGATAAAACTCGAATCGTTCATCCTTGTTTTCGATGAAGTCGTGACCAATGTTGGTGTCAAAAGAAACCGACAATGCCTTGGATAGAATTTCTGGAAGAACATTGACAGATTCTTCCGTCTTTCCGTCAATGATGTGAATGGAGTCCATGATAGCATTGAAGATTGCTTTGTCTTTACAGAACTTTTCGGATTGGTCTATGAGCCAATCCATGTTGTCTTCCGAGTTCAAACTCTTGGAAATGATGTCCAAGTTTGTTTCAATCTTCTTGATATCTGTTTCACTGATTTTTTCAAGACTTGAAATCTCAAGTTTGACAGCTTCAATGGAAGGGGATTTGTTGTATTTGTTGATGAATTCACTCACTTCCCGAAAAAGAATCTTGTCGGAACTATCCGCAAAATATTCTTCTTTCAGAAAGGGTAGAACTCTTCGCACATAATCTTCATTGTTTAGGAGGTTGCGAAGAACAACCATCTCAATTCGCTCATTCATACAAAAAGACTCTCCAATGTCTGTTCACTATCCATTCGCCAACCAATCTTCTCAACGATACTATTTAGAGGATCAATGAACGATTTCTCAAACTGAAGTTCATAATCGAAGTAAGAATGCAGACCAAACTCCTTTGGCAATTCCACAGGGAAAGATAGAACTTTTTCCCGCAAGGGATTTGGTTGTTTCAGGTAGAGAAAACGAATCTTGTCTCCTTCTAGAATCTTCTTGTATTTTCTTTGAAGATCGTGCTTGGCAAGTAGGTCATTGTATATCAAAGAACCCTTTACCGCAATAGGAGTTCCCTTGGAATACACATTTTTTTCGTCCATGTATTTCATCAACCCATTGCAACCTCTTGGAAAGGAAACTTCTTCGGGTGGAAGTTTCATGAACTCTTCCTTGAATTCCTCGATGAAGTTCACCAATGTATCGTTGTCTTCCCGAAGAATGATTGATATTGCCTTCTTGAGTTTTTCGCGAACTACATGTGGCGTAGAAGAACGTGTGGTTTCAATACCCATGATTTTCATTTGAGGTTCAGAGTAGCGAACACCTTCATTGTCCCAAACATTGAGCATGTATCGCTTCTTTGCCGTCCAAATTCCCTTGTCCGCAATGACTTCTCGCTCCATCTGCATTCGGTTCTCGAAAGCATTCATCTTTTTGGAGAGTTCATCATACTTCTTGTCGATGAATGGTTGGATTACCTTTTCGCAGCTCTTGTTCAAGAAATCAATTATCTTGTCTCTGTCGGTTTCATTGGGTAAGACCTTCTTGACCAAATTTCCCAAACGAAGATAGACCGAATCAGTGTCACTCGCGACTACATAATCATAACCTTCGGTCTTCAGTTGTTGATTGAGAAACTCATTCAACTTGTTCATGATCCAACGAATACTGAGTTGGCCGGACATGGTGATTGATTCGGCAAGTTCCCTCGAATAAAACCTGAAATATACGTTTCCAAGGGCTCCGTAGCAAGAATTCAAACACACCTTTCGGACCAGCTGAAAATTGTGATACTTGGAAATTTCATATTCATACTTTTTATCTTTGGTCTTCTCATATTTGGTTTTCGCTTCAATCATCTTCTTCTTGAAGAACTTTCTTTCTTCATACATCTTTGCCATGAGTTCACCCAGAAAACCTTGGGAATCCTTTCTGAAACAAATTCCAGATGCAGCGATGGACAAATCATTACTCACAGCATCGTCTATGTTTTCCCTAGCGGTTTCAGTATCATCAAGAACATCATCAACACGCATCATTCTCCCCTCAACCATTTTCTCTGGTGAGATATTGTAATGAATGATGAGACTAGGATACAAACTTGACAAATCGAAGGACACCACCCAATCATGCTCACCGACAATCGGCTCCTTCACGAAAGCACCGGAGTATTGCTCTTCCACAATGGAACTTCTTGCTCTCTTCATTGGAATGATTGTGTTCTTGGAAAGAAGATGATGATAAATGATGGAATCCCAAGTTCTCACTTGCGAAAAGATGTCTTCGTGGTTCACCTTTGCTGAATATGAAAGAGCAAAAGAGAGTTCCAAAAGTCGCATCTTCTCTTCCAACTTCTGAACTAGACGAACATCTTGAATGTTGTATTCCACGAACTTCTGAAAATCTCCTTTGTAGAAATCCGACATCGTTTCAAATTCACCGTAGGAGTGTTTTCTTTCCCCAAGTTCAACAAACGAGATGTGATCCAAACTATACGATTCTTGATTCTTGTATGTGAAAGTCCTGTAGAGTTCAAAATAGTCCAAACAAGAAACACCGATTATCTTGTAGACGGTTTCCTTCTTACCCATACGACTTACTTCTCGCTCACGAACTCTTCCCCAAGGAGACAATCTTTTTGCTTCCTTTTCATCCAAAAGCATTTGAATGCGGTTGAAGAGATATGGAATATCAAAGAAACGAATGTTCCATCCTGTGACGACATCTGGTGCTTCTCTTTCCCAAAAATCTAGAAATTCCGAAAGCATTTCCTTCTCATCATACGCCTGATGAAGAACCGTGTCCTTTGTTTTCGGTGTGAAATCTTGATATGTGAAAACATGATAGAACCCATCAACATATACTGTGAGAACATTGATTTCCTCTATAGGATTGTGTGCTGTTGGAAATCCATTTTCGCAAGTGGTTTCAATATCAATGTTGACAACTTTGATACGAGATTCGTCGTATTCCACAACATCGGGATAATTCTTCCCGATGAATTGACAGACATAATCGGTATTGCCATAGAGGTCAAAATTGGAAACACCATCATAGTTGTCTATGAACTCTCGGGATTCACTGATGGTATCAAAGGAAATCTTCTCTAGAGGATTTCCTTCCAAGTTTTGAAAGATGGTTTTACTCTTCGGATTTCTGCTTCCAGCTGGAGTGTAGAGACAAGGAGAAAACTTCTCCTTTCTCTTGACACGCTTTCCATCCTCAAATCCACGAATGAGAATCCAATCTCCACTTATGTCAACACTGGTGTAGAAATTCATTTATCCTGCTTGTCCGACACATATCCACTGAAAAGAACACAGTAATTGATGATATCCAAAAGAGCATCACGATATCCTTCGTTATCAACAACAAGTTTACCCGCCGTTGCGAATGTGCTCAAGCGAGAAACCTTGTCCACGATTCGCACCAAGAAACCCTGTTCTGTGGAACACACTCCCATAGCTTCTGTTCTCTGAAAATTTGCAAAAGGTGTTGTTCCAGAATCACCAGCGTAGTCATGATTCTTTCTCTTCATTATCTCCAATGCTTCGTCGCATAGTTCTTTGTGATGCTTCAAAAGTTCTTCTCTGTTCATTTTATTCATACTCCACTTGTTTGAGGATTTCAGGGTTTTGCTTTATGGTTTGAATCGTAATCAAATCTTTTACTTTTGTCGTTGACCATTCGTGAGACCGAGTAGTGTATATGACTCTTGGAGGTAGATCGTCGCCAGTGAATGGTTTTCCGATATAGTCCTCCCCTAGAATTCTTATGTCTGGTTTGAAAAACTTGATGAGGTTGTAGAGTTCTTCTTCCGTCTGATACATGTATACCTCATCAACATACTTAATTGCCATGAGTGTCTTATATCTCTCATAGTATGGAATAACAGGCTTGTATTTTGTGTATCTCGTTGAAGAAGGGTCTTTTTGAAGAAACACCAAGAATCTGTCGCAGTGTCTCTTTGCTTCCTCAAAGGTGTAGATGTATCCTGGATGAAGTAGGTCAAAGTTTCCTGCTGTAAAGCCAACTATTTCTCTGTTCATCAAGAAATTCCCGTAGAACCAAATCCACCAGCCCGATCACCCTTTTGCGATGGCCGTTCTTTGATATCCACAAATTCAATGTAACGCATGGATTCCACCACTTCTCCCTGAGCGTATCTCTCTCCGTGGGAAATATCAACAAAAGAGTTTGAAGTATTGTGAAGTGGAATCATGAGTTCTTCCGTGTAATCGTAGTCAATTATACCCTCGGAATTGATGAGTGTCAACCCAAACTTCAAAGAAGTTCCCGATCTAGGATGAATACGAACAGAATACCCAAAAGGAATATCAATTATGAGTCCTGTGGGTATGAGAGCTCTGTAGCCTGCGGGAAAGTAAAACTTTCCATCATTCACAGGCAACTCTACTTTTTCGTTTTGTGTCGTGTATGCTGTGACAGTTTCTTTGTGAAAGAAACAACGAATGTCAAAGCAAGCTGATTCAGTTGTCCCAAAACTTGGAAGTTGAACATTTTCATTCATTCTATAAATCTTCAATTCAGGCATATCATCTCCTATATTTCTTCTATCACCTCGACCGTCCCATCGACGATCCATTCTATCAGATCTTTTGACGTAGAGGAATCAATTCCTTTCCAATATTCTTTTGCCCAATAAGAAATTTGCTCTTCCGTGTAGTTGCCTTTTGTGAAATCAACAACCAACTCGGTATAGTTTTCTAAGTTTGCCTTGAATACCACGCCATCAACTTTGACTTTGTATATGTTGGCTCTTCCGCCAAAGGAGGATCCCATCAAGACGTTGTTTGGATCCTCTGCTACAAAGATGTTTCCCATTCGGGAAGGTAATCCTCTTGGTTTTAATTTTTCAAGTAGATTTTCTGCTTTTCCGTGGTTTCCCGTGTTGATTCCTTTAAACGAGGGAACTTTGAACCCCACAGGCGCCGAACGTGAAGAGCCCCAATATGCTAGTTGGTTGCTAACACGAATGGTTCGTGGACCTGTTGATATAGGAATCTTGACATTGAGAGTTGGTCCTATGTTTTTCGGTTCTGTTCTTGCGAGAAAATCAGCGAACTTGTCAACTCTCCTTGCCATTCATTCTTCCTTTGGGGTAAACTTTCTACCGATATTGTATTTTGGAACCAGTTCCCAATCTTTCTTTTCAGCATAAGGCAGAATCTTCATGTATGAAAGAGGAACCGTTGGTTCTTCTGTCAATTCTGGAGTTAGGATTTTTATCAATCCCCACTCTTCAAGAAGATT
>Ga0129351_1001095_pt1 | contig 10563 bp, 14 predicted proteins | sample CPBDNA_8_FD_94423 | JGI IMG/M metagenome (GOLD analysis project Ga0129351, IMG submission 94423) | Freshwater to marine salinity gradient microbial communities from Chesapeake Bay, USA - CPBay_Sum_27_0.2_DNA | ecosystem: Environmental > Aquatic > Marine > Coastal | place: USA: Chesapeake Bay... | reverse complement strand
TATATTTTTTTAAATCTTGTGTTCCTGATGGAGATCCTGCTAGGGATGGCAGTCCAAAAAATACCTCATAATTTGAAGTTGTAGCGGGAGACATCAATCGAGACTTAATCTCGGACATCTTAACAGCCTTTGGTTTTGGTGCAGCCATCTATAAATAGATATATCTTTGCTATACTATGTATAAGAGAATGTCGGAGAGTCTTAAAAGTAAATATAAACCCTCTAACCCTAAAAAATACGTAGGTGATCCAAACAATATAATTTGTAGAAGTTCTTGGGAAAGAAGATTTTGCGTTTGGTGTGATACTAATGAAAATATTTTAGAATGGGGAAGTGAAGAGTTTTGGATTCCTTATCGTTCTCCTGTTGATAATAGAGTTCATAAGTACTTTCCAGACTTTTTTGTAAAAGTCCGTGAAAGGAATGGATCAATTAAAAAGTATGTGATTGAAGTGAAACCTCATAAGCAAACTCAACAACCAAATCCTAAACCAAAAAGAAAAACAAAATCCTGGTTATATGAAGTGAAAACCTATGCAGTGAATCAAGCAAAGTGGAAAGCTGCAAAAGAGTTTTGCGAAGATCGTTTACTTGAATTTAAGATCATAACAGAAAACGAACTTGGAATCAAATAATGCCAAGAAGAGAATATCCTGGTGAAGAAGAATACCGCAAGTTATTTGCGAAATATGCTGAAAGGGATGAACAGAAAAAAACCAGAATACAAAAACTGAAAGAAAGGACAAGATCATTCTCCGATCCTGATGATTTCATGTTGGTTATACTTGAACTCTTTAATGAGAGAGAATTTATTCCACAACCAGGAAAGTATTATACGTTTGTATACCAAGCAAAAACACCTAAAATTGTTTACGATGAACATCCTCTCATAGCATGTTTGTCATTACAAAACTGGGGATTTACAGGGTTAAATTTTCATTTTCCAATGGTTAGAAATTATACATGGAATGAAGTGATTGGACAAATGCATGTGGTTAATGATGATGAAATTGAATATATGAAATCTGTTCCATATCAAAAGATGATTACTAAATAACAAAATAAGAGGAAGTTTTAATGGCTGCGTTACCCACACAAAAAATAAAAATATCTTTTAAGGGTAAAAGTCCAGAGAACCCAGACACTGTTGTTAGCCAAACAATAACCGTTCCAGTATCAGTTACAGTTGATGATACCACAGCAGCAACTAATGTAAGTGTATTGGTAGATGGAGAGCAAAAACCAATTGCAACAATTGAAGGACTTGATATAGTTAATAATACTTTTGATGGTGAGATTAAATTAACTGAAGATGGTGTAGATAATCTATTTGCTCATCTAGAAGAAAATGATAACTTAGCAAACTTGGACGTATTGACTGATAATGATGTACAATTAAAAACCTTTTTAGAAACTGGTATTACATCTCCTGATGATGGACTTTCTCAGGCAAAAAAGGAAGCAAAAAATATATATAACGAAGGAGCAACTTCAGAGGCAAAGGAAGTAGTAAGTGCAGCTGGTGGATCATCATTTGCAGAACAAACAACTGAGGATTTAGCACCAAAATCAACAACTCCAGAGGAAGCACAAACAGCAGAACCAGTAGTTGGAGTAATTGGTGTTAATCCAGGATCTGATGACCAAACTCAAGCAGAACTAACAAATCAAAAAGTTTCTGAAGATGCACTTGCTGGGCAAACGGGGGCAGGTGCTTTAGTAGATACAAATAAAGCAAAATCATTAGGTAAAGATGCTTTATTTTATCCTTCAACTATGGATAAATTGCAGCAAGATTATATAAAAATTTCAACTTATAGATATACACCACAGCAAATTGAAGGTCTCACATTTAAAGAAATCACCACTAAAGGAGATCCAGAACGGACAATATACTTACCAACAAATGCTACTATTACCGATAGTAATACTGTGAGTTGGGGATCTAATAGTATGAATCCAATACAAATTGCGATGTTCAATCTTGCTAGGAAATCTATTAAAGGTGATCCTGGTGATGCAATACAAGATTTATCTGGTCAAATACGAAAAACCTTAACCAATGGTGATACTTTTGCAAACATAAAAGATGCTGCTACAACATACTTTGCTGAACAAGCATCTGGGGTTACTGGAATGCTGTCAAGAACTCAAGGAGCAGTCTTTAATCCAAATATGGCACTGATGTTTAATAACCCAGAAATGAGAAATTTCACATTTTCTTGGAAAATGTCTGCTAGAGATGGGGGTGAAGCTGAAATGATTAGAAAAATTATCAGAACATTTAAGCAAACAATGGCAGTGAGAAAAGATAAAGCAAATTTATTTTTAATTGCACCAAACGTTTATAGAATTTCGTATCATACTAAATCTGATAGTGAAGAGCATAAATCAATAGGTAAAATTAAATTATGTGCTCTAACTGGATGCAATGTTAACTATGTTCCTGATGGAAGTTACATGACTTTTAATGATGAAGCAAGAACAATGACCGCATATCAACTTGACTTATCATTTAGTGAAATGGAACCTGTTTATTATGATGACTACACAGATTCAGAAGACGTTATTGGTTACTAAAAATGTCAGATTACTTTAGCAGGCTACCAAATTTTAAATACACCAATCTTTTAAATGAAATTGGGGTAGATTCTAAAATTCAAGTTAAGAATATCTTCCGTAGAGCAAAACTGAGAGAAGATATATTTGAGAAAATATCTTATTTCGACAAATACTTAATTGTTGGAGATGAGAGACCAGATCAAATTGCAAATAAAATTTATGGTGATCCAAATTTAGACTGGGTAGTTCTTATTTCCAATAATATACTTAATTACCAATCAGAGTGGCCAATCCCACAAAAAGTTTACAATGCGTATTTACTTGAAAAATATGGATCGTATGAAAAATTGTATAGTGTTCATCACTATGAAAGTAAAAGAGTTTTCAATAGTAGAAATGAAACTATTTTTCCTGCTGGTCTCATTGTCTCGGAAAATCATAAAGTAGAATTTTATGACAAAGATTTAGATGTTCTAGTATCAATTTCTAATGCAGCAAAACCAATATCAAATTACATCTACGAAGAAAGAATTCAAGATGAAAAAAGATCTATTTTTATTCTAAAACCAGAATACCTAAACATAATTCTGGATGATATGGAAGAAATTATGACATATAAAAAAGGTTCCAGTGAATATATCAGTGGAACCTTAAAAGATACTGAAGATCTATTTGAAAAGTAAATTGAAATATGCTGCAAAGACCAAGAGGGTTAAGCAGATTTGATTATACTTCATTCTTCAGCAAGTTTTTGGAAGTAAGATAGTGCATCGTCTTCTTCAGCATCAGACATTGAAGTTTGAGGAACTCCAAAATCTTCATCGGAACGAGACTCTTCACGGAACTTAGGAGTAAAGGACTGACCCTTACGTTCTGCTTCAAAAGATGCTTCTTCATCCATAGTCTCAGGATCTTGATACTTGGGAACACCACGAGTGCCAAGTACATAGTCAAGACGCTTCTTAAGATCCTCATAGGTCTTGAATTGATCTGCAGCAGTCAATGTAGAAAGAGAATATTGCTTCTTCCAGATTGCTTCTAGAGCATCATCGTCATCTAGTAGAGGACCAGGACGATCAAACTCGGAACTATCATAGTTCCAGTAACCAGCAACCTTCTTGATCTTCAGTTTAAAGTTCGCACCTTGCCAGAAGTCGAAGGGGTTGATAGGATCTTCATCTTCAAATTCTGGTTGCATTGCTGCCATGATCTTGTCAAAGATCTTCTTACCGAACTTGTAGAGGAATACCTGACCTTCGTTAGAAGGGTTGGCAGAATCTTTTACAACGTAAATGTTTGCGTAGTAAGAGAGTTTACGTTTTTGCTTTCGTACAGTTTCTTTATCTGCTTCGTTACCACTGTTCCAGAGTTCACGATTGTACTCAGATACGGGATCCTTCTGACCGATAGTGGTTAGAGAGTTCTCAATGAACCAACCACCAGGACCTTGGAAAGCATGAGAGTACATCTTTGCCCAAGGAAGTTCTTCACCATCTGGAGCAGGTAGGAAACGAATGACAGCATAACCATTACCAGACTTATCAAGTTCTGGTTTCCACAGACGATCATCAGCACTATTGCTACTGGTATTGAGTTTTTCTACTTCCTTGACCAGTTTGGCAGTTAGATTGCCAAGTGAAGACTGCTTCTTTAGATTTGAAAAGGACATTCGGATTACCTCGGTTTGTTTGTATTGTGGCTTGTGTGCTCTGCAATTATAGCAGGCATCATATTTATATGTCAACCAACTTCGTCTGCGAGTTGCTGCTTCAGTTGGACGATCAGTTTGGACAGATTTGAAAAGACAGCATTCATCTCCACATTTTCTGGGAACCCAATTAAGGATGCAGAGTCTTTAATTCTTTGTTTCATTTCAATAGCATCAGAATCGTCAGATAATGACATTCTCATATAAAGAATTTGCTGCTTTTCTAATAATTTTTCCAGATCATTAATATGCTTGAGTTTTTCTTCACGATCTAATTTTGGAAACTCAAATACTTTTGAGTAAACTTTCTCTTGTAATTTTGAGACCTCTAACATCTCATCTTGTACAATTTTTGAATCAAAAAATCCACTCATAGTATCATCTCCTTTAATAGTTTTTTGAATTTAAATATATCGATATTTAGAAAGGGATTATATTTTTTTAATCTGAGACTAATTAATTGCCAAATGGGATCATCTAGTTTATTGTTAAAATGTCTAGAAAATCCAAGTATTTTGTCTAATATTAAAAGTGTCTCAATACTAATTTTATTACTCAAATACAATTTGACAATTTTTGGATGTCGATTCTCCTCAATCTTGAACATACCATCGAAATTGTCTCTGGTGAAATTTTGTCCAACTTCTTCTTTGAAGATGTATGTGATTGATTGAATTCTTTTTTGCCAGGATTGATAGTTAGTATTTCCATTTCTAATAATTTCTCCAATCCATAAAGTTTGTGGGTCTTCACACGAAATGAAGTTAGAAACAAAAAAGTCCCTAACTTCATCATCACTCTTCTGTCTGGATATTTTTTCAAACCAATACCTATCCTTTCTTTTATAGAAAGAATTTAATGTTGCTCTTGTTTTACCACAATACTTGTGGTAGTCGAAACTATCTTTTGTAAAATGATTTTTAAGAGCAACGTATGTTTTATAGCAATCAAATGGAGTCATCATAAAAAACCCTACGCGTGAAAAATTTTGGGAATTTTTTTTCGACCAAAAATGGATTTAAAAGTCGATTTTCAAATTGAGAGTCTTGCTCTACTACTTCTCTTGAGGAAGTTTAGTTCCATTGCATCATACTTAATCTTTTCCTTTAAAGGTTTTGAAAGTAGTTTGGGGATGGATTCCAAATCAATTTTATTCTCTTCACAAAAATGCATTACACTATCAATGTAATTCATATCCTCATTCCTGCGATAAATTTCTTCAATATCTTGAGAAACTTTTGCCTGAGAGTAAAACTTACTTTCTAGTTCCTTTTCTAACTCTGTGTTTTCTTTCTTCGGCATAATCTCTGAGTAGATTGGTAACATATAATAATTTCAAATCATAAGAACATTATATCAATAATTGTTATAATAGTCAAGCAAGTTTATCTTCAACAAACTTTTTGATATATTGAGTTAGTAATCTGATATATTTTGCTTTATTATACTCTTCATATACTTCGACCTCACCATTCTCACATGCCATAATAATTACGAATTTTTTTACAGATAGACCAGTGAGTTCATGAAGCATACATGCGTAAGCACAACATTGTACGAAATAGTTCTCAATCCAATCTCTTGGTTTGGGTTTCTTTGATGTTTTAAAGTCGATGATTGCTAGTTCACCATTATACTCAGCAATACAATCGACAGTGCCTGCAATCCCTAAGTACTCACTATATAGTGATCTTTCAAGAGCGTAAATATTATTTATATTTTTTAGTTTTTCTTTGGCAATCAAATATAAAAACTCTGAGAGTGGTTGAACAGACCCAGATGGCATTTCTTGATTTAAAAGAAAATTCTCCACAAGTGTGTGCATGTCTGTTCCACGACTTGTAGCTTTCCTTGTAATTTTATTTGCTTCATCTTCACCAACTCTCTTCCTCCACCTCGCAAAAGTTTCACGATTGAAGTGACTAGTAATTGATGTAACAGATACTAATTTAAGTGGACCATCGTGAGTTGGTACTGTATAGTACCTAACACCATCAATAGTTTCTCTAGATAGTTCTGGAAGATCAATATCAATATGGTTAAACATCATGAAAGGGGCATTTTTTTCTAATATCTTTATCAAATAAGATTTTATTCATAAATTTTTTATCGTCAGTTAGAATCATTCTTCTTTCATGCATTTCATACAATTCATCTGATTCTAAAGGATGACCATCTTCTAGATAATTTGATAGTTCTTTTTTTCTAAGAATAGGTTTATCATTCATATTATCTGTATAGAATCTAACTCTATACAATGGGTTTGACTGAATAATGGATACTGGTTTTTTTCTATCTAATATTTTTATTGCAAGAGAAGTGTTTCTTGGGTGACTAGCAATATTAAACCAACCTCCAACAGCAACAAAATTATTGTCAAGACTAGTTAACGGATGATCTAGATATTCAAACCACAAATATTCATTTTGGAAATCTGTCCAGATATAAGAGTTGGTGAAACTTAGTTGTATAACTGGTTGTTCTTTTCCAATATCTTTAACTTCAAATGAAATATATTCGTTTTCATATAATTCCTCGTTTTCGTAGTCGGATGGAGAAATTGTTTTATGAAGATGTTTGTGTAATGAATAATTAATTGTCCCATCATCACCTATACTCATCTCAAAGTGTATAGGAGAGTATCCGACAAAAGTCCTATCCATCATATGTCCCCAAACAGGACACTCCGAATAAGAGTATCCTAAATGGTTTTCACGATTACTAAGTTCAATTATATTTTCACCATAGAATTGAAGAGGACTATAATATACGTTGTATTTCATAGAATGTTTAATTCATTTTTTGCAATAATATATTCCCTACAAAGACCAGAACGAACAATATCATCTGCATCAAATTCAATTACATCTACCGAAGGCATCTGTCCAAGAATTTTCATGAAATCTACAATTCCGTTCTTTTCATTAGTCTTCACAAGGTCACTTTGAGTAGCATCACCGCAGAACATAATCTTACAATTATCTCCTACCCTTGTAATTATACTATCAAGTTCGTGAAAATTCAAGTTTTGAAATTCATCGATAAGAAGTATTGCATTATCAAAGGTTGTTCCTCTGATGAATGATGTGCTCCAAAAACTAACAGTTCCTTGAGTCTTTAAGTTTCCATAAAGCATTTCAAATTCAGCATCAGAAGGCATTTGGAACATGTACTTAACCATATTCTTATATGGAATCTGATACAGGTTTGACTTGTCGTCATGGTCACCAGGAAGGAAACCGATCTCTCGTGTTGCTACAAGAGATCTAATCACATATACTTTCTCATATGGTGTGAACTGATTTAGAACTTCTTTAATCGCATGATACAGGGTAATAAAGGTCTTACCTGTTCCTGCTGTTCCATATGCAACAATGTGCTTACCAGCTTTATATGATTCAAATAACTTTTTTTGATTATCAGTTAATGGTTCAATGTCTAAAAGGTGATCCGTGTTGATTGGTTTCTTACCTTTAAGAGCTTGCCGATGATATTCTGAATTGATACCAACGTTATCATTGTTTCTTTTTCTTCTAGCCATATCAGATCTTTAAGTTTTGTGCTCCAGGTTGTTTTGATACTTTTGCAAGTACATCGTTCCATCCTGGTTTGGACTTTACAAGTTTGTCTTTCCACTCACCAATTTCACCAGATCCAGGACAAGTGGAAGGATCAGAATAATCACGAGTCCAATCGGGATTATCTTCTCTCCACTGGTCCCAGTCATGAACACTCATGACGACTTCTTTTTGTTCACCAGTTTTTGTATTAACTACAGGATAAGTTGCCATAATTATTTTGAATTGTAGAGGTATTTAGAGTTTAATCCAACGTTCGTTTGCAAGTGTCCATTCAACAACTTCTTTGATACGACCTCGGATATCCTTAGGTGTCCATCCCATTTGCTTCATTTTCTCACCAGAAAGTGCATAACGAAGATCGTGACCAGGACGTGCAGAGTGGAAATCAACCATCTCATACTTCAATTCTTTACCTTGAACATCAGCAATGATCTGTGCTAGTTCAAGGTTATTAAGTTCCTCAGCACCTACGATATTAAACTTAGGACACTTAGCACCACCCCAGTTACTCTCAACTACAGGAGGTTGATCTAGAAGGAATAGAAGGGCATCTGCAACATCCTCAGCATGGATGTAATGCCGTGATCCAGGAATAGTTTTAGTGGGATCACTATGAATGGTAATAGGTTCTCCATCACGAATCCGTTTGATGCACATTGGAATGAACTTCTCTGGATGCTGTCGTTGTCCAAAGACATTCATCGTATGAGTAATATAAACAGGCAATCCATAAGTGTTTTCAAATGCAACTGCTAGTTCTTCACCACCAGCCTTGGTTGCACTATATGGATTAGTGGAATTGTAACGATCATTCTCACCATAGTTGATACCTTCAGGTGCAGGACCAAAAACTTCATCAGTACTGAAGTAAACAAATCTCTCAAGATTGTCAAGACTACGAGCATAGTCAAGGATGTTGCAAGTTGCCACAACATTATCCATGACAAATTCCATAGGATATTCAATGCTGCGATCGACGTGAGAACCAGCAGCAAGGTGAAGAACGTAGTCTACTTTACCAATATCAGCAGAAATCAGGGGATTTATTGCTGCTTTAAGATCATGGAATACTACTTTAACCCTAGCACGATCTTCAGCAGAAAAATCTTTCAGTACATCTTGAAGACGATTCAGATTTCCACTGAAGTCTAAACGATCAAGTGTAACAACTTCCCAATCAGTATTCTTAAGAATCTGAGAGATAAGGTGGTGTGCAATAAATCCTGCTCCACCAGTAATTAAGGCTCTTTTCATTTTTTGTTCGTTACTCCTATCAATTATAACTCATTAAATTTTCTTTTGCAACTTCGTATTCAATCTCAGCCTTTAAAGTTTTAAGATTGTATCTTGGACCAAGATAAGTTGTTTCCATTTTTTTAGGTCTCCAATCTTCATCATCGCAGAATTCATTCATATAATAATGCATTGCTATTCCATATGCTTGACACCCATCTCCTGCAATGGGGTCAATAAACACATTTAGATCTGGGAATTCTTTTTTTATACAAGAGTTGGCACAAATATTAAGAGCAACTCCTCCAGAAAATACTAAATTTTTCGTATCTGGAGATTTCTCCATAATCATTCTAACTCTTTTAACGATTGCTTCTTCGGCGCATTTTTGCATTTTATATGCAATATCTGCTTTCTTTTGAAAATCATCATTATGCTTCATGATAGGATAATTCAATAAATTAATAGCTCTATGACTATGAAATAGATTCATATTAGCATACAATTTATTGTCAAAAGTAAACTCTGGAAGATCTGGATTATAATTTCCATATGCAGCAAGACCCATTGTCTTTCCACATTCGTCTCTATACCAACCAAGATGTCTTGTTATAGTTCCATACATGATACCAATATCATATGCAGAATTTACATCAAGGCTTTCTTCACTATAGAATAATTCAATAAATTCATCAGGGAATTGATATGTACAAAATTCGTGAGATGATGGAATTGGAAGAAGATAACTCTTATAATGTTGATTTATATCTCGACCAGATGCCTCATATATTGTTGTTGTTTCCAAGAACATTACATTTGCAAATGCTCTTTCTAGATTTTCAATTTGTTCATCACTAATTTTAGTATTCTTAAGCATCTTACCAAATATTTGATGGATTCTATGATCTGCTCCCCATCCATCCATTACTAAACAAATCGATTCATCAAATCCAGATGCATAATATCCAGAAGCAGCATGAAATAAATGATGATCCCAAATATCAAGTGTATATGGAATTTTATCCATTCGATACTTCAAGAGTATTGATTTTAATATTTCTATTGCTTCGTCACTTCCATTGGCAATTATAATATGATCAATTCCATATCTTTCATGAAACTCAAAAACTCTTTTGACAGAAAAGATAATATTGTTATCATTCTTGATTCCAGTTTGCCTATCTTCTAAAAGATATTCATATACCTCACCATCTTTTAATATGCACGATGCAACATCGTGTCCAGCTAAGGAAAAAGCTACTAAATTCATTTTACTACCAGCATTTTAAGATCGGGAAAATAAACATAATACATTTCAGAATTTTTCAAAGTCCAAATACATTGTTTTATATTCTCTACAATTGCTTGACGAGACAAATTGAAAGACGTATTTAATACCAAAGGAACTTTTGTTTCATTATAAAAACTTTTTATCAAATTATAATAGTGATAATTATCTTTTTGGTTTACAGTTTGTAT
>Ga0129351_1001089_pt1 | contig 10585 bp, 10 predicted proteins | sample CPBDNA_8_FD_94423 | JGI IMG/M metagenome (GOLD analysis project Ga0129351, IMG submission 94423) | Freshwater to marine salinity gradient microbial communities from Chesapeake Bay, USA - CPBay_Sum_27_0.2_DNA | ecosystem: Environmental > Aquatic > Marine > Coastal | place: USA: Chesapeake Bay... | reverse complement strand
TTTCAAGACTCTAATAGCTAATGCACCAGTATCTACATTCGCAGACAGAGTTGTTACAATTGACACGAACTCCAAATTTAATTTCAATCAAACATATGAAGGTTTTTTCGCAAAGTCTGGTTTGTTCAATGCAGCGGATCTTAATAAAATTTTATATGTAGGTTCAGGATATGGTTTTGGTAAAGGTGATATTACTTATCAGCAGCTAGACTCTACAGTAACATCTTTATCTACAATATTTCCACCTAGTACACAAGATGGTTCAGCGTTTAAATGTACAGATGATACTACTTCATTGTTGGATACACCTACCGATGTTGGTGAAGATGATCTGACACGTTCTGTATTTAAAAGTCCTGTAGTACTAGGAGCTAAACATCCGGATGGTGAAGACTTGACAGAACGAGAGGTTAGCTATAAGTACGCCGCGCAGATGGGGGAAATGAGGTGGAATGTATTTAATGAAGTACCTACATTATACCTGGCAGTTAAGCCCGATCCAGATCAAGGAAAAACTAGTGTAACAATAAAAAGAAAAGATGGTGTAAGTACGATTTCAGTTGCTAAAATACACACTCATGCGATGATATGGTATGGTGTACCATTGTTTGGTACGTTGCATGAGTTGAGTGGAGGCGCGGTGAGTGGGCAGTATCAAGATATTGACGAATAATGAGTTTCAATGTATCAGACAAACTAGGGTTGGATGTAAATAAATTTACACAACGGAATCCTGCTAATGCTGAACTTGATGAAAAAAGTAAGAAGCTAGAAGGTTTAACACAAGATAATATACAAAAGATCAGAAGCCCTCGTAATCAAGCACGACAAATTGATCGAACTATTGATAATGTAAGTAATGATGTTTGTAATACGGTAGCATCTAAAGTACAAGCTCTTATTAATGGTGATATAACCCCTAAAGAATTCTTGAAGGCTATGGGGGACATTGGACCAAACGCGATGGATAGTTTATTAAAAGATGGTCTAGGTATTAAAGACATAAAAGATCTAGGTAAAAAAGTTGCTATTACAGGTGCTCTAATACTTGCAGATAAGGCAGGTATTGATGATCAACTAGAAGGGTTGTTAGGAAAGCTTCGTAAAAATAAAAGAAAAATGAGAGACATAACAGACATGAAGAAGAAAGAAGATGATGCAACTAAAGAAATATTTAAAAAACTTCCACCTGTTGTTAGACAGATTTTGAAAGGTGATAAAAACGCTCTCAATAGATTTATTAGTCAATATTGCCAAACTGCAAAACGTAACATGAAAATCGGTGCATATAATCGAAACAATTTAAGTTCCAAATTAAAAGATTTTGTAGATAAATAACATGAAAAAATACTACGGTAATTATCTGGGTATAGTTGTACAAAATAATGATCCAGATAGGAGAGGGAGAGTTAAGATATTTGTACCTCACGTCTCTATTACATTATATGATAAATGGAATGAAAGCTTTAGAGATAAGAGGTTTAAGTTTTTAGGTGAAAATTTAACCAGTAGTTTGAATGAAATTACTGATGATATGAAAGATATTCTACCTTGGGCGGAATGTGCAGTGCCCATGATAGGGGCTACTGGATGTGGTAGATACAATGCACATGATAAAACAGGTAGTATATCGGATTCAAATAGGTTAGAAGAAACTGACCCTCCATTAGACCCTACCGGGAAGGTAAAAAAGCCAGAAACCAAATACGCTCAAAATGTAGATGGTATTGGTGAAAAACCGGCAAGGTTGTATGAAATAGAAGAGCTTAGGCTTTCCGATGCATGGAATGATAATCAAGGTCATGGTAATTATGACAAGGCTGGGAAAGCTGGGCTAGGTTATTCATCTAAAGGTGGTAGTAACAAACATAATGTCAAACAATGGCCGGAGTTGCGTATCAACAAATATACATACAACTACACACCTAGTTCATATTCAAATCAACCTAAAGGTTCCTTTTCAATACCTAACGTAGGAGCTCATGTTTGGGTGTTTTTCAGAGAGGGTGATCCGTTGGAACCAGTATTCTGGGCAACCACATTTGGAGCTGAAGAATGGAAATCTGTATATGAAACGTTAGGAGAAGAAGATAGAGACTTGGGAGTTGACTATCCGGGAACATATGAAAATAGAGCCCTATCAGATGATGATACATATGACCATAATACAGAACAGTATAGAAACAAATATGTTTTGAATCAGAAGGGTGGTGTTATAGAAATTGTTAATAGTGATAATCGCGAGATAATGAAGTTTACACATTACAGTGGATCATTCAAAGAGATGAATAATCATACAACAATAGAATTAGCAACACATAATGATCAAAAATTGGTATTAGAAGATCAATATCTTACAGTACGTGGTTATCAAAACATGTATGTTGAACATGATGTGGATAGTATCATTAGAGGTGATAGTTACAGGAAGATTGGAAATTTAAAAGAAGAATATGCTAAAGCCTGGTATGATATAGCAGCAGTTATAGCGGATTACAAGCAGCTGTTTGAAATAAAAAGAACTGATGCTATTAAAGATAAATATAGGAAATTGACCAGTAAACAGCAGTCCAAGTCTGGTTCTAATAGTGCATGTCCTGTATGCGCTGCCAAGGTGACAAAAAATGGTGGGCATGGAACGCAAGAGAAATACTGGCACTTGAATAATAAATTTAACAGTACAGAGGTTACACAGGTTAGTAAAGGTAACAAAGGCATGACCTGGTCGATTGGAGAGCCAGCAATGTTAGGGGGAGTGATGTCAGCAACTGGTCAAAAGGACAATGTCGATAAATATGACATGTGTTCACCGAAAGGTCCTCAAAAGGCTGCAAAATTTGCTAAGGCCGGTACTAGTGGAAAGATTTTTGGAGAGAAGTGTCCTTGTTGTGGTGGTAAAGGTAAAAGTCCTAGTACTATGGATGGTAATTGGGCCAAAGAAAATTTAAAGAAAGAATTAGACACATATATAAAGTCTAATATTGAGAAGTTAAGTGACCAAGAGAGAATGATGGGGCTAGGTGGTAGCGAAATTGTAGATATAACAAAACATAAGATTGAGACCATTGGACTTGTAATGAATGATTTTGGTTCAATTAGAGTTGATACAGTGGGTAAAATACATAACAATGAAATTGTTGTACATAAAGAAGGGGTGTTTACTAATCAGCAAGAGTCTCCTATGATTGAATATGTTCATGTAGATGATTTACCTGGTGGGAATTATACATTGAATGTTTGTAATAAATACAATGTACAAGTCGGAGCCGGGGGGTTAAGCATGAAGAGTTATGGTTGTGTTGATATTGCTGGTACTATAACAAATATGTCGGGTACACAAGTAAATATTGGTAGTGAAAATGAGATCAATATAGATGGTGGTAGGCGATGTAATGTAACAGCTGATATATTATCATTACGCGCTAGAGACAGAGACAATAACGAGCAGGATGGTCAAGTTTTAATCGATGGTAATTTAGGCGTGAAGACAAATGTTGTTATAGGTGGTGGTATGCATGTTGAAGGGGAAGTGACTCTTAATCATGTGACTGCTCCATGCGAAGTGCAACAAACTGAAGAGACAGATGTGACAGGTACCACATTAGCTAATAGAACTGTTGCGTTTATTCCACCCGGGCGAGTGCTCATTGGTGCATGTTGTCCGGTTTTTAATCCAATGCCAATACCTGTAAAGGCTAATTTTGGTGGTCCATTCAATAGCCATCCCAATTGTGTAGGTGTCTGGTCACATAGTCATTTGTTTAGAAATTTACCATTAACATTACATAAAGAACATAATGATGTTCGAGTCAAGGGTAAGAAAAATAATAAGTATAAGAGCGGTAGGGTACCGGCAGAGCCAGTAAGGCATGAGAAGAAATGTGGGGATGCTCCAAGTCCGGCTAAACCGCGGAATCCAAAACGATAAGCTCTTATATATTATCTATTAGTTGTTTAAAAATATTTAAATTTTTACATATTCTAATCTCATCGGATATGTTACCAGTACAGGTAGCTGAACTCGCGAGATCATGTATCTCCTTTAAACACTTCTTAAAATTTTTACGTACATCAGGTCTTTTCATTTGCTCTGATGCTCGTTGTGCAAATTCTCTGTACTGCTCGAGCATATCATATGATAGTTCATAATCTTCATTGCATGCACCGTTGAAAGTACCATAACATGTTGATTGAACGTCTACTGCACTAACGCTAGGTTCAGTATAAACTCCTTCGAAATCAAACTCTAGCTGGTCTTCAGTTGCGATTGTATTTTCTTCAGCACGGAGGCTGGCTAATTGTGCTTGAATAGTCTTTGCCATTTGTGTTGTGATCATAATATTATTTAGTCTGCTTCAACTTCAATAACATCTGATTCGTTAGTTGTTGGTTGATATTCTTCATTTACACATTCATGCTGTAGTGCTTTTAATTCCCTAGCTGACATGATGGTGTTTGTCATGGCATCGTTTATATTGACAACAACCATATCTATACCGTTTCTGTCAGTATATTCTTTCTTGACTGTAATCTTTTTTTCTGATCTCACACGAGATAGCTTTTGCTCATCATCAAGAATAATATTCAATTCCTCTGCACGTTCTACCGAAATGTCTTTTGGTAGATCTTTATTAAAAATCTTTTTATAATTATCGTTAAATTTTTTGATATCTTTAACTCGATTTCTAGACCCTTTACTCATAATATTATTTATATAATTTCATCGACTAGTCCATACTCTAAGCATTTCTTAGCATCCCACCAGATGTCTCTAGTTAATAGCTTCTTCAAATCAGCTTTTGGAATTCTAGCATGTTGCTCATATATTTTATATATTTTTTTCATCAACGTGTCATTATTCATCATATCATCTTTCAACTGTTCATATGTACCACCACTCCAGCTACTCAATTGATGTATCAACATAAATGCATGTTCATTAATGTATCTATGTTTACCAACAACACTCATTATTGTAGCTGCACTTGCTGCAGCACCATCAATATATGTATGTACCGGTACCTTACTGGAAGTAATATAATTTATAGCTGCAAAACTAGAGAAAACAGAACCACCATAACTATGTATTCTTAATTTTATTGGAGGTGGTTCAATATCATTTGTAATTCCTAGGATCGTCAAGTCTTTGTTTTTCTTTACAATTTCTTTGTTTAAATCAAACACACTATCATCATCAACACCGGTATAATAGTATATTGACCTACCATCAGCATCAAAATTATTACTAGAATCAGATCCGGTAGTTTTCTTTTTAGACTTCTTGTTAGTATTATTAGCGAGCCATGTCATATACGATATATTATATGGTATATCGTTTTATAAATCAATAATTTTTTTTGTTATATTAATTGGCTTGTAGTAGTTTTGCAATTGCTGTTGATTTATTATATCACCATGTAAACGTACAAACGCATTTGTATGTTCTAGTCGCGAATGTATATTACATTCAGTTACACTATTCATAACACCATATACTAGCTCGTCTGATATTTTCCTGATTATGTGTTTATTATATCCGGGACCGTTTAGTTCAATTAATACATTGGCCTGTCTGTCTATAGATTCAATATCGATATAATGTATGTTATTATATTTGTTGTTACCTGGATGTTTACCAACAACATATATTAAATCCCAATTATTTGATATATGTTCATAACATTTTATATGTTCTTCTTTCAATATTAAAATATTTTTATTGTTGTTTATATCACTATATATTATTTTTTCGAACTGTTTAACACCTAAACCGACCGGGCCAAGTTCACTATAATGTTCACATATAACATGGGGCTGTACATATAATTGTCTATTATTCAATCTAATACTATCACATAAATCATAATCTGGACCTAAGGCAATATGTGGTTTTATCTTTTTTGTTTTAACAGGTAAATTATATTTAATATATTTTGAATACGCTAATAAACATCCATTCCCAGAATATTTGATTAATCTATTATTATGCTTGGAGAGTGTGTCTATTGTCTCTGGAGCTGTACCAGTACATACACTAATAGCTCTTGCGTAAGTTTTAACACCTCTCCATAGAGAGTTTTCCATATTATTCCATTTTTTAAGAAAATAAATTCCGGACACTGCTCCAGCATTTGATTCACTATGTATTGAGCTGAACAAGTTAGTTAAACAATTCTTAGGTGGTATTACATCATCGTCCACAATATGTACATATTCTTCAACAATTCGACTGAGCCCTATATTTAAATTTTTTCCAGTCGCTAAATGTTTTTGTATTGCTTTGTCTCTAGTGACATAACCTTCACGGCCGGGGATTATGTGTATTGATTCATACTTGTCCTGAAGATTATATTTTTTTACAAGGTGTGATATACGATTTGCATAACTATGTTTTGCTAAAATTAAATATAGGGACGGTCTTATTGTATTTGGAATATTAACATGCCTATAATAACTAAACAACAGATCATCACAATATTTCCGACCGATACATATGGTCATGATTGCTAGGGTTTTTATCTTTTTCTCTTGATCCATGTTTTCTCAAGTAAGGACGATGGTGACCATTTTCTATTTTGTTTTCTAGGCTTTTTAACCTCGACGACTTTTTCTACTGGTTTTTCAACTTCAACAATCTTTTCTACTTCAACAATCTTTTCTACTGGTTTTTCAACTTCAACAATCTTTTCTACTTCAACAATCTTTTCTACTGGTTTTTCTACTTCAACAATCTTTTCTACTTCAACAATCTTTTCTACTGGTTCGAGTTGCTCTATCTCCGGATAATATTTTATATGATGCTTTTCTGCTACAGTACTAGTACTAGTTACTAACGGGGTAGTTACACTACATGTACTAGTAGACGCACTAGTAGTTGGTGGTGAGGTTGTTGTGTTATTATCTAGATTCTTTTTTTTTGACCCGGTCAATTGATCTAATATCATCATGTTTAATCCAACAACTAGCACCACTGCGAGTGGGTCAAACACTATACATATTATCAAAATGAACCACTTGACCACATCCACTAGTTCCATATCAAATGATTCTGCGATGAATCTGAAGCTTCCTATGTCTGTGTTTCTAATATCTTCTTTAATTTTAATTATTTCTGATTCACCCTCGCGGATCTTTGCATATATAGTGTTGATACTTTCAGTATTGTCTGGTACCGCTTCAGTTGTCTGTCTTAATTGTTCTACCCGCTGCTTGAATATATCGTATTCCTGTTTGAGTCTAGCGTCTATTTCTTGCATTGACACTTTTATCGCTTCACGTTCTTCGAGTTGAGACTCTTTAATTTCTTTCAATCTTTTGTTTTTACTGGAAAATAGACCCCCCGGTTCAGCTTCAATTGTTGCAACAGCCTCATCCATTGTCTTGATTCTAGCAGTTAGCTTGTCTTGTCTTGTTCTTTGATCTGCTACTAGATCGTCATATATTTTTTGATATCGCTCTACACTTTCATTGGCTTTATCATCTACAACATTTGCAGAGTTTTCAATCATTTGAATCTCTTTCATATACACGTCTCTCTGATTGTTTATACTTGCTATGTTAGATTCATATAGCTCAACTTTTGACATTGTTTTATCAAAGGCATCGCTTAGGAAACCATACACTCCTAATGATGTTATACCTATCAATATCGTAACTGCGATCGAGAGGTATATTTTCATGAATATTCCCATGGTTTTTCTCAACCGATATAGAAAAGATGCACTCATTAATTTACCGATCTCCAGACTTGCAGCCATTATTGTCACTGAAATCATGCTACCGCTGAACAGTAGAGCGATCCCTCTCACACTGAAATATGCTGCACATGCAGCTATGAACATGGCGCTGGCCCCTAGAAAGGTAATGAACAATTTACTATTTGTACGTTCTAACATGTTACAGCCCTGCTCCAATCAATTTTTCAATCACACTGTTCAAACCGACCTTGTCGACAAACACCATGTAAAGCGGATATAAAATTATAAAAAACACAATCACTGTATATTTCTTGTATTTATTCATTTCTTTCTCACGGCCAGCCCACTTCTCTTCTAAGTCAATCTCTAACAACATTCTTTGCCGGAAATTTTCTAGTTCAACTACTTTACCGTTTATAGTCTTTGTGTAGTTGTATATTTTGTTGATCGTGCTGGTTTGCCATCCATTTTGATTTTTCATGATGGACAATTGCTCCAAAAGAAACTTGTCAGATTCTTTCAGATCCTTCAACATGTAACTTGGTATATTTGGTTTGAACTCTGGAATATCCAGTTGTGGTTCTTGGACCACGCCAGTGTCTTTACACTGATCTTTGTTTACATTTTCTTCACTCATAACTATCCTATATAAGTATTTATTCAACCAGTCATGTTTACATGAAAAACCCGACCTCGATCGAGGCCGGGTCTCATTACCAATTAATTATCAAATGTTAAAAACTTACAGACAATCCAACAACAAAACCTAGCTCGTTGTCAATCAAGTCTGAATCATCATATTCTACACCTACGTATAGATCTGCATTGTCAGTCAATCCCTTCTTGGCACACACATGCGCTTCAACATATGTATCATCTGTTGTTGTGGTGCGATCGACAAATCCAACATCCAACCCAGCAACAAATGTTACTGGTAGTCCTTCAACTTGAATGTCTCCGGTGCTCACACCGACAACATAGTTGTACAGCTCTTCAGATGTGTCTCTATAAACTGTGAGTGTTGGTGATAGCAATGTGTTAGCAGTCACAGACACGTACAATTCGTCTAGTTGTGTACCAGAATCAGTGTTCAACCAACCAACAGCTCCGGAGAGCTTGTCAGCGATCAAGTCTGTTGACAGACTCACATCGATGAAATTGAGTTGAGCGCCTGAATCTAAGGCGTTTAGTGTCTCTAGTCGAACACCAGTTTCAAAAGAACCTAGTGATTTCGATAGGGTAACTCCGGCGGAAAGCACATCTTCAGCGACTGCTTGTCCTCTGTATTCTGCGTCAGAATGGAATTTTGTATCTACCTTTCCGGATACTGCAGATGCGACGTTACTACTGATGAGAGCTCCAGCAATTGCTAAAGCTAGAAACAATTTATTTGTGTTCATACTAGTATTATATAGTCTAGAGTTGAGTATTTCAACTATAAAAATAACTATTGTTATGTCACGCGGAAGTTATACAGATCATTCTAGAGCAGATTTTGAACGCCATCTAGCTTCTCGATTAGTAGCCAGATGTAAGGAAGAGGGTTTGAACAATGGGCAATTCAACGTGTTGATAAGAGTTTTATCCAAAGCTATTGCTGACGTGTATGCAACTTCCGATATACAAATTAGATCCGATATAGAGACTCATCGAAATGAACCTCATGGTTGATTTAATAAGTCTTCTCGTTACCTAATGTCCATTCAAAATCACCCCATTCACTCCAAGCTCCGTTCGTTCCACTGGTTCCGGTATGGGACTTACCTCTTGTTCTAGCCTGTATAGTATCACCACTGTTAGACTGGAACGTGTAAGATTTTGATGTTGAGCTTATATCATGTACTTGAATAACAGCCTGATTAGGGGTGGTGAAGTTACCACCGGCTTTTAGTCTGAATTCCAAGTCATGATATTGCGGCGAACCGGCGGCATACATATTGAAGCTGAGTGTCATGTTGCCAGTGCCGCTTGTAGAACTTAACCACATTTGCGGCTCTGAACCAAATGCCACACTAGCAGAGGTTTGATCTTCAGTAGTAGCTGGTGCTTGTGTGGTGGCTGCAGGTGTGGTTGTTGTGGTGGACGTGGTCGTGATCGTCTGCCCGGTGGTAGTGGTGGTTTGTGCTGTACTAACTGCGACCTGAGTGCCACTCATTGCATTGTTGAAAGATTCTGCCGTGGTTTTATTGGAATCATATGTCGCGGCCACACTTACTTTGATGTACTTACCAACCGATAACTTGCTATCGAATCCTGAGATCATGCTAGCAAGTACAGTTACTATTGTTGTACTATCCTCAGTGCTACTAATGGTTTCAGTAGTAATCAAAGAACCAGTCGCGTCACTACTGTCCGATTCATATATTTTGATTACATAACCTTCCAAGCTTCCGGATGGTGGTGTGAATGGTGTCCAGGAGACAGATATCTCAGCTCGTTTGGGGCTAGCCTCTTCATATGCGTATTCTATGGCAGTACCATATACTACTGGTGCGGTGGTTGTGGTGGCGTTGCTGGTCATGGACGTCATAGACGTCATTGAGGTAGCTGTTGCTGTGGTGGTGGTCGCACTTGATATTGTGTGTTGAATACCGCTTGTTCGATGTTCACCAGTGTCCGTTATCATGACCGCTCGGAAATATATTGAATTGCCTGTAGAAGGTAACGGGTTCGGTGCACCGGCCGGATACCAACCCGAATTTGTAAGATCTGACACTGCGAATCTGAATTGACGTGCCGAAGACGTCAACCCTCCTTCAGTGGAGGTATCTGCCTCGAACCAATTGGATCCATTGGTAGATACTTCAACTTTAAAACCGGTGAGGTTGGTCGGTGCATTGACTAAACTCCAGAAGTAGTCTATCATCTCGCCGGATATTGTACTCTCT
>Ga0129351_1001087_pt1 | contig 10605 bp, 10 predicted proteins | sample CPBDNA_8_FD_94423 | JGI IMG/M metagenome (GOLD analysis project Ga0129351, IMG submission 94423) | Freshwater to marine salinity gradient microbial communities from Chesapeake Bay, USA - CPBay_Sum_27_0.2_DNA | ecosystem: Environmental > Aquatic > Marine > Coastal | place: USA: Chesapeake Bay... | reverse complement strand
TGCAAAACCTAGGAGCCCCTAGAAAACATTTCCTGGAGCAAAAATTAAATTCAGGAAAGAACCAAAATGTTCATGAAGAGCTTCATGAAGCCTTCATGAAGCTATGTATAGCGCTCGAGTCTGCGCGGCCTGGCGATTAGGCGGGGGCCGATTGTTCTTTGAGCCACTGCTGCGCAGAAACCAAAAACGCGCTCCAGTCCAGTTTCTCCTCGTCCGCCGCGCGGGCAACCAACAGGGGAGCCTGGCGCTGCAAGAGAGCATCCAACTCCGCTTCGGGAACACCGGCGGCCAAAGCCATGTAGTCAGCCATCGCCCGGCCCACAACCCTGGTCAGATAGGCGGCACTGAGGGCCTGCATGGCACCCCCCACAAGCCATGTCGGACCGTGCCACTTCACCACCGAGGCCAGGGCTTGAGAGCTCCACTCGACAACCCCCAGACTCAGCGCCGCCTTGCCCAACTGAGACGCCGAGGCTTGCAGTTGCTCAAGGGACCAAGGGCAATTCCAAAGCCTGGCCATCTCCTGAAGCATCAAGCCATTGGCAGCGGCCAGCACCAACAGATCCAAGCTGGGAAGAGGCGCCACAACGACGCCCGCCGCCACGGTCCACTGGGTGCGCTGCAGCAAACGGGACCAGTGCTTGCGGCGCAGGCCCTCGAGTTCAAGCTGCCAAGCCGCATGCAACTCCTGCAGGCAGCGTTGTTGGTTGCGCTCCCTGCTCAGCGGTGTGGATTCCGCGAACCAGGAGGTGAGATCTTGCCAGCCACTGGCCTCCTGGGCCGCAAGCTGCCAACAGCGCCCGCGCAGATGAACGGGAAGCTGCTGCTCGAGTTGCTGGAGCTGGGCGGAACTCTCGAGCTCCGGTTTCGTGCGCACCAGAATTCCCACCCGCTGCTGCTCTGGCAGGGCTTCAAGCCAGCGCAGGTCAGCCGCGGTCAGGGGCAGATCGAGTCGATACAGCAGCAGCTCGCAGTGGCGAAACACCTCCGGCCACTGCCAGGACTGAGGAGACAAGGGCAGGGCGTGACTGCGATGCACCCGAAGTGGATGCACAGAGGGGCAGTGACACAACAGCTGCTCCTGCTCGGAAGCGCTCCACGCTGCGGTCCCCACCAGGGCCAGCTGAATGCAGGTCTCCTCTTGGCGCTGACGCAACAGCTCCAGCTGAGAGCGGCGCTGACTCTGGTGGAGCTCAAAGGTCTTGGCCTGAGCACGACCCTCCTCAGCGCTGGCTGCCTGCAGCACTTGGAACTGCTCAAGAACCGCCTCACAGCGCTCAAGCCAACCCTCGGAGGACTGAGGCAGGTGCTGACCGCTTGGACGCATGCGCCCGCCAAGCAACCAGAGGCCGGCCCCTGCGGCACCCAAGCCCATCAGCGAGGAGAGGGGCCCATGGAGGGACTCCAGCACCATCCAGCCGCCGCCTGCTGCCGCAAGCCAGGGCCAATGCCGCATTCCCTGGCGCAGAACCTGCGCTTTGAGCTCCTCCCCCAGTGAGACGGGCCTCGGCGATGGGGATTCAGCTGAGACCTGAGGAACCGTCAATGGGGAGCCTGAATTCGGCGGCCGCGCCAACTCTTTAGCTCAGCTATTAACCCATGCCCAGACCCAATAGCGTGGGAGGACCTCAATGAGCCTCCTTGGCCATGGGTCTTGCTGGCCAAACCAACGAGCGGGCCGACCGCCGGTCCGAGGTCCAGAGGGTCCTGCTGGTGGCCCTCGGGGTCAACGTGGCGATGACGCTGCTCAAGCTGATCATTGGTCTCTTGAGCGGTTCGCTTGCGCTCTTGGCGGATGCCATGCACAGCGCCACCGATGGCTTGTCCAGCCTGCTGGGACTCATCACCAATGGCCTCTCGGACCCCAAGCCGGACCGCGATCACCCCTACGGCCATGACAAATACGAAGCGGTCGGAGCCCTAGCGATTGCGGGCTTCATTTGCTTGACGGCCTTTGAGATCGTGCGCACAGCCCTCGAGCGCATCAGCTCGGGGCTGCCCCCAATCCGCCTGGATGGCCAGGAGCTGCTGCTGCTCCTCATCGTCCTGGGCTGCAATCTGCTGCTTGCCGGATACGAGCGCAGTGAGGGCAGACGCCTGAGCAACCAGCTGCTGTTAGCCGATGCCAAACACACGACCAGCGACATCTGGACCACCGTTGTAGTCCTGGTCGGTCTCTGTGGGGTCGTTCTGTTCAAGCAGACCTGGCTGGACGTGGCGATGGCCATCCCGCTCTGCGTCCTCTTGATCCGTGTCTGCTGGCAGGTGCTGAAGACCAACTTGCCCTGGTTGGTCGATCAAATCGCCATTGCACCGGAATCCATCCACGAGACGGCGATGGGCGTCCCTGGAGTCCTCAACGTCCATGACATCGCCAGCCGCGGGGTTCTGGGTCAGCGGGTGTTCATTGAGCTCCACATGGTGGTGGATGCCGATGACCTGCCAAAAGCCCATCGGATTACCGAGCTCGTGGAGGAGCATCTCGAGCGGCGCTTTGGACCCGTTCGCTGCACAATCCACCTGGAACCGCGGGAGTACGCGGAATCCACCATCACCTTCCAGGGGACCCATGGCTGAGCTCCTGCGCTGGCTCACCCCCCATCAGCAGCAGCTCTTGGCCGATCTCAGTGACCGCCAACAACTGTTGGCTCGCTGGGATGGCGATCGGCCCATTGCCCTGCTCGAGCGCTGCTGGTTGCGGCTGCAGATCCTGCCCATCAGCAGGCTCAGCGCGGTTTTACCGCCCGACAACAGTGGTGAAGCCCCAGAGTTGATTCGCTTCCGCAACCTGATCCGCGCCGGTTTCTCGAGCGCAGAAGCGGAGGAACAATGTTGGGATGAGTTCGGGAAGGTGGCCTGCTCTGAGGCGCTCCAACGCTTTTGGGCCGCACAAGATCAGGGTTGCCATGGCTGGACGCTGCAGGCCTACCTAGACCTGCTCTCGCGCTACCGAAGCAGCATCGAATCGGAGGGACCAAATCCTTTGCCAGTACTGGTCTTGGCCCGAGCAGGCAGTCCAGAACACCATCGCCTGATTTGGCACTGGCCGGCCTCACTGTCGGTAGGGCACACTTGCCGCTGACTTCTTCAGGTGTGCGGCCATGGCCGACGGTGATTTCCAACGGAATTCGGGCGAGCAGTCCCAAGGCAACCGCGGTTCTCGCGAAGGTGGCGGGTTCCGCATTCGCCTGAGCGATAACGAGATGCGCGCCGCCCGCGCCGTGCAAGAGGCTTTTGGCGTCCGTTCCACCGTGGCAGCCCTGGGCCTGTCCCTGCGCACCGTGGCCCAGCTGATCGAAGAGGGCCGGATTGACGACATCGTTGCCCAGCAGAAGGCCAGTGCCGGTTCCCGGGGACGGGGCGAGCGCGGTGACCGTCGTGGCGAGCGCAATGAGCGCCCTGGCAACCGCCCCAATCCGTTTGCCCGTCCCGCCAAACCAGCAGCCGCCGTCCCTCAAGAGGAGACGGTGAGCGAGGAAGCCGCGTCGGAAACCACCGAAGTGGCAACAGAGCAAACCACCACCGAAGAGACCACCGAGGCCTGATTCGAGGCCGCTGCCGGGTCCTGCCTCCAGGCAGAATCCGGCGAACATTTCGCCAGCTCGCATGCAACGCGCCAGGGTCCTGTCCGGAGTTCAGCCCACTGGCGCCTTGCATTTGGGCAATTGGCTCGGAGCCATCCGCAACTGGGTCGGACTGCAGGAGACCCACGACACCTTTTTCTGTGTCGTGGACCTGCACGCGATCACCGTGCCCCATGACGCGGCCGCCCTGGCCCGTGACACGCGCAACACCGCCGCCCTCTATCTCGCCTGCGGAATCGATCCTGAGAAAGCGACGGTTTTTGTCCAGAGCCATGTCTCAGCCCACAGCGAGCTCTGTTGGCTCCTGAACTGCGTCACACCGCTCAACTGGTTGGAGCGGATGATCCAGTTCAAGGAGAAGGCCGTCAAACAGGGGGACCAGGTCTCCGTTGGCCTTCTGGACTACCCCGTGTTGATGGCGGCGGACATCCTTCTGTATGACGCTGACCTCGTGCCCGTTGGCGAGGACCAGAAACAGCACCTGGAGCTGGCCCGAGACATCGCCCAGCAGCGAATCAACGCTCGCTTTGCCCCGCGGGATGCCGAAGGCGAGCCCATCCCCGTCCTGAAGGTGCCCGAGCCGCTCATCCTCAAGGAGGGTGCCCGCGTAATGAGCCTGACCGACGGGCGCAGCAAGATGAGCAAGAGCGACCCCAACGAAGGCTCCCGCGTCAATTTGCTGGATTCGCCTGAGGTGATCACCAAGAAGGTCAAGCGCGCCAAAACCGATCCCGTGATGGGCCTCGAATTTGGGAACCCGGAGCGCCCCGAAACCGACAACCTCTTGGGGCTCTATGCCCTGCTGAGCGGCAAAGGTCGTGAGGCAGCCGCTGCAGAGTGCGCCGCGATGGGCTGGGGCACCTTTAAACCCCTACTGGCCGAGACACTGGTCGAAGCGCTGCGCCCCATTCAAGAGCGCTACAACGACCTGAGCGCTGATCCCGCCGAACTGGACCGCGTCCTCAAAGCAGGCAGCGAGCGCGCCAATGCTGTGGCCCAGGCCACTCTGGAGCGAACCCGCGAGGCACTGGGCTTCCTCAAGGCGAACTGAGGCCCCAAGCCGCTAATCAAAAACGGAAGGAAAGATAAAGGTGGCTAATTCGTTACGGCGCATTGGCCAGCCAAAAACCTCGCCAATCGCCCTGGAGAACTAAAAATCAACCTGCAGCACATCGAGGCAGCACTTGTCCAGTTCGGACGGGAAGTCTCACCTTGAGACTCGGCTAGCCAGCAGTCTCAATGGACTGCGACGTTGTGCCGCTTGCCAATTCGTCATTCGCTCCAGCATTCCCTCAAGCCCAGTCGTGCCGCCGCTCCGGCCTGCTCACTGGGTCTGCTGCTTCTGGCCGCTGGCCCCCTCGTGGCTCCCTCCAAGGGAGTCGAGGTGGATCAGTCACTGGAGCAGATCGTGGCGGCTGCCAGCGAGACCGAGGACGGAGAGCTGTATGCAATCACCCCGGAGCGCCGGGCCCTGCTCAACACCATTCGCTACGCCGAGGGCACCTGGAAACAAGGCCCCGAGGGCTATCGCACCCTCTACGGCGGCGGGCGTTTCAGCAGCCTGGCCAAACACCCTGATGTGGTGGTGGTGAAGCGCTACACGAGCGCGGCCGCAGGTGCCTATCAATTCCTGCCCGGCACCTGGAAAGAAGCCGCAAACAAACTGAGCCTTCGCAGCTTCAAGCCCCACAACCAGGACCAAGCGGCCCTGTATCTGGTGGATCGCCGCGGTGTACTCGATCAAGTCGACCGCAGCGGCTTAACCCGCGGGGTGATGGCCGTGCTGTCCAAGGAGTGGGCCTCCTTCCCTAGCCACAACGGACTGAGCGCCTACGGCCAACCCGTGAAGAAGGCTGCGGAACTGGCCAACTTCTACGAATCCAACCTCAAGCAACTGAAGCGCAGCCGCTGGGCTCAGGCCTGAGGAGGATCGGGGCGCTCTTGCTCCGGAAGCGGCACTCCCGCCACCCGCAACATCGCGGAGAGGTTCCAGACCCGCATCATCAGGCGATGCCAAGGGGTCATGGCATCCATATCAACGGCCATGGGGGTCGAGCAGGCGGCCCGGAGTGCTTTGGCGGCGGCGATCGCCTGAAGCGCCTCCTCCAGGGCGGAACGAAACTCCCGCTGTTCCACCGGTGGCACCAGGTGATCGGGGGCGTGATCCAGAAGGACCAAACCGCGCTGGAACCAATAGCGAAAGTCACCAAAGAGTGACTCGAGCAAGTGGTCGAGCAATTCGGCCGACTCAGCCTGGGGTTCTTGGGGGTTGCTCACCCCCACACCCTAGTAATGGTCTGAATTGCGCTGCGTAGGATCGGGGTTGCTATGCCGCTGCCGTGACCGCGACCCGTACTGCCGAGCCTGCAGCCACGGTGCACCTGCCCAAAACCAGCGAGAGCGAGCAGCTGCTGCGTATCCGCCACTCCATGAGCCACGTGATGGCCATGGCGGTCCAGCGCCTCTTCCCCAAGGCCCAGGTGACCATCGGACCTTGGACCGAGAACGGCTTCTACTACGACTTCGATAACCCCGATCCCTTCACGGAGGCCGACCTCAAGGCCATCAAGAAGGAAATGATCAAGCTCATCAACAAGAAGCTTCCGCTGGAGCGTCTGGAGGTGAGCCGAGCGGAGGCCGAAAGCCGGATCCAGGCCCAGAACGAGCCCTACAAGCTGGAAATTCTGGCCGGGATCCAAGAACCCATCAGCCTTTACACCCTCGGCGAGGACTGGTGGGACCTCTGTGCAGGCCCCCACGTCAGCAACACCAAGGAACTGAACGCCAAGGCCTTTGACCTTGAGAGCGTCGCAGGCGCCTACTGGCGTGGCGACGAGAAGAACGCCCAGCTGCAGAGGATCTACGGCACCGCCTGGGAAACCCCAGAACAGCTGAGCGAATACAAGCGCAGGCAAGAGGAAGCCAAGCGCCGGGACCACCGCCGGATCGGCACCGACCTCGACCTGTTCTCGATTGAGGACGAAGCCGGCGCTGGCTTGGTCTTCTGGCATCCCCGCGGCGCCCGCATGCGCCTCTTGATCGAAAACCTCTGGCGGGAGCTCCACTTCAACGCCGGCTACGAGCTGCTCTACACCCCCCACGTGGCTGACATCAGCCTCTGGAAGACGTCTGGCCACCTCGACTTCTACAGCGAGTCGATGTTTGGCCCGATGCAGGTGGACGAGCGGGAGTACCAGCTCAAGCCCATGAACTGCCCGTTCCACGTGCTGACCTACGCCAGCACCCTGCGCAGCTACCGCGAGCTACCGATCCGCTGGGCCGAGCTCGGGACGGTGTATCGCTACGAGCGCCCCGGTGTGATGCACGGCCTGATGCGGGTGCGGGGCTTCACCCAGGACGACGCCCACGTGTTCTGCCTGCCGGAGCAGATCAGCGACGAAATCCTGGCGATCCTGGATCTCACCGAACAGATCCTCTCGACGTTTGATTTCCGCAACTACGAAATCAACCTCTCCACCCGGCCTGAGAAGTCCATCGGCGAAGACGCGGTGTGGGATCTCGCCACCCAGGGCTTGATCGAAGCGCTGGAGCGCAAGGGATGGGCCTACAAGATCGACGAAGGCGGTGGTGCCTTCTACGGCCCCAAGATCGACCTCAAGATCGAGGACGCCATCGGCCGGATGTGGCAATGCTCCACGATCCAGCTGGACTTCAACCTGCCTGAACGCTTCGACCTCGAGTACGTGGCAGCGGACGGATCCAGGCAGCGGCCGATCATGATCCACCGCGCCATTTTTGGCTCACTGGAGCGGTTCTTCGGGATCATGACCGAGAACTACGCCGGTGACTTCCCCTTCTGGTTGGCACCCGAGCAGATCCGCCTGCTGCCAGTGACCGATGAGGTCGCCGGCTACGCCGAATCCGTCGCAGCGGCCCTGAAGGCGGCGGGCGTACGCGCCAGCGTGGATCACTCCGGTGACCGCCTGGGCAAGCTGATTCGCAATGGCGAACAGATGAAGATCCCCGTTCTGGGGGTGATCGGCGCCAAGGAGGCCGAAGGCGGGACCATCAGCCTGCGCAGCCGCCGGGAGGGCGACCTGGGCAGCATCGAGCTGGAGACCGTTGTGGCCGCTGCCAAGGAAGCGAATCAAGATCGGGAAGCGGGGCTCAAGATCAGCCCCCGCTGATCTCCGATGACCACGCTTCTAGCCGGTGATATTGGCGGCACGAAGACCCTACTGGGCCTCTACAGCGTCGATGGAACGGCACTGATTCAGAAGGCCAGTCAACGTTTCGTCTCGGCCGATTGGGCTGATTTCTCGGCCCTGGTGAATCACTTCCTCGACGGGGAGGCGTCCTGCTTCGAGCGACCTCGCCAGGCCTGTTTCGCGATTGCGGGTCCGGTGCGCCAGGGCCGGGTGAAACTCACGAACCTCCCCTGGCTGCTGGATGAGGTGGAACTGGCCCGCGCCTGCCAGCTCGAGGTGCTCGAGCTGGTCAACGACTTTGCCGTTCTGATCTATGGGCTGCCTCACCTGCAGCCAGAGCAACAGACGACCCTGCGGCAGCCGGCTGCGGGCGGCGGCGACCCCAAGGCGCCGATCGCGATTCTTGGGGCCGGGACCGGTCTGGGGGTCGCGATCGGAGTGCCCACGGCAGGGGGCTTGCAGGCCATGGCCAGCGAGGCCTCCCATGGCGAATTCGCCCCCTGCAACGAGGAGCAGTGGCAACTGAAGACCTGGTTGATGGCCGAGTTCGGTCTGCCGCGCCTCTCGATTGAACGGGTGGTGAGCGGCACGGGACTGGGCGACGTGATGCGCTGGCGCCTGGCCACCCATCCCGACGGACGCAACCATGCCCTGATGAAGACGGCCGACACCGAGTTGCCTGCGGCGACCGCTGCGGCCGCAGCGGCTGGCGATCCCCTCGCCCGCAAAGCCCTGGATCTCTGGCTGGAGGCCTACGGAAGCTGCGCAGGGGATCTTGCCCTGCAAAGCCTTTGCTATGGCGGGCTTTGGCTGGGAGGTGGCACAGCGGGCAAGCTTCTCGATGAGTTGCGCTCAGAGCGCTTCCTTGGGGCCTTCTTGAACAAAGGACGGCTCAACGCCGTGGTGGAACAAATCCCTGTCCACGCCTTGATCGACAGCGAGACTGGACTGTTCAGTGCCGCTTGCCGGGCTCGGCTGTTGAACGCCTGAGTGGGACACTGACCCCAGCAGAACAGAGCGCATGGCCCGCCCCCGCATTGGACAGGGGGTTGTGGTGGATGTCCCCGCCACAACAGCCAACTTGGGTCCCGGCTTTGATTGCCTCGGAGCGGCCCTGGATCTGAACAACCGCTTCGAGATGCGCTGCATCGAAGGCAGTGGCGAGCGGTTTGAACTGGTGATCGAAGGCAGCGAGGGATCGCACCTGCGGGGCGGCCCGGACAACCTCGTCTACCGCGCAGCCCAGCGGGTCTGGAAAGAAGCAGGGGAAGAGCCGATTGCTGTCGAAGCGCGGGTCCGCCTGGCGGTTCCACCAGCACGGGGACTGGGAAGCAGCGCCACAGCCATCGTGGCCGGCCTGATGGGGGCCAACGCGCTGATCGGCGAGAAGCTCAGTCGCGAGAAGCTGCTCGAGCTGGCGATCGACATTGAGGGGCACCCGGACAACGTGGTTCCTTCACTGCTCGGTGGCCTCTGCCTGACCGCTCGAGCCGCCTCCCATCGCTGGCGCGTGGTGCGTTGCGAATGGGACCCGAAGGTGATGGTGGTGGTGGCCATCCCGGCCATTCGTCTGTCCACCAGCGAAGCCAGACGGGTCATGCCGAAGGCCATCTCCATTCCCGATGCCGTGACCAACCTCGGATGCCTGACCTTGCTGCTGCAGGGACTACGCACCGGGAATGGCGACCTGATCGCCGATGGGATGCACGACCGAATCCACGAGCCCTATCGCTGGGGCTTGATCCAAGGGGGCCAGGAGGTGCGCGAGGCCGCCATGGCAGCGGGGGCCTGGGGCTGCGTCATCAGCGGCGCCGGGCCGAGCATCCTGGCCCTCTGCCCTGAAGACTCGGCGGTGGCCGTCAGCAAAACCATGGTTCGGGCCTGGGAGGGTGCTGGGGTGGCCTCCCGCTCCCAGGTGCTGCAGCTCCACCAGGCCGGAAGCCGCTGGGAGCACCTGCCCTCCTAGGCCACTCAACCTGAGTAGAAATGCCTAGACCAGATCGGTCTCACTGGTAGATTTCTTCCTTGATAGGCACCTCCCGTAGGAGGAGGGTTGAGTCCCTTGAGGGCTGAACCCAGATACGGGACATCGCCCTCGATACCCAAAAGCCGTGCACGCGATGGACGCCAACCTGCCCCTGATGGCCGCGTCCGCTGCGATTCCCGGCTCCGCGTTTGGTGACTCCGCTCTCGCCCAGGGAATGCTGGCGGCGCCAACAACCTTTCCCTGGCTCAGCCTGATCGCTCTGCTTCCGATCGCGATCGCACCGCTGGTGATGCTCCTGCCCGGTGATGGCACGGACCCCAAGCTCCCGCGAACAGTTGCGCTGACGACCCTGTTGGCTGACCTAGGGCTGATGCTCTACGTCTACAGCCAGCACTACGACGGCTCGATCGCGGGGCTGCAACTGGTTGAGCGTTTCGCCTGGGTTCCCGCCATCGGCCTGGAGTGGTCCCTCGCCACCGATGGACTCTCAGCCCCGCTGGTGGTTCTCTCTGGCTTGGTCACCCTGCTGTCGGTGGCCGCCAGCTGGAACATCAAGACCAAAACCAGGCTCTACTTTGCTTTGCTCCTGGTGCAGGCCTCTGCCCAGGCCTTGGTCTTCCTTTCCCAGGACTTCCTGCTCTTCTTCCTGGCCTGGGAGCTCGAATTGGTTCCCGTCTATCTGCTGATTGCCATCTGGGGCGGCCAGCAGCGTCAATACGCGGCCACCAAGTTCATCCTCTACACAGCGACGGCCTCGCTGTTGATCCTGTTGAGCGGCCTGGCCTTGGCTCTCAACGGTCCCTTCACCCTGAATCTGAGCGAACTGATTGCCCGCTCTCCAGGCGGCCTTTTCGGCCTGCTCTGT
>Ga0129351_1001084_pt1 | contig 10612 bp, 10 predicted proteins | sample CPBDNA_8_FD_94423 | JGI IMG/M metagenome (GOLD analysis project Ga0129351, IMG submission 94423) | Freshwater to marine salinity gradient microbial communities from Chesapeake Bay, USA - CPBay_Sum_27_0.2_DNA | ecosystem: Environmental > Aquatic > Marine > Coastal | place: USA: Chesapeake Bay... | reverse complement strand
GATGATGGTGGTAAATATTTATCTATGGCAGGAGGTGACAGTGGTAGTGTATTGGCTATTAATAGAATGGCTTATAATAATAACAATGATCTCGATGTTAGTGGTGTTGTTAATATCGATGGTACATTTAAATTGAACTCACACAAGATTACTATAGTTGATGGAAGAATCCATGCTAATGGCATTAGATCAGGATATTGGGATATAAGTACTAATGTAAGTAATTCGAATCAATATCGACATCATATTTATCATGGGGGGAATATTACTGTTGATGGTAGTCATAATAGTATTGGTAAAGGTTGTACTGCTTCTGGTCAATATTCCACGGCGATGGGGTTTAATACTACTGCTGATGGGTCATATTCCGTGGCGATGGGGTTTATTACTGATGCTTCTGGTAATTCTTCCACGGCGATGGGGGCGAGTACTACTGCTTCTGGTCAATGGTCCACGGCGATGGGGGGGGGCAGTATTGCTTCAGGTTCATATTCCACGGCGATGGGGAATGGTACTCAAGCTATAGGTACAAATTCCTTTGCGATGGGGGATAAAACTTATGCTTCAGGTACAAGTTCCACGGCGATGGGTTCACGTACTACTGCTTCTGGTCAACATTCTACGGCGATGGGGTATACTACTAGTGCTTCTGGTTCATATTCCACGGCGATGGGGTTTAATACTGATGCTTCTGGTAATTTTTCTACGGCGATGGGGAATACTACTATTGCTTCAGGCCAATTTTCCACGGCGATGGGGGCGAGTACTACTGCTTCTGGTGATTATTCCTTTGCGATGGGGTATCAAACTACTGCTTCTGGTGATTATTCCGTCGCGATGGGAAATGGGGCTTATGCTGGTAAGGTTAGTGATGGGAGTTATATACAATTTGCTGTTGGAACTTCAAAAAGTTTGTTGGATGATGTTGCCACAGATCTGTCTAATAATAATTCATTTGTTATTTATGAAAATGGTGATGTTAATATTTCTGGTAATGTAACAATCGGTAAAACTACTTTATCATACGATAATACACCGGCTGTTAACAAAAATTATGATCTCGATGTTAGTGGTATTGTTAATATCGATGGTCAACTTTTAATGAATAAAACTGCTCCTTCTAATAGTTCAGGCAGATTTTTGTCTATGGGCGGTGGTGTAGTACCACATGGTCGTCCTTCTTCTATCAGTTATAGTGTATTGTCTATCAATAAAACCTATGTAGAAAGTGGTGGTGATATTGATCTCGATGTTAGTGGTGTTGTTAATATTGATGGGATAGGTATACTTCGTGTAGGTGGGAATACTGTTACTGGTAGTGATGATCGAATAAAACACAATGAAAAAGAAATAAACGGTATTGAAGTTATAAAACAATTAAGGCCACTTACCTATTTTAAATCCACACAAATGTATGATGAAAATCATAATTATGAATTGGACGAAAATGGAAAACCTATTACAAATGATACTTATACTATTGAGACAGGATTAATAGCACAAGATTTATTAAAAATAGAAGAATTAAAGGATTATGTTAGTGGTGGAGATCGAGTAAATGAAAAAGGTGAAACTATAAAAGATAAATATAGTGTAGCTTACAATAATATATTTGTATATGGATTACAAGCAATTAAAGAAATTATTGCCGAAAATGAAAGTTTAAAATCAGAAGTTAATAATCTTAAAACAGAAATAGAATCCATAAAAGCACATTTAAATATGAATTCCTAACAAATAATAATAGTTTTAAATAAATTATTTAAAATATTATATTTATAAATAATAGTATTATGATAACAGATACCGATCCGAAATTATATTGGGTAGAAGATAGAAATGACAAAAAAGTGTTGTTGATAAAAAAAAATGGAAAACGACTTGTTTTAGAAATTGGTGATATGATATCATTCAACTTCGGAGAAAAAATAATTGCTAAGATTATTGGGTTCACATTTCACGGTCCATATTCACAACCAAATGGTATGCTATTCACCGAATATAAAAATGGTGTATGGGATGAATGGACTATTCGAAAAAAAAAATTAAATATATTTTTTCATTTTGATGTGTGGAAAACAGTTAAAAAAATAACGTTTGAACCACCATTACCACCTTCAAATTTTGAAAGCGAATTGTAATTTCATATAATATCAAAAATATTATATAAAATGCCATAAAAAGAAGAACCATAAAAACATAATTAATAAAAAATATTGTTTATAAAAATCATAGTTAATTAAAAAAAGATAAAAAATATTCTATATAAAAAAATTGATTATTATTAACATTATTAAACAATATATAATACAATAATACACATCATGGAACCACCAACCTATTTAGCAGAAAAAAATCCACACCCACGCGATTCTAATATTACATTTGATGAAGGTCCTCATATTTATACTATAAATGGAGATTCATCATTCACATCAGTTACAACATGGAATCATTCTCATTTCGAAAAATTTAATGCTGATAAAATCATTGATAATATGATGGCTTCTAAAAGATGGCCCCAAAGCAAATATTTTGGAAAAACCAAAGATGAAATCAAAGCAATGTGGGACAAGAACAGAGATGAAGCTGCAAATGCCGGGACAAAAATGCATTATGATATCGAGTGCTATTACAATGAGTGTCCCAATGAAAATGATTCAGTTGAATATTCATATTTTAAATCGTTCTTAAATGATTATGGTCATCTAAAACCATATCGAACAGAATGGATGATTTATCATGAAGAACTCAAACTCGCTGGCTCCATTGATATGGTATATGAAAATGATGATGGTTCATTACTTATATATGATTGGAAACGATGTCGTGAAATAAAAAAAACGAATGGATGGGGAAAATGTGCTACTACACAATGTATTGATTATATACCGGATACTAATTATTGGCATTATTGTCTACAATTAAACGTATATAAAGCAATTTTAGAGGAAAAATATGGAAAAAAGGTAACTGAATTATATTTAGTATGTCTACATCCAAATAATTATAACAAAAATTATCAGCGAATTAAAGTTGCTGATATGCAAAATGAAGTGAAAGAATTGTTTGAATATAGAAAAAAACAATTATCATAACATACTTAAAAAAAATTTATAAAAATATAATATACAAATGGACTTTGACAATGATTTTTATGAAGATATACATTTTAGACAATATAGGATTATAGAACAAGATTATGAAGCAAATGCTTTTTTTAGAAATTTGCATTTTGCATTCACTGTAATAATGGTGCATTTAATTGCATTTTATTTAAGTTTTTATATTATTGGAACTTATATTCATCCCCATGATTTTTCATGGCTTCGCATGGATACAGATACAGAAGACGAGAAAATGCTTATAGATATTCCATTTGAAGAAAAATATTTGGATAAACTTAAAGATATGGATGAAACTGAATTGACAGAAGAAAAACTATTGGGTTTGGAAAAGTGTGTTTTGATTGAAAATACTCCAAATGGAAATGTTATTATGCTTTATAATGCACATGACGAATCATTTTGGTATTTTTGCGATGATAAATCAGTTTCATTTAAATATTTAGAAACAGTATTAAGGCACTATGTTATTGTTTATGATTGTAAGAGTTTGTATAAAAACAAATCTGAACAACTAGAGAAATTGTACGAAAAAGAAAAAATGAAAAGGGAACAGGAACAAATGCAAAATGAGGAGAAAAATGCATTGGATGAAGATGAATCAGTAGAAAAGGATTCGGAATCCAATACCGACGAATCCAATACAAAAGAAACTCAAACAAAAACAGGTGTTACTACAACATCTGTATTTGCTAATTTTAAAAAATCAAGAATTAGAAATACTAAAAAAGAGAAAAATAATACAGATAAAGACAGTAAGGTTGAAAAAAATGATGATGGATTGGAAAATATGGAACATATGGTGAAATCCAATCGATTTTCGTATAAAGGTAAAATTAGTAATTATCAGATTATAAAAAAACAACTAGAAAGTGGATTACCAAAATTGGATTTTAAAACTTTTATGAAAATGCAGAAAGAAAAAGAGGAAAAACAAGATTAATATGAATATTAAATATGAATATTCATAGATGTAGAATAAACATATATTTGATGTGAATTAAACATACACTATTATAAAAAATAATATATATTAGAATATATTATTTTTCATTTTTTTTTTCTAACCATTTGAGAAATCCTATACTTTTTTCTATATTGTAAGAAGTATCTAGATGATTTTGTGCTATTTCAAGTATAGTCTTTTCTAAATCCGTTAATTGAGATAAATACTCGTCTACCAATGTTGAATGTTCGGAATTGGTTGTTGGTAACAATATTATATTTTTTTTCATTATTTTTTTTGTTAACTTAAGTTTCTTTTTCTTAACCTTAATTTTTATTTTGTCATTGATTTTATTATTGATCTTACCTTCTAATGATTTAACTGCACTATCATTATTTTGTTTTTCTTTTATCTCTTTTTTTCCTCGTCTCTTTATTTTAAACTTTTTTGATTTGCTAGCAATTGTAAAAGGATTTAATTTCGTTTCTGATTCCATTTATTATATTAATAAATATACTAATATAATTCAATTTTATAGTATATTTATACTGTTTTTTCGATAAATGCAATAATTTTTGATTCATTATTTTCCATATCGGATTTAAGTATTTTTGTTGTTTCAACGTCTATTTTGTATCCATTTTTCTTTAAATAAATAATCAAATCAGGTAATTTTTGTATTGTTAGAAAATCATTTTTATTTTGAAAACATAAAATTGCCCATATACAACTATTGCATCTATCGCTTGTTTTAAATGGTGATAATTTTGGTGGATTTATTTGTCTAACATAATTTGATAAATCACCTTGTGGTTTTTCATTAATTGTAAGTATTTTTTTATATTTTTTGTCTCTACTATCATAATATACAGTGCTTAATAAATAATAAAAAAAGGTATTGGTTGATGTCATTACTATATAGAATTGCATACATTATAATTTTTCCGGAATTAATACTGCTCTCGCTCTGCATTGTGGTTCCAAATCGCCTGCTATAATATTTTCATTATTGCTACTAACAATAGATAAATAACATTCGACACCTGTATATTTATCATGTATTTCTTTTTCATGTTTATATTTATAATGACTTGTAATTTTAACCTTATAATATTCTATTTTATACCCACCAATCATTTTATTAAATTTTTCTAATAATTCAAATCGTGGGTCGTCTTTTATAACTAACGATAAAGACATACCATGAAGTGCTGGGAATTGTGTATGAAATACGAATGGGTATTCCAATTGTATTATACTACCTCTTGCTGTGGTAAATGTTAAACTTTCAATGTTCATATTTTATTGTATTTTAGTTATTAATAAAAAAATAAATCAATTTTATTTATTTAATTTAATAATTATAAAAATTTCCACGTAAATAATATCCTTCACTCGCATCATTATTTTTTTCTATATCATTATCTGTGTAAATATCGATTACTTCTATTTCATTATCATTTTCAATATCTTTTATTTTTTCCAAAATGGAGGTTTGTTCTAAATTTTTTTCAGGTCTTTTATTCTCATTTGATGTATTTATTGTATTGGTATCTATTGTTTTTGTATCTAATGTGTAATTTTCTATTTTCTCTATATTTGTTTTCATAACATTTTTTCTAAGATAATTACGTTGAATATAATAAATACGTAATCCATTACAGAATGAATTATTTAACAATAATATAATTAACACTAATAATTTTATTCTCGTTTGCATGTTTGTTATATAAATGTATTATACTGAATACAATAATTCAATTTTATATAAAATTGAATATAAATAATTTAATCAATCATATATAAAAAATAATGGCTCCAAATCTCTCTTTATCAAGATATCTATATTGTAAAAGTGATATTAAATTATCTATAATAAATTGCTTAATACAAAAAAAAACATTGGATGAAACATTATATTGGTTCACTGAATGGTATGCATCCGGATGGGATTGTTTCAAACTTATTTGGCAGTTATATTATGACTTTTATGCAGTTATTCATCCTAAGTTCGAGTCTTATATAAATAAAAAGGAAAAGGCTTGGATAAAGGACAATAATATATATGTACCACTAACTATTGTTAAAAATTTATTCCAGTGTCAATCTAATCCAATAGTCTTTATATTGAGACAATATGTCGATTCATTTCAAGAACATAAGAAAGGTTTCAAAATAGAAAAACAAAATAAAAAAAAACTAAAATATTTTAAATGTAGTAAAGATTCTTCAACTATTTTGAAAAAATTTCAAAAAGGAGATTGGAAAAATGTTTGTATGTTGATAAAAAAAATGAAACAAAATAAAAATGATGATGAATTTTATAAGATCTATAGAGAGATTTTATTGATTTCTAATCAAAATGAGGAAAAAATAGAGAAAATGTGGAAAAATAAAGGTAATGGTGAAAATTACCATTTCCTATTGGCAGTTTTTGCAATATTATCGCTTGATGCATCCATTGTTAAAAAAAAGAAGATAAAGGTACTACTTAATAAAAATGAAAAACAACTTATTGATGCATATTTGGATATGAATATATCACTGGATAAATATGGAAATAAACAAATATATAATACTCTTCCTATTAAAAGACTATATAAAATACATCATAAGTATGGAAGATGTTTTAATACGGTTAGAAACTCTATAAAATACAATGAATTTATACACGAAAATTTACATTATTGGGAATTTCATACAAAAGATACTCCTTTTTGGGAAAATTTATATAAAAAATATAAATGTACTTTTGATTTGAAAGAGAGAATTCCAAAATTTAAAAATGAAAACATGCTAGAAGAATTTTATGAAAAATATAACTATGAATTAGATGAACAAAAAAAAAGTGTGCAAAATATATCGTTAGATGTATACAATGATGATGTAGTATATACTGATTGGTTAGATTCATTATATTGTGAATATTCAATGCCTATAACTTTTGATAAATCAATATTATTATCTATATAATATATTAAATCATATAATATATCAAATCATATAATATATCAAATCATATAATATATCAAATTAAATAATATTTTTTTTATAAAATTGAAAATATTATTCTATCTATATTTATTATAATAATAACTATGGTACGTAATAAAAAAGGTGGTAACAAAGGAAAAAAAATCGCTAGAAAACACAATACTCAAACAACTCAACGAGGTCTTCGTTTATCAAAGGATAAATGTGAAGTATATGCAGTAGTTGAAGCTGTATATGGTAATGGTATGTGTAATGTCATTTGTAATGATGGTATTGAACGATTATGTATAATTAGAAGAAAATTTAAAGGTAGAGGAAAACGAGACAATTTTGTTGGTGTTGGCGCATGGTTGTTGGTTGGAATAAGAGAATGGGAAGTTGCAGATCCAAAAAAAAAACCAAAATGTGACCTATTGGAAGTTTATAATGATATTGAAAAAGATAAACTAAGAAAAACTAAAATTGATTTCGCACATTTATTAAAAAATGATACTACTATTAATTCAGAAGAAGAAGATTGTGGAATGGAATTTGTTGATAGTAACACAATGAAATATGAAAGTTTAATAGAAAAATCAAATGTAGATAATAAAAAAACTACTGTATTTGATGGAGATGAAATAAACATAGATGATATATAATAATTATAATTCTTCATCATCAGATGATGATGTATTATGTGATTCATCCTCTATATTATTAGATATATCATTATTGTTTGTAGTTGAATTTTCTATACTAGCCAATATTGCTTGTTGCAAATCAACATTAATATCATTGTTTATAACCATATTCAAAGCACTATTAACTCTGTTATTTACAGGTGTTTCAACAACACGATTCAATATATTATACAACATAGAGCGGTTTATTTCCGTTCTATTTTCTTCTGTATCATTATCTTCAACAACATTGTCATCTTCATCATCAGTGTCTTGGTTAATACTTTCTTCTGTAACTTCATTGTTTGGTTCATCACTAATATCATTATTTGAAAGCTCAGTAATTAACTCTTCTTTTATTTTTATTTCCTTTGATGGCAATTTATATCTACATACAGGACAAGCAGATTTTTCATCCTGTAACCAGCGTTCTATTCCGTCTTTCGAAAATATATGATTACATGGTAATATTACTATATTATCACCATCGTTGAAATCACATTGAAAAATAGGACAAGTATTATTGTACTCTTTGTGTTTATCTTTATTATAAATATCATATAGTAAACATTCTTTTCCTTCGTCCGATATAACTTGTTTGTATTTTGGTTTGTCCTGAAAGCTTCTATTTATAATATTATTTATTGTATTGTTAATAAACATGTCTGTAAATGTATTATTCATATTTAGTGTAGGAAGCGACAATTCTGAATAAGAATTATCATTATAATTATTTAGGTTGAATAATGATTGAAATGATGTTGGTATTAATTGTGGAGTAACATCTGTATTCATATTAGTATTTAATACTAAATTTTCAATACTATTTGTATCTATTTCGAATGTAGGTGTATGTACAATTCTATTGTAAAATCTACTATTTGTTCTCAATGCATTTGTTATAGAATTACCATTTAATATGTCTTGTAAGAAATTTTGTGCGTCTATTGTATTACTAGCGTTTATAGTATCACTAGCGTTTATAGTATAACTAGCGTTTATATTACTAGAATCCAATATATTATTATCATAATTTTCGATTGTATCATTATAATTTATCAGTGAAATGTCCATAATTACTATATTTTATATATTTTATATATTTTTTTAAACTATATATAAAATATTTTCAAATATTTTCAAATATTTTTCCCATTCTTTTATATCGTTCAATATTCAATTTTTTCTGTAATTTTTCCCATCTACTCAAATAACCTTTCGCCTTTTTCATACAAGGTTTGTGTAATATAACATTATTTCTCTCTTTCTCTTTTAACAACATTGCTATATTTTTTTTATAATATCTACTATTTTCGATGTTCAAACATAAATCATTCAAATTGTTAAAATTCAATCCTGACATAACTGATATATTAGTATCTTTTGATGAATTGTATGGAAATCCATATGTTTGTCTCATATTCCAATAAACAATATGTGGACATACATATCCAGTATCAATAGTTTTTTTCCCTGCTTCCTTAAATCGGTCAGCTATTTTTTCATTTATACATTTAAATATATCAACCTCATTTGTATTTTTATTTATAATGTCATTTGTTTGCATATCAGATAAAATAACAATATTCATCATATCCATTTGAAATTGACTAATATTATTTAATATACAATTTTGTAACAACAAGTTTATAGTATAATATATATTTCCATCTACACCGAATGATATGTTATTGTTCTCCAAAACAGTAAATATCTTTCTAAGTTTATCAAGAAATAAATCACCTTTATCAAATAATATTACAGTTGGATTCTCACTAATAGTCAATATGGTATTTTTTTGTTGAGATAATTCAGAGATACGAATACCAAGTCCTATAGCACTATACAATGGAACACATTTATTCAATTCCATATTATGTGTCATATCTATCATTGGTATAATATTATGATTTTTAACTTTATAATAATCCTTGTTTTTTTCCCATAAAATATTTAATAAGATTACATCTGTATTGTCATTATCTTTGTCTAATAATTTAATACCCATTTTAACAAATTCATACGGTGAAATATATCGGGTTTTATTTGAATGTAAATCAAGCATATGTTTTTTAAAATTAATTGAACATCTCATTCGATTCTCTCTTTTATTTTTTGATTTATCAGTTAATTTTAAAAATGATTTCATTTGTTTAAAATATGTTATACTCGAAACTTTTTTAAAATCGATCTTATCCCATTGATTATTACACTGATGTATTTGTGTTGTATTGAGATATTTATTCAACATTGAAACCGTTTGTCTAAACAATTTTTTATGCTCTTTTGTAATTCGCTTAACAACTACATCCGATTCAAACTGCTTGTTTTTAATAGCAACTCTATAATTATTATAGGTAAAATAGTGCATTGTAATAAGTTCATACAAATAACCATATTTTGATTTTTCACGTGGTACCCATTTGGATGCAAATGATATTTTAGGTTTTTCGATAGAATTATTATAATTATAATTATAAATAATTTGAAAATCGTCATATATTTGTTTGGCTATTAAACTAAATGCAAAAGATAAAATAGTACTGTCTAAATCATATCCATATTGAATCCAAAAATTACAAAAATATTTAATGTCTTTCCATGAACCATACGAATATGAAGTATTGTTGGAATGTACAAAAAAATATAAAGCATTTTTTGCCATATCTAATGTAGAAACACCATTAAAATCAAGATTCATATGGGCCAAAACAGCAAGTAATGCATAAGACAGTTTATATTCACCTTTTCCATATTTAATGTCTCGAGTATAAGCAATCATTTTGTATAAAATCGTCATCAATGATTTTTTTTGATTATTGTTTAATGATTTACTATTTATAACTTCCTTCACTATCAATCCATATCTATCCTGAATATTATAT
>Ga0129351_1001080_pt1 | contig 10624 bp, 24 predicted proteins | sample CPBDNA_8_FD_94423 | JGI IMG/M metagenome (GOLD analysis project Ga0129351, IMG submission 94423) | Freshwater to marine salinity gradient microbial communities from Chesapeake Bay, USA - CPBay_Sum_27_0.2_DNA | ecosystem: Environmental > Aquatic > Marine > Coastal | place: USA: Chesapeake Bay... | reverse complement strand
GTAAAACCCCTGGTACTATGTCGTCTTTTAGCGAGTGGTATGGCGCAAGTGCAAGCACGGCTTTTGTAGTGACGCAGGGCACCTTGTCGCAACAGTTTTCTACCAAGCGCGGATTCGTAGACGATACAAACACTGGGTCGGTATCGCCTACTAATTTAAATGGTGCCAACAACACAGCAATGACCATTGAGGAATGCGCTAGGGTCAACGCATCGGCAGGAATGTTTTTTCAGTTTGAATTGAGCTATTCGAGTGCTATTGCCGCTGACGAATTCACTTCGCTTTTCTTTACAGCCAATAGCGCTTCGACAGTGCTTTTTACATCTGAAGCATCTACAGCCACCACTCGCGGAGGCTTTGGACGGCGATGGACGTGGAGTAGCTCAAACGGGCTAAACAGCACGGAGATAAGCAACATCACTACTGAATGGGATGGCTCAGGCAATATAACGGTCACGTTTACCCCATGAGAGAGCTAATCTACGACACGCCAGCGGATGACGCCACACACCTTGAGGGCGAGGTGCGATCACCTGCGATAACTCAAGAAACACCAGTAACGTGGCGAGTTCCCATTATCAGGACAAACGGCGCTATAGACATGGATGCCACAATTGCCTTAGTGCATGAAATGGAAGATCGTATTGATGAAGATATTGCGGATGGAATGCTTATCGCGAGAGTCCCACAAGATCCTTGAAAAACACTTATGTTGACACCACAATACAGTCATCACCAACAAAAAGGATGACGTATGTCAGAGCAACAGCAAGTAACGGAAGAGCAGTTTGTATTGGGTCAGCGTATGGAGTCACTAGCACGTCAGAACGCACAGCAAGCATTACGCATTGCTGACTTAGAGGCGCAGATTGCGCTGATACAAGCAAAGTCACAGCAATCAGCATCAGAAACACCAGACGAGCCAGAAGCAGAACCAGTGGAAGGAGAACTCGTCGAACACTAACCTCGCGTGGTAAAATGCCTATGGAGGGCGCATGGATACCATCGTCCTCTATCTCATACTTGAGAGTAGTACAGTTAAATATGTGGGATACCGTGTTGTGCCACATACGATGTGCGTTTATAGGCGACAAGGCACCCAGCAGAAGTACACCTACTATGTAGCCTCCGCGATCTATAAGTGCCCATTGGTGCTAAGGTTGCGCGGGGGTGCGTAATGATTGATCCGATCACAGCGGCAGCGGCGGCTACTAAGGCTTTTAGTATGGTGAAAGCTATGGTCGAGCATGGCAAGGAAGCTGAAGATGTCCTCGGTCAAATTGGCACTTGGTACGGCCATGCTTCTGACTGTATATACGCTACCAAAAAGAAACAGAACCCCAGCTTATTCAAGCAAGTTGTATTTGCCCAAAGCGTAGAAGCTGAGGCTGTGAAGGCGCTCGCCGCTCGTAAGCGCGTAGAGGCTCAGAGACGCGAAATCTTCCAGTTAGTGAATATTATGTATGGAGCGCAGGGCATCCAAGAGTTGCGCGAGATACGTGAAGAAATCATCAAAGAACGTCAGCGTCAGGTATACGCACAAGAAGAAATGCGTGAGAAGATATTGGCTGGTATCATTATTTTGTTCGGCATAGGCATTGTGGTCGGCATGGTCGTATTCATAGCGAGTGGGTAGCATGGCAACGAATAAGCAGTTATTAGATCGTATCGACAAAAATCAGGCTGGCATTGAGAACAACGAGCACAACCTGTCTGCTCATGAGCGTGAGTGTGCTCTGCGTTACGAGATGATTAACAAGCAGTTAGATGACGGCGGTAAGCGATTCGATAGGCTGGAGGCCATGATGATCTCGATGTATCCCTTCATTGTGGCGACGATAGCAGTTGCGGAGTATCTACGATGAAATTTGACAATATCAAAGGGTTAATCGGCGATCTTGCCCCTACGTTAGGTGCTGCACTCGGCGGGCCAGTAGGCGGTGCTGCGGCGACTATGCTGGCAGACGTCCTCGGATGTGACCCAACGCCACAGAAGATTGAGAAAGCATTACAGCAAGCTACCCCAGAGCAGTTAGCCGAGATCAAAAAGGCTGAACTTGACTTTGAAGTTAGAATGAAAGAGCTTGAAGTTGACGTCTTTGCGCTAGAAACGAAGGACACTCAACATGCTAGAGAACATTTTAGAGAGGATTGGACTGCTAGAGCCATCGCGCTTATGTCCGTTCTGTTGTTTGGTGGGTATATCTTGCTCGTTACTATACAACCTCCTGATGCCAACGATGACGGAATCGTCAACCTGGTGCTTGGTTATCTGGGGGGCATCGTGTCTTCTGTAATCAGTTTCTACTTTGGGGCAAGCAAGTCAGGTAAAAAATGAGCGAACTAATCGAGCAGTTGAGAAGGCACGAGGGCGTAGAAACACACGTCTATAAATGCACAGCGGGCTTTGAGACCATCGGTGTCGGTCGTAATATCTCTGCGTCTGGTTTGGGTCTTAGCGCCGATGAGATTGATTACCTGCTACAAAACGATATCAATCGGTGTGTACGTGAGCTTGCGTATGCTCTGGATTGGTTCTCTAGTCTGGATGGTGTGAGACAAGACGCTATGGTTAATCTCTGCTTTAACCTTGGTCTAAGCCGTCTCATGCAATTTAAGCTAGCCTTAGATGCAATGGAGCGTGGTGAGTACCACAGAGCCGCTGCAGAGTTCCTAGACAGTCGATGGGCCAAGCAAGTTGGCAACCGAGCCATCGAAGTCGCGCACATGATCCGCATGGGCGAATATCCCTAAACAAAAGTGTTGACAACATAATTGTGTTGTAGTTTACTCGTTCTGTCACAAGGAGGAGTTGACTATGCTTATGAAAGAAATACCACTCTGCTGTGGTCAGAAATTAGGGATGTATGGATATCAAACTACGCGAGGCAATAGCGTCTACGAGATAAAGATAATCGACGCTAAAACCAAAGAAATTCTGTCTATCGGAAAGCCAGTTCATCATTCACTGCATCTGGCAGAAAAGCAGTTCCAGCAAGCCACCCGTATGCTGGGAGGTCAGGAATGAGCTTAGAGCATCACGTTGTAATGCAAATGATCGAGTCGATAGACGCGATAGAGAGCTTGCTAGATAACTGGCAGCTGTTGTTCGACGAGGACACGGAAGACGAGGATATGCAGTGGAGATTAACTGTCATGTCTCGTGCCGAAGGTTTTTGCTGGCATGCTCGTCAAGAGCTGAAGACACTGCACGATGCCCTTTAAAACAGTTGTATGGGAGCGAGCAAAGCTCCTCATCCTAGCGGGCTACAGGCAGGACGAAGTTGTTGCTATATTGGCTGTAGAGTTCCAGTTCGACGAGTTCCAGCAGGAAGACTTACCCGCACTGGTACGCCATCAAGCCAGATACTTCGGGGGTAAAGATGATAATTCAGATCGCAGTTGAGGATGCCTACAAGATAGGCGAGAACTCAGAAGAGTTTATGGGAGCGCCGATAGACGACTACGATGACGGCGTTATGTGGGTCGTTGCTGACCCAGCGGATATCGACATCGAGGCCAAGTGGTGGCAAACCAAAGAACCCTACGAGTTTTGGGGTGAGAAAGGCTTCGAGTCGGTCACGGAGTACGAGATATATAAATGCACTTGGCATGGCTATGTCGTACTAAACGAAGAGGAAGTGTTCGAAAAAGTGGAGTTAGAGCATGTCTAAAAAAGTAAATGTCCCAGAAAAGGTCGGAGCGGTTCTGCGTAAGATTGGTGCAGATCCTGCGACTGCTGGATGGGATTGTCATGGAACGTATGTGCTGTTGCACAAGACCCTCGAAAGGGTTGCGGCAGAAGAGGGAGTTAAGTTCAACCCGCCAGAGATCCTAGTAAACGACATCGAGAATAAGCGTGTGGCTATCCTCGTTAGTGGCTCTCTCAATGGTCGTGAAGAGTGGTCGATTGGTGAGGCCGCTGAGTACAACAACAAGAACACCTATCCGTATGCTATGGCTGAGAAGCGGGCTAAGGACAGAGTGATTTTGAAGCTAGTAGGTTTGCATGGTGATGTGTACAGCGAGGATGAGGCTGACGACTACAACCAGCGGAATGATACCTACAAGCAAGAGGCCGCAGTAGCTGCTAAAAAGCAATGGGTAGAGTATATGGCGTTGCTGCGGGACAACATCGACTGGTGTTATAACGCGGCGGCTCATATCGCTAACGACGATTGGTATGCGTTAGCGGGGCAGTGGAAGGACATAGACGACGAGACAATGGCTAAGTTGTTTATTGCCACACGAGAGGGTGGGTTCTTTACCACCAAAGAGCGGGAGAAATGCAAAACGAATCCCGAATTCAACAAAGCACGGAAGGACGTAGCAAATGGAATATGACAACGAGTTGCAGGGCGCACTGTTCCGCAATGACAAGAAGTCGAAAGAAACCGACAGAGACTTTCAAGGCGAAGTCACAGTCGAGGGTAAAGAATACTGGATCAGTTCTTGGGTCAACGAGAACAAAGAAGGTCGTAAGTATTTTAAATTAAAGCTGAAGCCAAAAGACGATGCGCCAGCAAAGTCTGCGCCTCAGCAATCTAATAGTTTCACTAACGAGGATATCCCGTTTTGAACTACATCAACTGTGGGCGATGCTTAAGTGTCGCCCAGTCTCAATTTGGTCTTTCCAATGTAGACGTAGCTGAAAGGTTAGATGTTGCACCTCAGCAGGTATCGCGTTGGAAGAATGGCGAAAACATGAAGCTGCACACTATCCAGGATCTATGTGAGGTGTTTGGCATTACCTTAGAAGAGTTCTTTGCGCTGACGTAAAAAAGCCCCTACGAGAGGGGCAAATTGTCACGGAGCGGGAAGGAGTCCCAAGCGGAGTATATAACAGAACCATGTCCGTACAAAAAATATTGGAAAGGCTCGAACACACACGGAAGACATCAAGCGATCAGTGGGTCGCAGTTTGCCCAGCGCACGACGATAGAAGCCCGAGTTTGCACGTTCGAGAGAAAGAGGACGGGCGTATCTTGATTCACTGCAAAGCAGGGTGCGGTGCCAATGATGTGCTCACTGCAATCGGGTTGAGCTACGACGATTTATTTCCCGATACCAAAGAAGACTATAGGAGCTTCCGTACTGTCAAAGATCATACGGTCGATGACTTTGTAGTGGAGATTTGGAACGCAGATCGGAAGGTCGGCAAGGCCGTAACCAAGGCTGATAAGGAACGCTATCGACAAGCACTGCTGCGTGGCGGTAAAGAGATAGGCTGGATTGATGAGTTGCTTGATCACACATGAGTATCGCGGCAGTCAGTTGGGCACTCAACGAAGTGCGGGGGCTACGCGCCGCTGAAAAAGCCATACTCATAGCGTTAGCGGATAGGGCAGATGCCGATGGCTACTGCTTCCCTAGCTACCAAGACATCACAGAGCGCAGTGGAGCGCATCGTGAGACAGTCGCGCTAGCGTTAAAGAAGTTTGAAGAGATAGGCTTGATACAGCGGAAGCGGAGGTACAGTAAGTCAAATGAATACTACTTGTGCATCACACAACGAGAGCCAGTCAGAGTTGAGGAAAAAGCAGCGCAGAGTAAGCAAGACGGATTCGATGAGTTCTGGTCAGCGTACCCTCGGAAGACTGCTAAGAAGCCAGCGACTCAAGCGTGGGGCGCGTTAAGCAAGAAAGATAAGAAAGCTGCAGTCGTAGGTTTGACAACATACGAGTTCAGCAAAGAAGCACGTTACATACCACATCCAGCAACATGGTTACGCCAGCGTAGGTGGGAAGACGTGTCTGAGTTAGTTACAGCGGGAGGATTGGAGATTTGAACCAGATGCCACGGCGATTCGATTTCACGGATGCCAAGCTACAAGAGATTTATCGGAAGTCGGAAGCTGCCGATGTCATTACTATTCCACAGATACGTGCTGCGCTCTTAGCCGAATTGCAGGCTGATCCTGAGACGGTGGGCTATCCGCTGCCTTGGGCTGACACCCATCACCTAGTTAGATTACGCGAGGGTGAGTTGTCAGTTTGGGCTGGTATCAATGGCCATAAGAAAAGCACAATCATTTCACAGGTAGCCGTTCACGCTGCACAGCATTGCAAGGTAGGCATTGCGAGCTTTGAGATGCGTCTCACCGACACAGCAAAGATGATGTGCAAGCAAGCAGGTGCGACCGATGATGTCACCCTAGATTTTGCGGAAGATTTTATAGGGTGGAGTGCAGATCGCATTTACCTCTACAGAGCGCTCGGTGGTGTCACACCTCTAGAGGCTCTCGGAGCTATCGCTGCAATGGCGGACGTAGGATGCAAAATAGTCGTAGTCGATAACCTGCAGTTCTGCGGTGTCACTGATGACATCGAGAGAGAGCGACTGTTCATCAACCAGCTGATCGGTTTAGCCGATGCGCTGCAGATTCACATTGCGATTATCCACCACGTCAGAAAGCCACAATCGGGCGGAGATGAATATGTGCCGACAAGATTTGATGTGCGTGGGGGCGGAACAATAGTAGACCAGGCTCATGTCCTGTTTATTTGTTGGCACAACAAGAAAAAGGCTGAGTACGAGAAGATGCAGGAGCTAGGTGTGCCACTAGGTGAGCGTGGCGCTGAGGTCATGAAACAACCGAATTTCAAGCTCATTGTAGCAAAGCAGCGACATGCACCATTCGAGGGCACCATCAAGCTGTGGGAGGGCAAAGGGCAGACATTTAAGCGTGAAGAGACGCCGCAGTCATTCAGAGTCAAGATACCTCGTCGTGGAGAATATGGGGAATGAGGGTTCTCGATCTCTTTAGTGGTATTGGTGGGTTTAGTGTTGGATTAGAGACAACGGGAATGAGAACAGTGGCATTTTGTGAGTCTGACAAATACTGTCAGAAGGTGCTGCGGAAGAACTGGCCAGAGGTGCCTATTTATGACGACGTTAGAGAACTTACAGCAGACCGATTGGCTGCAGACGGAATTGGAGTCGATGTCATTACGGGAGGATTCCCGTGCCAAGATATCAGCGTTGCAGGGGCCATGTGGCTTGAGACAGGCGGCATACATGCGGAGAGATCGGGACTATGGTTCGAGTACGCCAGACTCATTCGCGAGCTTCGACCTCGATACGCAGTCTTGGAGAACGTACCAAACTTGCTTGCTGGAGACGGGGGAGCTTGGTTTGGAACCATTCTCGGGAACTTGGCCTCGCTCGGGTATGATGCGGAATGGCATTGCATACCAGCTAGCGCCATTGGTGCCCAACACCACAGAGATCGGGTCTTTGCCATTTCCTACCCCAGCGAGCAGGGATTACAAGGGAGCAGTGAAGCCAGAGACACTAGAAGCCAAGGGCAGGAATGCCGACACCAACTCCTTACCCGACGCCATCGAGTATCGTGGGGAGACTGGGAGACTGAACCCGACGTGGGTCGAGTGGTTAATGGGCTACCCTTTAGGGCACACCGCATTAGAGGATTAGGCAACGCAATCGTGCCGCAAATAGCAACCATGATAGGGAATGCAATAAAAGAGGAGCAGGACAGATGGACGAGCATCATCCAAGAGCAGTAAACAAGTTAGCCGCTATCGTTACATTTAAGAGCAAAGACAACTTTAGAACGATTGAGCACAACTGTTGCGTTAGAGAGAGTGACTTTCCCTTGCCATTTTGGAACTACGAGCAATGGGTACATGAACGTCATTCACATCCTCATACGGGTGCTGTATCGAAAGGTGAGTGGAATCGTTTGATGGTACGCGATCGACATATTTTAGATATCACAGGTCTGAGATTTGGCCGTTTGACCGCAGTAGGGCTTGCAAAGAAATCTAAAGAGCAAAAGCACGTTTGGGTATGTCGCTGTGATTGTGGGAGGTTTGTGCATCGAAAGCGAAAAGTGCTGACAAGACTTAACGATCATCGTGCTCATGCAGGAGATACTCGTGTCGATAGGTGTTCCGAGTGCAATAAGCTAGAAACTTTAAAGCGTAAGAAAGCAAGACACGCTAAAAAGATGGTTCGCGTTGCATTGCGAGAAGAAAAAGAAAGGAGAGAGGGCACATGGGACAGTTCTGGATCGTAAAAGATAAGAGTCACATCGACGAGCGTGTCGAGCATTTTAAGACGTGGCTGAAGACGGAGTTCATTGGCGACCATCCCATCATGTGGGAACCCCAGCGGTACAAGGCGAGACGCTCACTTTCACAGAACGCACTGTTTCACTTGTGGTGTCGTGAGATGTCGCAGCACTTCTCAGATCGTGGCGCTGATATTTGTGAAGAGCGGATGAAGGAGTTGCTGTGCTACAAGTTTCTGGGTACAGAAGACAGAACCATAGGGCAAACAGTCATTGCAGGGCAGGTGAGGCAGACTTCTAAGCTCGACACAGGCGAGATGACTGACTTCATGGATCAATGTATCGCGTGGGCTTTAGATCACGGTGTAGAGCTTAGTAACCCTCCACAGTCGGAATACATGAGGCTGACCAGTGGCACGTAAGCGCACAGTTACATCGCTCATGGAAGAAGCAGCGAAACTGACACAAAGGTTAGTCAAGATGAAGGCTGCAGATCACATGGGCATCGCTGAGTGTGTTACCTGTGGTAAGCAAGAGCATTGGAAAGAACTAGATGGCGGTCACTTCGTACCCCGAGCACACAAGAAGCACAAGTTAAGGGAGGAAAACATTCACCCGCAGTGTCGATACTGCAATCGCTACAGGAACGGAGCGCTGGGCGAATACACCCTGTACATGATTGATATGTACGGCAGAGACTTTGTGGAGTGGCTTTGGGACACCAAACAAGAAGTGGTGAAGCCGCAGCGCGATGAATTATTGGAGATCATAGCAACGCTAAAGAAACAGATAGCGGAGCAAGAACAAAGGCTGGGGCAATGAACGTATTAGACAAAATAGAAATGTATGAGGCGGAAGACGTAATGATAGCGATTCAAGCTGCTATGAGAATGTCGAAGCGATTCGAAGAAGATATGGCTGTCTTACATGACCTAACGGTAGTGCCACTAAAAACTAATGACGCGCCTGCCCTAGAAATAGTAAGGTATGACGGACAGCCCCAACAGAGAGGGTGGATAATAGGATGAGCGATTTAGCTTATTTGCCAAAAGACCGCATGGTCGCGACACTGGTAGAGGAGTTGCCAGCGTTCGTTTTCTACAACGTCAATGTAGGTCAGGTACTCGACCTTGTTATGGGTGACGTTAGAGCATACACAGAAGTTCTCGATACCAACTGGCTGACGCTCGTATATCGGCTGCACCACGCAGAAATCTTAGACTGGTGCGACATGGATTATGCTGACCTTATTGACAGAGACTTTGAACAGCAGGCAGTCAACTTTGTTATGGCCGCTTCCTGCAATTGGGCAAGGAAGTTTTGCGAGGCTTACGCCGATCATGGCAAAGTAAGCGAGATGCTAGACGACTGTAAGGTGACTTACCTTGATAGATATAAAGCACAATTTCACTGATTGCATCGAAGACTTAGAGTCGATGGTGAAGGATCAGATACCCTTCGCTACATCTCTTGCCATGAACAACGCGCTGAAAAGCGTGAGAGAAAAGGTCAAAGCGGAGATGGATAATCACATTGAGGGTGGGCCAACGTACTTTACACGCACAGGTATGATGTTGTTCGCCACATCAAAAGATAATCCTGTGGGTGGCATCATATTTAAATCATTAGATGGGTCGCAGGCTAAGTCACGCGGCTACATGCAAGAACTTATGTATGGAGGTAACAAACGTGCTTTCCGTAAAAAGCTGCCCGAACCTGATGTCGACAACTTCCAGCAATACGCTCCAAGCCACTTTACCGACAAAGGCAATATCAAAAGGAACTTCTACAAGATCGCGTCGGCGAAAGGCAGCAAGAAATACTTCAAAGGCATCCCGAAGCCAGGCAAACCGCAATGGAAGAATAACCAGCAACTCTACGGTATATGGATGAGAACAGAAGATGGCCCGCGTATGCTTGTGAGCCTAAAGCGTAAACAGCGACAGCAGCGCAAGACATTTGACGCGCCGTTCATCGCACGACGACATTTCGATTCAGTCATCCGTAATGAGTATCGGGATGCGCTGGTCTTTGCCATACAAACAATGAAGCTCTGATTTACTATCCCACGGATATGAGAGACCCAGAAGACAAAGATTGGTGGTGTACGGAAGGCGTTCGGAGAGAGAACAAATTCCTGCGGGAAGTTAGCATTAGAGGCTGGGACATAACGGTGGCCCCCGATAAAGCAAGCAACCCCTACCACCATGACTTCCAGATCACCGCTCCATGTGACCTAAAGAGCATTTCGACGCCGTTCAACACATCGCAGCAGAAGTTCGGCATCCCAACGGAATATGCGAACACCATCAATGAGAAAGATTTTGTTCGGTATGCAGAGAAGTATCCGAACATCATCATCTTGCTGGATGTCCAGTTCCCGCACACTGAGCGGAGATTGTTCAGCATTACCTTGCCCCGTGCGCGCAACCTTATCCAGGCTAACAAGGCATTCCGCCACACGTACATTCATAGAGTCGATGACAAAAGCGGTAATGCGAAAGCTAGCTACGTTTTCGACGTCCGCGATTTAGATCAGCTTATCTAATTTACTATCCCACGGTTTACTATCCCACGCATACGTTTTGAGCC
>Ga0129351_1001078_pt1 | contig 10634 bp, 10 predicted proteins | sample CPBDNA_8_FD_94423 | JGI IMG/M metagenome (GOLD analysis project Ga0129351, IMG submission 94423) | Freshwater to marine salinity gradient microbial communities from Chesapeake Bay, USA - CPBay_Sum_27_0.2_DNA | ecosystem: Environmental > Aquatic > Marine > Coastal | place: USA: Chesapeake Bay... | reverse complement strand
CTAATAGTCCCTCTTATCATTGTTTCGATATCTTCTAAATCATAAATTTTTCTGTACTTTAAAGAGTCCCTGTTCGGATATACATCAAATTCTCCATAATTATCAATATTTATCCTTTCAGTATTTTCAAAGAGTCTGTTATATGGTAAATATTTATATTTTTTATTTTCAATGTATTTTGCTGGAGAGCCTTGGCCTGCCAAAACTACATTTCTTGGATTCCAGGTAAATTTATAATTCCATGAATTATTATCACTTTCTGGGGCTATTAAACCCCCTGTATATGATTTAAATGAATGAATTGTACAATTATCATCTTTTAATTTGTCAATAATTTTCTTTGCACTCATGTGATCAATTCCTGGATCGAGCCCCATTTCATTTAAAAAAATTAAGCTTTTATTTTTTACATCTTCATCAATGCTTCTCATTTCATCACTAACATAAGATGCAGTGATTAAATTTTTTTTATGCTTTAAGCAAGAAGTGGCAAGAATCATATGCAATCTTGCAGGCAACATTGAAATAACAATATCATTTTTTAATATAAATTCTTCTCTTTCGGAGTCATTTAAAATATTTATAGTTGAAACTGTACAATTATTATATTTTTTATATTCTAATAAATGATCAATTTTAACATCGGTTATATTCAAATGAAGATTTTGCTCTTGAGATTTTCCTAATAAATATTTGATCAAATACGGAGACGATTTACCAGCACCAACAATTAGAATACTTCTCATTTAACCAAATTTAAAATATAATATTAGTAAATTAATATTACTATTAATTAAATAATTTAGATTAATTTTAATCTTTCATTCTATGAAAAAATCAAAGACATGAATCGAAACTCAAACGATTTAGATAAACACGAAGTTTCATTAGAGGCTTACGGAATTATAGATGCTAAAATCAATTATAATCTTCCTGTCGATAAGCTTTATACCATTTGTCTTGAAAACAAACAAGGAACCCTTACTGACAATAATGTTTTAGCAATTAATACCGGTAAATTTACAGGAAGATCACCCAAAGATCGCTACATTGTTTCGGATGATATTACAAAAGATAAAGTTTGGTGGGGAGAAATAAATAGACCTGTCCAGTCAAGTGTTTATGATAATTTATATCAAAAAATAATTAATCATCTTTCACAAAAAGAACTATTTGTTCGTGACTGTTACGCATGTGCATCACAAAAAAACAGATTAAATCTTAGAACAATATGTGAATATCCTTGGAGTGATATTTTTTCTCACAACATGTTTTTAAGACCTAATGATGATGAAAAATTTAAAATAGAATGGACAGTTATCTCAGCTCCAAACTTTCAAGCAAACCCAAAAGAGGATGGAATAGACAGTAAGAATTTCGCAATAATTAATTTTACAAAAAAAATTATAATAATTGGAGGAACTGGATATACTGGTGAGATAAAAAAAGGAATTTTTTCAGTATTAAATTTTACTTTACCTGTTCAAAAAAATGTTCTTCCAATGCATTGCAGTGCTAATTCAGGTGAAAATAATGATACTTCAATTTTCTTTGGGCTTTCAGGAACTGGAAAAACCACTTTATCAACTGATTCATCAAGAAAATTAATTGGAGATGATGAGCATGGTTGGGACAGTGATGATAATATTTTTAATTTTGAGGGGGGTTGTTATGCTAAAGTTTTAAATCTTTCTCAAGATAAAGAGCCAGAAATTTTTGGTGCTATTAAAAAGGGTGCATTACTAGAAAATGTGATTGTTGATAGTGATGGAAAAGTAGACTTTACTGACAAAACGATAACCCAAAACTCTAGAGTAAGTTATCCAATAAACTTTATTAATAACATCAAACAACCATCAATTGGAAATAATCCAAAAAATATTTTCTTTCTCACAGCTGATGCTTTTGGAGTTTTACCACCGATATCAAAACTAACACCTAGTCAATCAGCTTATCACTTTATTTCTGGATATACATCAAAATTAGCTGGAACTGAGGCTGGTGTTGATGAACCAGTTCCATCTTTTTCAGCGTGTTTTGGGGCACCTTTTATGCCTCTTCATCCTACCGTTTATGCTAAGATGTTAATAAAAAAAATGAATGATTCTGGAGTTGATGTTTGGTTAGTAAATACAGGCTGGACAGGAGGGCCATATGGTGTTGGTAAGAGAATGGATTTAAAATATACCAGGGCGATGATTAATGCTGCTATGTCAGGTGAACTTGATGAATTAAATAGTGGTAATTATCATATACACTCAGTTTTCAATTTAATGCAGCCAAGGGTTTGTCCTAATGTTCCAACAAGTGTATTGAGTCCTAGACAAACATGGAATAATGATGATAAATATTATAAGAAGGCTTACATGTTATCATCGGCATTCATTAATAATTTTGAAAAGTTTTCAGATGAGGCTGATGATGAAATTTTATCTGGAGCTCCTAACACTAGATAAAATTATTTCTTTTTATTAGCTTTTACTATGTAGTTGTCTAAAGCCATAGACATGGATGGGAATTTTGGCGAAGGTGCATATATATCTGCATTTAACCCTTTTTCTTCAACTGCTTTTTTTGTTATAGCTCCAAAAACTGCTATTCGTGTATTGTTTTGTTTGAAATCAGGAAAATTATGAAATAATGATTCAATTCCTGATGGACTATAAAAAACTAGTATGTCATAAGTTACATCAGCTAAATGAGATAAGTCGCTAATAACTGTTTTATAAAAAACAGATTGTCTCCACTTTATTTCTAATTCATCAAGAAGTTTTGGCACTTCAGGTTTTAATTTATTAGTCGTAGGTAATAGAAATGTTTCGTTTTTATGTTTTGCAATTAAAGGACAAAGATCTTTGAAAGTCCTTGTTCCAACATAAATCTTTCTTTTTCTGTAAACCACATGATTTTGAAGATAAAGAGCAACAACCTCAGATTGACAAAAGTATTTCATTGAATCAGGAACTTTGAATCGCATTTTTTCACAAATTCTGAAATAATGATCAACAGCATATCTACTGGTTAAAATTATTGCTGAAAACTTGGTTAAGTCTATTTTTTGAAGTCTTATTTCTTTTACGGTTGCTCCTTTAACATGAATGAATGGGATAAAGTCAATTTTTAACTTTCTTCTTTTTTGTAAATCTAAAAAAGGAGAATTCTCTAGTTTTGGACGAGGTTGAGAAACAAGTATTGTTTTAACTTTCATTTGTGTCACTCTATTTATAAAATACTACTAATCAAATAGTAATATGGAATAATTTCAAGTGTGCAAAGATACAAAATAAAATAGAACCAATTTTTGTACACAACTTTTTTCATAGAAAAAAAGATTGATAAATAGCCATATAAAAAGTAAAATAGAGATAATGATATTAAAATTGATATTAAATTATCATTGTCAAAGGTTGAATAAGCAATCAAAAAATTAAATAATAACAGTATTATTCCTAAGGAATTATTGAAAATTAATTTTAGCCAAATATAGTTTTTGATTATTTTATTTATTGAAAATAAACCTCCAATAATCATTTCCAGTAGAATTTTAATTGTGAAAAAAATAATTAGATATTTAATGTATTTTATGTATATAATTATATCAAAATTTTTGTTACTAAAAAATGTAAAAAATACTGACAGATTAGAGATAAACAAAATATTATAAATAATTTCATAAAACTTAATTCCAATAAAATTATTTGACATACTATTTCTTGAATCCTTCTTTGAAAAACTTATAATTTGATTAAATATATTGGGGTCAATTTTTTTTAAAATAATGATAAGTAAAAACGAAGCAAATAAAATTAATGTTAAGGAGTCATTTGATATTATATCTCTTATCATAATTGTTAATTAAATTATCTTTTAAACTAAAAAATAATACTTTTACAAAAAAGAGCTTGATGAATGAAGTTTTAGTAATAATTCCAACTTACAATGAAGGTGAAAATATTGTCAAAATTATTGAATCAATATTCACTATTCATCAAGACATTAATGTTTTAGTAGTTGATGATAATTCACCAGACGGTACTTCCAGTAAAGTTAAAGAAGTAATCCCAAATTACCAGAATAAGCTACACTTAATAACTCGAGATTCAAAAATGGGTCTTGGCACAGCCTACTTAAAAGGATTTAGCTGGGCAATTAATAAAAATTTTGAGTATATAATTTCTATGGCTGCAGATTTCTCACATAATCCCTCTGATATTCTGAGGCTTTATAACTCTTGCATTGATGAAAAAAATGATGTTTGTATAGGCTCAAGATACATTAAAGGAATAAACGTTGTTAATTGGCCTCTTCAAAGAATTATTCTTTCATATTTTGCTTCATTATATGTTAGATTAATAACAGGGATGAGAATCATGGATCCAACATCTGGATTCGTTTGTTATTCTGTAAAATCACTTCAAAATTTAAACTTATCTGAAATAAAGTTTAACGGATATGCTTTTCAAATTGAAATGAAATTTAAACTATTTTTGAAGAAATCAGTTTTAACCGAAATACCTATAATTTTCACAGATCGAAAATTTGGTAAATCAAAGTTGAATGGCTCTATAATAGGTGAGGCTGTTTTTGGGGTAATCTCAATGAAATTAAAAAGTTTTTTTAGCTAAAAAATGAGGAGAACGATTATTAAAAATGCAAATATTATCAACGAAGGAAAAATATTTGAATCAGATATATTAATTGAGGATTCCTTTATTTCCAAAATTTCCAAATCAATTAGTCCTAATTTTCCAAATACAAAGATTATTGATGCAGAAGGAAATTTTGTGATACCAGGAATAATTGATGATCAAGTGCATTTTAGAGAACCAGGACTAACTCATAAAGGAAACATACATTCAGAGTCTAGAGCTGCTGTTGCTGGTGGAATCACTTCATATTTTGAAATGCCAAACACCAAACCAAATACTACAACAATAGAGGAACTTAATAATAAATTCAATATCGCTGGTAAAAACTCTATTGCTAATTACTCTTTTATGTTTGGTGGGACAAATTCAAATTTGGATGAAATTTTAAAAAATAATTTGAAGGAGGTTCCAGCTATCAAATTATTTTTAGGATCATCCACTGGAAATATGCTTGTTGACGATCTTAATTCTTTAGAAAAAATATTTTCAAATGTAGATATTCCAATTGCAGTTCATTGTGAGGATGAGAAAACAGTAAAAAATAATCTCAAATTGCATGTGGAAACATTTGGAGATGATATTCCTATAAATTATCATCCAAAAATAAGAAGTGAAGATGCTTGTTTTATCTCCTCTAGTATGGCTGTTAATCTTGCTAAAAAAACAGGTGCAAGATTACATGTTTTTCATCTTTCAACAGCAAAGGAATTAGAGTTATTTTCAAATAAGACGCAGCTTAAGGATAAAAAAATCACCTCTGAGGTTTGTGTACACCATTTAACTTTTTGTGATGAGGATTATGATAAATTTGGTGCACGAATTAAATGGAATCCAGCTGTTAAAACCTCAAATGACAGGGAAAAACTTTGGGAAGCCTTAAATAATGACCTGATTGATGTTATTGCTACTGATCATGCTCCGCACACAATTGAGGAAAAACAAAACCCATACACTTCATGTCCGTCAGGCGGCCCAATGGTTCAACACTCATTAACTTCAATGCTTGATGCATTTCATGAAGAAAAAATTTCATTAGAGAAAATTGTTCAAAAAATGTGTCATAATCCAGCAATTTTATTCGATGTTGAAAAAAGAGGATACATCCGTGAGGGTTTTTATGCTGATTTGGTAATTTTTAATTTAAATAGTCCTTGGAAAGTATCAAAAGACAATTTATTATATAAATGTAATTGGTCTCCTTTTGAGAATAAAACTTTTAAATCTAGAATATTACATACGATTGTTAATGGTAACCTTGTATTTTCTCATGGAAAAATCATTGAATCAGGGATAGGAATGAAAATCATGTTTGAAAGATGAAAAAACTAATTCTTATTTTTTTAATTTTTAACTCATGTGGATTTATCGATGATGAAACTTCAGTTCCTGACAATTTAATTTCTGAAGAAAAAATGATCGATATTCTTTACGATATGTCATTGATCAGTGTTTCTAAGGGAATTAATAAGAGAATTTTAGAAAATAATGGTGTAAAACCTAAAAAATATATTCTTAAAAAATATAATATTGACAGTCTTCAATTTGTTGTTAGCAACGAATATTATTCAAAAGATTTAGAAAGATATTTAAAAATATATGAAGAGGTTTTAAATAAACTTGAGACAAATAGAGAGATAGTAATAGACAGTATTGAAAATTATAAGAAAGATAGAGCTAAAAGAAGTCAAGAAATTAATCTTGAAACCCCAAAAAATAATAAATTATCAAAACCTAGTTTAAGCGGGGACTTAAATTCTAATATTTTAGAAAATTAGATTATCTTTCAATAAGAATAATAAAGTTAAAATGGCAGATTTCATTGAAGAACTAAAATGGCGAGGCTTAATTCATGATTTTACACCAGGAATTCAAGAATTTTTAAAGGAGAATCAGAGAACAGCTTATATCGGATTTGATCCAACATCTGATTCATTGCATATCGGGAGCTTAGTTCCGATAATATTATTAGCTCATTTACAAAAAAGTGGTCACCAACCTATTGCACTTGTTGGTGGAGCTACGGGAATGATTGGTGATCCTTCAGGAAAGTCGTCTGAAAGAAATCTTTTAGACGAGGATACTCTAAGAAATAATGAAAAAGGTATTAAAAAACAGCTTTCTAAATTTTTATCATTTGACGAAAAGTTGACTAATCATGCTCTTATAAAAAATAACTATGACTGGATGAAGGATTTTTCATTCCTTGATTTTATTAGAGATATTGGAAAGCATATAACAGTTAATTATATGAAATCAAAGGATTCAGTAAAAAATAGGATTGATTCAGAATCGGGATCTGGAATGAGTTTCACAGAATTTACTTACCAACTTGTTCAAGGATTTGATTTCTTGTTTCTAAACAGAAATAACAACTGTTCAATTCAAATGGGTGGTAGTGACCAATGGGGAAACATTACAACTGGTATGGAATTGATTAGAAGAATTGATAACGGTAAAGGTTACGCTCTCACATGTCCTCTAATGACCAAATCCGATGGGTCAAAGTTTGGTAAGTCGGAAGGTGGGAACATTTGGCTAGATTCTAAAAAAACATCCGCTTATAAATTTTATCAATATTGGTTAAACAGTTCAGACGAAGACGCAAAAAATTATATCAAGATATTTACTTTTTTAAATAAAGATGAAATCGAGAAAATTATATCCGAACACCTTGAAGAACCGCATCAAAGAATCCTTCAAAAAAAATTAGCTTCTGAAGTAACCCTAATGGTTCACAATAAGAATGAGCTTGACAATGCTGAAAAAGCGTCTAGAGTTCTTTTTAGTAAAAATTTTCAAAAAGAAATTAATGAAATAGAGGAAAATATTTTTCTTGATATTTTTGATGGTGTTCCAATGAGTACGATATGTTTAAATGATTTTAAAAATGGTATTGAAATTATAAAAATTCTTCATGAAAAATCAGGATTTTTAAGTTCTAACTCTGAAGCTAGAAGGGCTTTGATTGAAAATTCGATTTCGATTAATAAAAATAAGGTAGATCAAAATTATATTATTTCTGAAAAAGATTTAATAAGAAATAAATATGTTGTTATAAATCGAGGCAAGAAAAAAACTTTCATTCTAAAAGCAGAAGTTTAAACCAATAAGTTACAACCTCTTACATCACTATTGTCAAGTCTTCCAATTAATTCAAATTCATCATCGTTAACATACTTGCCCATATCGTCTGTGGCAATGAAACTGCACGAATTATAGTTGGCAAGATCGATGATGTTTATTGCTCCAGATTTTTTATTAAAATCTAAGTTTTGAGCATCATTAATATCTCTTATAATTGCTTTCATCCATAATGGTGTTCTAAAAATACCATCGCCTTTAGAATAAGCTTGAGAAAGCAATTCAGTCATCCCATATTCACTGTGTATATTATTTACTCCAAAACCTAATTTCAATTTTTCATGCAATTCTTTTCTCACTAATTCTTTTCTCCTTCCTTTCATACCTCCAGTTTCCATTATAATTGTATTATTCAATTGAAATTGGTTAAATTCAATTAAGTCAAGTAACGCATATGGAACTCCAATTAAAATGGTTTTTCTTTCTTTTTTTAAGTCTAGTTCAATTAATTTTTTTGATAGTTTAGGATAGTTATCAAGATAAAACCCACTGTCTTTTGATTTTGATAATTTGATTAATTTTTCAACCATATATATTAATGAGGAATCGCTATTTTCATAATAGTTTGGTAAAAGACCAATGATTGTGTAGTTATCTATTTCACCATAATTTAGTTTGAAATTTTTGATAAAAGATTCTTCATATAATTTTAGATTAGAAATGAAATGTTTACTTCTTGAATTTGTTGTGGTTCCACTACTTAAAAATACTTTTTCAAATTTATCGACTGACAATATTTTTTTTGTCTTAAAAAATGAAATTGGTAAAAAAGGAATTTCATTTATTTCGTTTACTCTGGTTGGATTTTTACAAATCATGTTACAATAATTTTGGTATACGTAGTTGTTTTGATATTGAAAATTATATATATCCAAACATTGTTTTTTAAAATCCAAATGATTTTGAATATCAAAAATTTTTTCAAAATTATGCATACGTTAAAAATATATTATTAAAATGTTAAGTAGAGATTTTATCTTTTTTTTTTTATTAAATTTAAAATAACAAATTCGATATTTTGCGTTCAGAAAATTTTAAAATTCTATTAGTTGATGATGAGCCTGATATTCTTGAGATTATTTCCTACACATTAAAAAGCGACGGGTATCTTGTTTTTACCGCAGAAAATGGGATTAAAGCAATTGAACTAGCAAAAAAAGTAAAACCTCAATTGATAATTTTAGATGTTATGATGCCGGAAATGGATGGTATAGAAGCATGTGAAATTATAAGGAATGATTCAGAAATTGGAAATTCTTTAATAGTATTTCTTTCTGCTAGAGGCGAAGATTATAGTCAGATAGCTGGTTTTAATGCTGGTGCTGATGATTATATAACAAAACCTATTAAACCCAAAGTTTTAAAAAGTAAAATTAAATCCCTTTTAAGAAGACTTTCTCAGGAAGAAAGAGATTTAATAAAAATAGGCTCTTTAATTATTGATAGATCCGGATACAAAGTGTCTCTCAATGGAAAAGATATTTCTTTGCCTAGAAAAGAATTTGAATTATTATTTTTGTTATGCTCAAAGCCTGAAAAAGTTTTTAAAAGAGAATTTATATTAGAATCAGTTTGGGGTAAGGATGTTGTGGTCGGTGATCGAACTATCGATGTCCATATTAGAAAATTGAGAGAAAAAATTGGTGATTCGTACTTTAAAACAGTTAAGGGAGTTGGGTATAAATTTCAAAATTGATGCCTTCAAAAAACAACTTTAATCCTTATAAGTTTTCTTTATTTTCATCCTTATATATAACAATAGGGGCGTATTTTGTAATTAATTATAGTGACTTAACTATTTCTTTAAGATCAGCTTTAGTTTCATTTTTCATTTTTGGTTTAAGCTTTCTAATTATTCAATTAAGACTAAAAAAACTATTTTTTGAAAGGGTTAAACAAATTTACAAGGACTTAGAATTTGAAACTGACTCCTTAATTCAAACCTCAGTTATTGATTCAGACATAAATTCTTTGACAAAGGATTTAGGTGAATTTGTAAAACTAAAAAAATCTGAGATCGAAACATTAAAAAGAGAAGATGTATATCGGAAAGAGTTTGTGGGAAATGTTGCTCACGAACTTAAAACACCACTTTTTTCAATCCAAGGATATATATCAAATTTATTAGATGGTGCAATGGATGATAAGGAATTACTTAAAAAATATTTAAAAAGAGCTGAAAAAAGTGTTGACCGACTAACATATATAATTAAAGACTTAGATCTTATAACTCAATTAGAATCTTCAATGCTAAAACTAGAAATCACATCATTTGATATCGTTAAATTAGCAGTGGAGATAATTGAGGATTTAGAAATTAGTGCCTCGAAAAAAAATATAAAAATCATTTTTAACAAAACATATGATAACGAAATTTTAGTAGATGCTGATAGAAATAGGATAGAACAGGTATTGACTAATCTCATAACAAATTCTATCAATTATGGATCTGAGAAAGGAACTACGGAGATTAGTTTTGAATCTGATGAAGAAAATATAATGATAAAAGTTAATGATAACGGTGAAGGTATAAATGAAGAAAATATGCCAAGACTTTTTCAAAGATTTTTTAGAGTAGATATTAGTAGAAGTAGAAGTCAAGGTGGTTCGGGGCTTGGTTTAGCAATAGTTAAGCATATTATTGATGCTCACAATGAAAATATTTATGTACAATCAACTGTTGGTATTGGAAGTGAATTTTCTTTTTCTTTAAAAAAATCAAAAATCTAATAAATCAATTGTCTTGGGGAGTAAAAATAAATTAAAGAGGTTCTCAGAAAATTTGACATTCAAAAATGTTATTCAACCTGAACGAGATGTAATTGTCAATAACAATTTTAAATT
>Ga0129351_1001070_pt1 | contig 10663 bp, 16 predicted proteins | sample CPBDNA_8_FD_94423 | JGI IMG/M metagenome (GOLD analysis project Ga0129351, IMG submission 94423) | Freshwater to marine salinity gradient microbial communities from Chesapeake Bay, USA - CPBay_Sum_27_0.2_DNA | ecosystem: Environmental > Aquatic > Marine > Coastal | place: USA: Chesapeake Bay... | reverse complement strand
TACTGTTAGAAAACACCGAAAAGCAAATCCGCGAAGAGCGTGGTATGCTAAACGAAGCATCCAACACTGTTGGTGCTATCAGTGGTGACGCACTATCTGGTTCTGGTCTAACAACCAAGACTGGTGGTCTTGCAGGTTTCGATCCTGTAATGATCTCCCTGATCCGTCGTGCAATGCCAAACCTCGTTGCATATGACATCTGTGGTGTCCAGCCTATGTCTGGTCCTACTGGTCTAATCTTTGCAATGAAGTCTCACTACGAAGGTCGTGGTGGTGCTGAGGCACTCTACAACGAGCCCGACAGCGACTTCTCTGCAGGTTATGATGCAACTGCAAACGCATATGACACTGCAAACCCTGTTGCAGGTAGCAACCCTGGTCTCCTCAACGACGGTGGCACCTACGATCGTGGTGTAACACCAATGGCTCGTGAAGATGCTGAGGCACTGGGCGAGTCTGGTAAACTATTCCGCGAGATGAGCTTCTCGATCGAGAAGACCTCTGTGACTGCAAAGTCCAGAGCACTCAAAGCAGAATACACTCTAGAACTAGCACAAGACCTCAAGGCAATCCACGGTCTTGATGCTGAGCAAGAGCTCGCTAACATTCTGTCTAGCGAAATCCTTGCTGAAATCAACCGCGAAGTTGTTCGTACTGTGTACACCATCGCTAAGCCTGGTGCTCAGAACAATGTTGCTAACCAAGGTAAGTTTGACCTCGATGTTGACTCCAACGGTCGTTGGTCGGTTGAAAAGTTCAAGGGTCTGATGTTCCAAGTCGAGCGCGATGCTAACGCAATTGCACAAGAGACTCGTAGAGGAAAGGGCAACTTCCTGATCACCTCTGCTGATGTTGCTTCTGCTCTCGCTATGTCTGGCACCCTAGACTATACCTCTGGTCTAACTGGCGCTGGTGGTCCTTCCATCGGTGAAGTTGATGACACTGGTAACCTTCTCGTCGGCACCATGAACGGCAGAATCAAGGTTTATGTTGATCCTTATTCTGCTAACCTCTCCAACAGCCACTACTATGTTGTTGGTTATAAGGGTTCTTCCCCATATGACGCAGGTCTATTCTACTGCCCATATGTACCCCTCCAGATGGTTCGTTCCATCGGTCCTGACACCTTCCAGCCTAAGATTGGATTTAAGACCCGCTACGGCATGGTCGCTAACCCATTCGTCACACAGGCTAACGGTACACCTGATGCTGAAGCACTTACCGCTTCCCGCAACCAGTATTACCGTCGTGTTATGGTTCAAAACCTCATGTGATTTTTATTCACAAATCATCACAAGGCATCCTTCGGGGTGCCTTTTTTATTAAATAGATATTATTATGTTTTAACTATTATGAAAAGTCAAATGCAATATTTAATTTGGTCTTCAATTGTTGCACAACTCGAAAAAGCTGACAAAGTGAAAACGCCATACTATAATATGGCATTCGGAAAAATGAAACTTAACGAACCATTATCCAATCAATCAAATGAGAGGTAGACTATCTAAAGTTGAAATGGAAGCACGATTGATGCGCCATAAAAATAAACTCTATAACCATCTCCACCATAGAGATTGGACAAGCGAGCAAAAACATGCTGCACAAGTAACATTAAGCGAAATTCTTGATATTGTATCGGAGTATTATCAATGAATCAGGACTGGAGGTATAGTGACGAAAGGATGAAGTTGCGTGCAGACGCATTTATAATCCTACGCAAACAATATTTTAATCTCAAACATTCCAAACATTTGTATGAGTTTTGTCATGACTGGGTAAGTCAAGGTAATCAAACTACAGATGGAATAGAAGAATCCTTCAAAGAATATTTACAAGCAGTGCAATGAAAATTCTCACTACTTTTTTCAGTGATGATGAAATTCGTCAAGCACAAGTATGTTTTGCTGACGATGAAGCATACCACCACTACAAAGTTTTTGCTACTTCAGATAAATCATCACACACAAAAAATTTCAATCACGAAAGTGACGCTGAAGAATATGCCGAAAATTGGGTGCAAGGTGTATGAAAGAAGAAGACAAAGAAAAATTTACCGATGAGGATGAAAGACTATTAAGGCAGGCTATGATGTTTTTAAAACATCGTGAGCTCTGTGAGGAACCATTCGACGGTTATTGGGAAGACGACGATGACATCTAAAGAAACAATTGTTTTAATTGGTTGTTTTGTTCCATTGATTATTATATACATTGTCATGAAATTATCTGTGTGGATTGCCGCTGTAAATTCAGAACAAGAATATGTCAGACAAGAACCATTTCGAGAACGAGGACCATTTGTGGCAAACCCATATGAAGATGTTGATGAAAAGGAAGAAGAATATGGAAGTCGCACAGATTATCGATGATGCGTTACTTGAATGGTATTCATCTAAAGGAGAGAGTGTTCCGAATTGGAGAGTACCTAAAAATCCTGAATGGTGGATACTCTACCTCGGGTCTCTAGGCATCGATATAAACAACCCATAAATAATAAGTAGCTTGGGAAGTTGACATGCCTGCTGACTGGTATAATCTGCAGCCATCAAATAGAAATTATCTATCTCCTACTGGTTTTCAGTTCGGTCTGGAAAACTTTAAGGGGGTAGATTTTTTCTGTCAATCTGCAAACATTCCAGACATCTCGATGCCTGTTGCTAGTCTGGGAAGCAAGTTTAGAAACATTCCAATCCCTGGTAGCGGTGGTGTTGAGTATGGTGATCTACAGGTGACCTTTCTGATTGATGAAGACTTTACTAACTATATGACAATCCAAAATTGGATTCGTAAGTTTGGATTGTCTGAAGGTCACTCAGATTCTACTGACAAAATGAGTGCTGGTTATATTGTGGTACTAACTTCAAACTTCAACGGCAACTTCTATGTGAGATTTGAAGATCTATTCCCAGTAAGCTTGACAGGAGTTCAGTATGATGCTAGCTTAACAAATATCGATTACTTAACTGCTACTGCTGTTTTTAAATTTAAACGATATAAGATACAGACTGAACAAGGCGTTGATTTATGAATTTTGAATCTCTTCGTAATAAATTTGATAATCTTAGAGAACAATGGGCAGAAGATTCTGAGGTAGATTTTCAGTTTAAGAATAAACAGTATACCACAGATCTGGGACAACTTGCATTATCGATCCCTTTTCAACATAATAAATACTTAAACCATTACACTGACATTCAGCAGATCAAGACCTCGCTCGAATTTGAGATTCGTAAAATGGTCAAAGAGAAACGTGAGTATTACTCAGGCGAAGCAGACGCTAAGACTTACGCCTCTAAACCATTCGGATCAAGTATCAAGACTTCAGAAAAAATGAAAACTTATCTTGAGGCAGATGACGAGATCATCAACCTTGAGGCAAAGATCAAATATCTAGACCAGATGCTTTACTGGTTGGATCAAGTCATGAAGCAAATTTCTAACAGAGGTTTCCAGATCAAGAGTGCCATTGAGTGGGAGAAATTTGTAAATGGACAATGATGACCACTCTGAGTATTAAAAAGAAGAACGAAGTATATGTTACAGTTCAGTCCGTGGAGCCCCATGTTCATATGGAGCTTGCGGACTATTTTTCGTTTGAGGTTCCCGAAGCAAAATTCCTGAAGAAGAACCCCAGATACAAATACTGGGATGGAACTATTCGTCTATACTCTCCTGGCACTGGTGAACTCTATGGTGGACTGATGAGTCATTTGCAACTGTGGGCAAAGGAGCGGCAGTACACTATTGAGTATGAAAAAAATGATTGGTATGGAGATGTAGAAGAGACAAATAATTTTGTCTCTCCAGAAGGCATCAAAGTTTTCATGGATAAAATTTCTAACATTAAACCAAGACCATATCAATACAAAGCAGTTTACGAAGCACTAAAGAATAATCGTAAGCTCTTACTTTCTCCTACGGGCAGCGGTAAGAGTCTCATGATCTATTCCCTCGTCAGATACTATACTGCCACCAACAAGAAAATTCTCATCATCGTTCCTACTACGTCCCTCGTGGAACAGATGGTCAATGATTTTAATGATTACGGGTGGAATGCCGATGATCATGTTCATAAGATTTACTCTGGTAAGGATAAGAATACTGATAAACCAATCATCATTTCTACCTGGCAATCTATCTATAAGTTTCCCAAGCGTTACTTTGATGACATCGATTGTGTGATTGGAGATGAAGCACACCTCTTCAAGTCTAAGTCATTGACAGGCATTATGACAAAGCTTCATAATGCAAAATATAGATTTGGTTTCACAGGAACTCTTGATGGTAGCAAGACACATAAGTGGGTGCTAGAGGGTTTGTTTGGTTCTTGTGAACAAGTGACTAAAACAGATGATCTGATTAAGTCTGGATATCTATCTAAATTTAGGATCAAAATCCTACTTTGTAAACATGCCCCACAATATTTTGACACATATCATGATGAAATTGAGTATCTAGTGCAACATCGTGGTAGAAATAATCTTATCAAAAACCTAGTTAAGGACATAGAAGGCAACACCCTTGTGTTGTTTAACTATGTGGAGAAGCATGGTGAACCACTTTTTGAACTGATAAATAGCACCATAGACCCAGAGCGGAAAATCTTTTTCGTTCATGGTGGAACTGATGTGGAAGACCGAGAGGAAGTTAGACAAATCACAGAGACAGAATCTAATGCTGTCATCATTGCTTCTTACGGAACATTCAGCACTGGCATTAATATTAAACGATTACATAACATCATCTTTGCATCTCCAAGCAAGTCTCGCATTCGTAATCTACAATCGATTGGTAGAGTATTGCGTAAAGGCGAAGGCAAAGATATGGCAACCTTATACGATATTGCTGACAACATAGGTGGTCAGAACTATACTTTAAAACATTTAAATGAAAGAGTAAACATTTACAATGACGAGAATTTTAAGTATGAGGTTATAAAAGTAAACCTTAGAGCGAACTAATATGGAAGAAGAATTTTATGCAACTATTAAACTAGTTACTGGTGAAGAAATTGTCTCAAAAGTTTCTTACATGCCCGACGAGGATAGTTTAATTTTAGAAAATCCTCTAGAAGTTTTACCTGTAGAACAAACAAAAAACAATTTGAAGTTAAATGGATTCACTTTGGTAGAGTGGATTCGATCTACATTTGATCAGATGTTTATCTTACCAAAAGAACACATCATTACAATGACTGAGACAGATAAAAAAATAGAGATCTTCTATAAGAAGACTCTACGAAAACTTAACTCTGGAGTTGACAATGAAAAGTTTACCAGAAAGATGGGTAGACTAGGTTCAGTGAGTCAAGCAAAAAAATATCTAGAAGATATATACAAGCTTTAAAGCTCTAAGTTCCCTTGAACCCTTAACAGAGTTATTCTACTAAGTTTCTGAGGTTATGTCAAGAGTTTGACACACAAGTGTTAAAGTGATATAATACAGAAGCGTTCAAAGCAAGCACAGTGACCATCCAAGGAATGACCCGAAAGAAAACAGAAAATTACGTTAACAACAAAGAGTTCCTTGAAGCTATAACGCTTTATAGAAATAAAGTGTTGGACGCAAAAGAAAAAAATTTAGATAGACCTAGAGTGCCCAATTATATTGGAGACTGCTTTCTAAAGATTGCCACGCACCTGTCTTACAAACCAAACTTTGTTAACTACATGTTCCGTGAGGACATGATCTGTGATGGAATTGAAAATTGCTTGCAGTATATTGACAACTTTGATCCTGCAAAATCAAACAATCCATTCGCTTACTTTACGCAAATTATTTACTACGCATTCCTTCGTCGTATTCAGAAAGAAAAAAAACAACTTGAGATCAAGAGTAAGATTCTTGAGAAATCTGGTTATGACGAAGTTATGCACACCGACACATTTGATGGTATGATGTCTGGCATGAACGCTTCCTATTCTGACATGGGTAGCATCAAAGAAAACATCGAAACCAAAATGAACCGATGAGTGAAGCACAAGATTATGAATGGTATGAAACACCCTATGGAAAATATCGTGTCGCACAGAAACGCTTTGGAACGTGGGATAGCTATGGCGAGGATGGCGCGTGTCTCCTCACAGGACTTACGAGGGAAAGTGTCGTGGGTGGAACGGCATTCTACTTGGAAGGTAGAGCTACTAACTGGGCAAACTCTGATGGTGCCAGAACTTTCGACGGAACTGTAGGAGGTAAATTATGAAACTCAAACCAACTGAAAACTACGAACAACTGATTGAGCGGTTTACAAAACGAACTGCTCAACTTACCGCTAGAGCAGATGAGTTGTATGATGCGTACTCTGAGTATGTAAAGATTCAAGAAGATCTGACACGATTGCAAGGATCTCTTCAGGCAGTGGAGTATCTTGCATATGGTAAACTGCCAGGTGATGGCAATCATGATGGTATGCAGGATCATAAACCACAATGAAAGTAGCACTTATTACAGACCAGCATCTTGACGGACGCAAAGGGTCTTTGGCATTTTGGAATTACTTCCAGAAATTTTATGACAACATTTTTTTTCCAACTTTGGAGAAGGAAGGTGTCACAACCATTATTGATCTTGGCGACACATTCGACAATCGCAAGTCAATGGACTTCAATACTTTTAATCGAGTATCAGATTATTATTTTGATCGGTTAAAAAAATATAAAGTGCATATGATTCTTGGTAATCATTGTACTTACTATAAGAATACTAATAGAATTAATTCTCCAGAACTTTTGCTGAAAGCATACAAGAACATCACGATTTATGCTGATCCTACAGAGATTACCATTGGCAATAAAAAGTTTTTAATGTTGCCTTGGATCAACAGAGAGAACCAAGATGATGTCTTTAATCTACTTGAGACCAGTGACGCAGATAATGTATGTGGGCACCTAGAGATTGAGGGATTTGAAGTTATTCCTGGCATGAAGTTTGATCATGGTGGTCTTCAACCATCACAATTTAAGAACTTCAATCGTGTATGGTCTGGACATTTTCATCACAGATCTAAGAAGGGAAACATCCAGTATCTTGGTAATCCATATCAGATGTTCTGGAATGATTACAAGGATGAGAGAGGGTTTCATATCTACGATACTGAAACTGACAAACTGGTGTTCTATAAAAATCCATATGAGATTTTTACAAAAGTTTATTACAACGATGTAGAGAATGATTATGCTTCGTATGACTTTGATCAACACAAAGATACTTATGTTAAAGTTGTTGTGGAAGAAAAGAGAGATTACGCGCAATTTGAAAATCTTCTGGACAGACTCTACTATGCTGGCGCACATGATGTTAAAATCGTCGAGACGCTAGTTGACACAGAGGATGTAGATGATGTAGAATTTAATGTCAAGGACACTCTGACCTTACTCAGTGAGTATATTGATGAAATTGATTTGCAGGTAGATAAATCCGACCTTAAGAAATTGATGCAGTCACTATACATAGAATCATGCGAAGTATCTTAACCCACTATCCATGTATGTAATCACACTCGAAAATCATCCCTCTGGAGTCTATAGTGTTATTGATGAAGATGATGATAAAATTATTCCAATTTTTGAGTGTGAATCTGATGCAGAAAGGTACATCACTTTTCTGGAAGATGACCCTTGTAACCCCAGTCTTCAAGTTGTAGAAGTTGAAGCTGAAGTTATGGTAGCCGCTTGCTTGCAAAGCGGTCAACGCTACAGTATTATTTCCGAAGACGATTTTATCGTACCCCCAGATTGTTATGATTCACTTTCAGAAAATCCGTTGGAAGAACTTCCTTAGCACGGGAAACACTTACAGTGAGATTGATTTTACAGCGGCTAGAACTAACCTTATTGTAGGTAGCAACGGAGCAGGTAAGAGCACCATTCTGGATGCGCTTACCTTTTCTTTGTTTGGCAAACCTTTTCGTAAGATCAACAAACCGATGCTGGTGAACAGCATCAACGAAAAGGATTGCATTGCTGAGATTGAATTTAACATTGGTAAAAAACAATACAAGATTGTTCGTGGCATCAAACCAAACAAACTTGAGATCTATTGTGATGGACATCTTTGGAATCAAGAGTCTTCTCTGGTAGATCAGCAAAAGAATTTTGAACAAAATGTTCTCAAGATGAACTACAAATCTTTCACACAGATTGTAGTTCTAGGTTCTTCTACATTCGTTCCATTCATGCGTCTGCCATTGGCACAACGCCGTGAGATCATCGAAGACATCCTTGACATTCAAGTGTTCTCTACGATGAATATCGTTCTCAAAGATAAGGTTAGAGAAAATTCTGAAGAGATTAAAAATATAGACTATGAGATTCATCTTCTTTCTGAGAAGATTGAGTTGCAGAAAAATTATATGCTTGAGTTGGAGAAGCAGAATAAGAATGCAATCAAACAGAAGCAAGATAAGATTGATGAATATAAAAAAGTAGAACTCCAATCTGCTGATGATGTCAGCATTCTTACACAACAAATTGGAAAACTTAATGAAGATATGCAGGCGTATCAAAACGCTGGCGAAAAGATTAAAAAGTTAAACACTTTTCTTACTAAAGTTCAAGTAAGAATGAATACATGTAAGAAAGAGCATGAGTTTTTTGAGAAGAATAATGTATGCCCTACATGCACACAAGATCTTTCTGATGTTTTTCGCAATGAAAAGATTCAGTCTGGTCAATCAAAACTTGATGAAATGAACATTGGGTTTGAAGAGATCAAGTCTGCAATTGAGGAAGAAGAGTCCCGATTTGCAAAGTTCACTGAACTGTCTGCCGAAGTCAATAAAATCAATACGACAATATCTCAAACTAATTTTCAGTTGATGACAATTCGGAAACAGGTTGAAGAACTTCACAAAGAGATTTCTGATTTGGAAGATATGAATCCAGATAAGAAAGCAGAGTTTGTTAAGTTAGAACTCTTGATGGATAGTAAGAAAACTCTCAATAAAGATCATGTGAATTTAAAAAAAGATCGTGATGTATTAATAACGGCTACGCAATTGTTAAAAGACTCTGGTATTAAGACTAGAATCATTAAGACATACCTACCCACGATGAACAAACTGATCAATCAGTATCTTCAGCGTATGGATTTTTATGTCAATTTTACTCTCAATGAGAATTTTGAGGAAACTATTAAGTCTAGATACCGTGATGTTTTTACATATGAATCTTTCAGTGAAGGAGAAAAAGCTCGTATTGATATCGCTCTGCTGCTTACTTGGCGTTCTATTGCTAAGCTCAAGAATAGTGTGGATACTAATCTCCTTATACTAGATGAGATCTTTGATGGATCTCTAGATCAATCTGGTACATCTGACCTTGGTTGGATCTTGAGAAACTTTGATGAAAGCACCCGAGTGTTTGTAATCAGTCATAAATCTAATATAGATGATAAGTTCGATCGAACCCTCACAGTTGAAAAGGAAAAGAATTTTTCCGTCATCGTGGAGACAGTTAACGAAGTGTCCCACTCGCTGATTGGGTAGGTCTTACTGCTGTATGATGTATCCATACACGCAGAGGTCACATGTCCACCCAAGAGATCAAAGGTAACCTTGCTCGCCTTCTCGCTACTGAGAATCTTATTGTAGAGCATCGTAAAGTCCCTACAGCATCGTTTGATGTGGACCGCCGTATCTTGACTCTGCCGAACTGGGACCGCGCTTCCAGCGTCGTCTATGACCTTCTGGTTGGACATGAAGTTGGCCATGCATTGTTCACACCGAATGAAGACTGGCGTGACGCTGCTACATGCCCTCGTGATTATATCAATGTAGTTGAGGATGCTCGCATTGAGAAAATGATGAAGCGTAAGTATCCTGGTCTGCGTAAGTCTTTTGCTGGTGGATATGCAGAACTTAACTCACAAGACTTTTTTGGCACCGAAGGATCTGACCCCAAAGAATTTAGTTTGATTGATCGCATCAATCTGCATTTTAAAATTGGTGCTAATTCTTTCATGCCTTTTGCTGATGATGAACTAGTGTTCGTTGATCGTATTGAAAAGGCAGAAACCTTTAATGAAGTTTGTCAGATTGCTACTGATATCTATTCTTTCGTGAAGAATTCTCAGGAGGAATCTATTGCCAATATTAATGCCGACGAAGAAAACAATGCCAATGAGAATGATTCTGTTGGCGAAAAATCTGAATCTTCTGCAGAAAATCTAGAGCAAGATCGGAAAGAATCCGATGATATGGAAGATTCCGATCGTTCTGGGAACGCCACTCCACCTCCTTTGTCCGATGATATGGACATGGAATTCGCTGATGATGAAGATGAGACTTCTAAAACTCAGCAGGCTTTTGATTCTGCATCTAACCAACTAACTGACATCCACTCTAAAACTGTCAACTACATTGAACTTCCAGAGTCTATTGATCTGGATAATATTGTTGTTGATTGGAAAGAAGTTCATGATTGGATCGAGTATGAGTATGCTTCTATTGATGAATCCCATCTAGAGATACATAATAATTACATCGACCGTGCTAAAAAAGAGTACCGCGAGTTTCGTTCTCAGTCACAGAAAGAGGTAAACTATCTTGTTAAAGAGTTTGAGTGCCGTAAGTCTGCTGACGCTTACGCTCGTGCTGGTCAATCTAAGACTGGTGTTCTTGATACTACTAAGTTGCATACTTATAAGTATTGTGATGACATCTT
>Ga0129351_1001068_pt1 | contig 10668 bp, 14 predicted proteins | sample CPBDNA_8_FD_94423 | JGI IMG/M metagenome (GOLD analysis project Ga0129351, IMG submission 94423) | Freshwater to marine salinity gradient microbial communities from Chesapeake Bay, USA - CPBay_Sum_27_0.2_DNA | ecosystem: Environmental > Aquatic > Marine > Coastal | place: USA: Chesapeake Bay... | reverse complement strand
TATTTATTTAGCATATTTTATTAATAATACATTTAATATTTAAAATTATTTTTGATATATAAATTATATGAATTATTCTAGTCTAAAAGATTATATTCAATTAATGAATGAAAAAAAGAATGATATTGAATCAACAATTAAAAAAGACACTGCTGATGTACTTGTTGTTGAAAAAAATATTAAAGAATTGAAGGAACATATGAAAAATTTAAAACAAAATATTAAAGAAAATGAAGAAAATATGATATTGCTTCAAAAAACTATTTCAGAAACAGAAACTGAATTTGAAAAAATTGTTAAATCAACAAATACACTATTAAACACTGTTAAGGAAAAACATCTTCCTAAATTTAAAATCATGGTGGATACCAATACAAATGTAAATGATAATGATAATGATAATAAAACTACAAGCGATAATAGCGTAAGTATAAATAATGAAGTTGCAAATGAAATTGAATCTTACAAGCAAAATAAAAATGTTTCAGATAATACATCTAATGAAAAAAATAGCGATCTACCATCATTATTTTCTAATAAAAAATTAAAAAAAGTAGAATTATTGCAACAATAATTTATTTATTTGTTTAAATTTAGTAGTTAATTCATAGTATTATATTATATGACATCATTAAATGAAACATCGCATTCATATGATATAAAACTTTCAACATTATGCAATAAAGAAAATATTTTATTACAGAAAGACAAAAAAACAAATACTTTTTATATAGCATTTGAATGTGAAAATAGTAAGATTAATATTAAAAAACTAATTAATTTAAAAATATACAATATATTGTTCCAATTAAATAAGGATATTTTTGATGACATAAATGTTGAAAAAATAAATAAGAATGAAGCCAATATAAGATTTCTATTTAAATCTATTGGAAAAGAAGTTGGTATAAAAAAAAAATTTCTATACACAAAAACAAAAATTATTAAAAACAAAGAAGACAACACAATTTCATTTGTAACTAATGATCAACCATTTGATTTAGATAATTCTATTTATTCAAAATATGATAAAATAGAAACCAAATATGAAAATTTATTTATCAAAAAAATCAATAAGCATAAAATTCAGATACAGTATATGTTTAACTATGATATTAAAGAAGAGTTACCTGTTTATATGGAGAATGTAATGGGATTTATGATGAAAAAAATATTTTATAGACTTAAGAATTTCATAGAAAATTTAACCAGTTTAAATTAATAAATATATATCTATCTATTTATTAATTATGAATAAGCATTTTTTATTGTTTAAAACTAAATTATTACTATTATATGAATATTGCAAATATAAATTTACAGGAAACATTAATTATATGATCCGTAATTTAGCAACCAGTTTAGCAAACGACAACCTTTTTTACATAAAAATATTACAAGGTCTCTCTAGTAACTCAGAATTGTTGGACAATGAAACAATTGATTATTTATCAACATATACAGATAATGTACCATATGAAGAATCAGAATTAAAAGATGATTTATTTGATTCTATTAAAAATATAAGTAACAAATATAATGATACATTTACTATTGAAAATAAAAAACCAATAAAGTCAGGATTAATATCTGTTATATATGAAGGTTTTTTAAATGATAAAAGAGTTATTGTAAAAGTTAAAAGAAAAAATATTTCAGATAAATTAATTTCAGCATTAAATGATATTGAATTTATTATAAATGATATTAGTAAATATCAAGCTTGTAAAAATTTACAACTAAATAAAATTTTTAATGAAAATAAAGAATTAATGATAAATCAAACCGATTTTATACAAGAAGCTAAAAATATAGATATGATATATAATGCGAATAAAAACATAGATTATGTTGTTGTTCCAAAAATATATGAAAATTATACACATGGTGATAATGATATTCTAGTAATGGATTATATTGAGGGGGAAACATTAAATAATATTAAAAATACAGATAAAGATAAATACTCTTATTTACTTGCAAAATTTGGACTAAAATGTATTATGTATGATAGAGTATATCACGGTGATCTTCATCAAGGAAATATTCTATTTATAAAAGAACCTATTTCTAAAAATAATAAATCATATTATAAACACAAATTAGGTATAATAGATTTTGGTGTAGTAGGTACACTAAGTAAAGAAGAGCAAAATACATATTATAATTTTTTTAATAAATTCTTTTATAATAAATTTGAAGAATGTTCAGAATATATTTTAGAAGTTTTAGTAGAACCAAAGAACATCATAGATACATTAGCTGATAATGATAAAAAATCGTTAGTTAAAGATATAGTAAATATTTTAGAAACAAATTGTAGAGAAACAAAGTCATTTGGTGTTGGAGAAATTACTTATGTAAATAAATTATTGAACAAATTCGATTTGTCTTTATCAAAATCATTTTGCAAAATAGAACTCGCAATGGCAATATTCGATAATACTGCACAAAAACTAACATATAATACAACATATGTGGAAAACTTCGAAAAAGCAATAAAAGAGATGTTTCCTGATACAAATGATTATACAATTAATGCGCAAACTGAAAGTATCGACGTCAAAGTATATATTTCTGATTCTGATACTGATAGTGATACTGATACTGATACTGATACTGATACTGATACTGATACTAATACGGATACGGATATGAATACTGAAAAAGATTCTTTATTACAACATTAATGATACAATTGATTCTTTTATAATATATAATATATAGAATGATATTACATAAATTTCTTATAAATTCAAATAAAGGTATTCAATTCTTTAAATTACATATGTTTGCAATCATTTTTTTTGCAATTATTTATAGATTACAAGACCATTATATGACACATTATCCAAAAATTGCCGAAAAATTGGGTTTAGGTAAAGGATTACCCCCAACCAACAGTTTTTTCTATTGGTTATGGTTTTCAGCTATAACACAAACAACTATAGGATATAGTGGGCCTGCATCTCAGAGTGGTGTTACGGTTACGTTCGCAAAAAATAAAAATAATCTGTTTAAAATTATTAATTTGTTGCAAATATTCAGTGTGTTTTTTATAACTGCTTATTTAATTAAATAATTTGTATATAAAATTGATTTATATACAAATTTCTTATGTATTTCATAAAATGAAGAATTATATATTAATTGATGGTAGTTATTATATTTTCTATAGATACTATGCTCTAATGTTATGGTGGAAAAATTCACATAAAGACGAACCTATTGATGAACCCATTGAAAAAAAAGAATTTGTTGAAAAATACAAAGAAACTTTTTCGAAAAAAATTCAAGATTTTATAAAAAAATTAAAAATAGCTGATCCAACAATATTATATTTTAAGGATTGTCCAAGAGAACAAATATGGAGAAACAATAATATTTCTAATTATAAAGGTACTCGAAATTATGATAATTTTAAAGGAGGTCCATTCTTTAAATTAACATATGAATCAAATATCCTTAAAGAATCTGGTGTTAAAAAATTAATTTATATGGATTCTTTAGAAGCCGACGATTGCGTTGCATTAATGACTAAAAATTTATTACTAAACAATGATAATATGATATATATAATTGCAAGTGATATGGATTATTTACAATTATCAAATGAAAGAGTACAAATATACAACTTAAAATATAAAAAGCTTACAGATAGTAAGAAATGGTCTGGTGATTCAGAAAAAGATTTATTTATGAAAATTGTAATGGGTGATAAAAGTGATAATATACCAGGTGTTTTCAAAAAATGCGGGCCAAAAACTGCTGAAAAATTATGGAATGACAAAGAATCATTTTATAAAAAATTAGATAAGGACCCTGATGCAAAAGAGAGATTTAAAAGAAATAAAAAAATTATTGATTTTAATGAAATACCAACAGATTTAGTAGAAAAATTTAATGAATCCTTTTGTTAATAATTCAAATTCATTTTTTTTCAAAAAATCTCCTTATTTTTCTAAGAAATGGACGCGTATATCGTTTTATTGTAAAACCCTCACTACTACATGGTTTATTTATTGTATAAATAATCATTAAAATAAAGATTATTATTAGTATTAAATTTTGCATAAATATATATATAAAATAAATATAAAAAAATATTGCCATAACTAATCATATGCAAATATTTGTGAAAACATTAACAGGTAAAACAATAACATTAGATGTAGAGGCAAGTGACACAATCGAAAATGTGAAACAAAAAATTCAAGATAAAGAAGGAATCCCACCAGATCAACAACGTCTTATTTTTGCAGGAAAACAACTAGAGGATGGACGCACTCTTTCTGATTATAATATTCAAAAAGAATCTACACTACATCTTGTATTAAGACTTCGTGGTGGTAATTAATCAATATATGTTAATATAATGTATTACTAATTGATACATTATATGTATAGATATAACATGAATATAATTTTAATAAAATAAAGAATATTGTAAATGAAAATTATTTTTTAAGTTTTTTTTCTAAATTAGAAAGTTCACTTGGTTGAGATTTTGTGATAACAGAATAATCCTTACAATTAACATCACACGGATTACATAAATCTTTTTTGTCTTCAAATTTTAATTGGTTTTTAAAGTTTTTATTTAAAAAATCCGCATTAATTTTTGTATCCTTTTCTATTTCCTTTCCATTTAGCAATAATTTACCTTTTTTACAATTAGTTTCTCTCCATTTTCCCATATCATGTTCTGGTACTTTTTTATTATTAACTTTTTTCGATTGTTTATCTTTTTTAGCATTATCTGAATCTTTTTTTTTATTGTCCATAGCTTCAATAATATTTAATGATAATACTACATACAAAAAGGTTAAACCTACGCCAACCATTTTATTGTGATAAAAAGAATACACTGTCAGTGCTATTAAACAAAGTTTTCCCAATAAATTATTGTTAAAATTAACAAATAATACATCCTTTAATACTACCATTGCTAATAATGATAACATTAATATTGTTTTAAATTTCATCATTTTATATATAATGCAAATATAATTTTTGAATTAAAATATAATATTTATATAACAATAAATATATATATGTCCAATCTTGCTTTTAATGCTGCACCATTCAATCCAATAAATAATGAAACAAAACCACATAATAGAAGAAATAATAAAACTATTAAAAAACGACACGGAAATAAATCACATGTATATAATATGAAAAAGGCAGTTAAACAATTAAATAAATTTGATTCAATCGAAGAACAAAATAATTTATCTAATTTTGAACCAATGACTGCACCTAAACTTAATAATAAAAAAGAAAATATAAATTTGATTATGAATGATGATAATAATGAAATAAAACCCAAGAATTTTGAACACGTAAATACGAATTATCAAAAACACAATGAAAATAATATGACGACAAATTATTATTCGAATATTAGTTCTAATCCGTATATTACAAATGAAAAATTACTTGAAAAGTTAAACCATATTATCGAAATGTTAGAAGAACAAAAAGACCAACGAACAGACTATGTTTCCGAAGAATTAGTTCTATATAGTTTTTTAGGTGTTTTTATTATTTTTGTTGTTGATTCATTTGCACGTGTTGGAAAATACATACGGTAATATAATTGTTTAAGATTCATATTATTATTATTTAATAAATATATGAATCACAGTGAAATAAATGATATAAGAGATATTGAAGACTTTAGAACAACAACATTTTCAAATTATAAAAGAAGTCAAGTTAAAAAAGCACTATTAAATAGTTTAATAAATGAAAATATAGAACGTGCATGTTATTGGTGCTGTGAATTAATTTGTTCGTCACATTTTTTAGATATATGGGAAATAATTATATTATACATAGGAAAACATGTACATGAAGCAAATCCAAAATTATGTGTATTTGTTAAATTAAAGTTTGATAAATTTAAAAAAATAATTTCAAAATACAAATATACAAATGAATTAGATATGAGAAACAATGATACAATTAGAAAATTATTTACAGAACTAATTTGTGTATTATCATATTCTAATGTTTCACATTCACTTGATAAAATAAAAATAGACAACTCAAATTTTGATTTAACTGTATTACATAATAAACTAAAAGCTCCAACAATGTCTTACGCAAAAGAAGTTTTTCAATCCGATGATCCAAAAGAACTTTTTATCGCAATAAATGAAATGGCATACAATTTAAATATAAATAATACTATTACGTCTTGTTATTGGTTTGAATGGATACTTGCATTTGAAACAAAATGTAAGAAGCAAAAACAAAAATGTATTTGTGAAAGAAGAAATTTTGTAATAGTAGAAGAAAAATATCAAAAAGATATCATATGGATTGTATGGGATTTGATTTTTAATGAAAATAATAAGAGAAACAATGAATTAAAATCTAAAATAATTAAAAATTTATTTTATCTATTTTCTATTCGTTATACAACTGGAAGTAAAAAGAAAAGACGTTTTTTAGTTTATTTTGCAATTTCATTAATATGCAAAAAAATACAACTCGATATTAATATTATAAATAAAAAAAATATAGAAGAAATTAATATTATTAAAAGTAACATAAATAAAATATATAGCGAAATAAAAAAAAATGAAATTGCACCAAAAACTGATTATTTGTTTCATGGTACAAAAAAAGATAAAATTAAACGTTCATTAGAACAAATGAATATTTTAAATAATATGACAGGTTATGTTAGTGATTAATATGAATATTCATATACACATTCATATTTGAAAAATATATTTTAATAATATATATGAAATCAGATAAGATAATCGACTATTTAAAAAATCATAAATATGCAATTACAATTGGAAAATTTATAATAGGTATACTTATCTTTATTATTATTGACATTTTTTATTTAATGAGTGTATCGAATTATTTTACAAAAATGACAAAAAATATTCGACTTAGAAAACATTATCTATTAATACCGATATTTTTCATTTATTTTATATTATTTTCATCATTATATTATTTCGTTCTTCGTCATATAAATGCTCAAACTATTAAAAATAAATTTAATATATTATTTAAATTATTAGAAGCATTCTTACTTGGATTTTCAATATATTCTGTATATGAATTGACCAATTATGCATTGTTTAAAAATTGGACATTACATATGGTTGTTTTAGACAGTGTATGGGGTGGAATTTTATGTACTTTAGTATCAATTGCCTATATTTTCCTTATTACTATTACTAATCGCTATTTTAATATTATGTAATTCTTTACATGCCTCAATCATTGATTTTTCATACTCCTTCATTTTTTTCAAATGTTTTTCCCTTTTTATATTTTTCATTATATTGTAACGAATAATATGTAATAAAAAATATCCACTAACTTGATTTATAAACTGAAAAATTTTCAAAATACCACCGGTTATACCAATAATAACAAAATAATTGTCATTATCATTTATTTTATATAACCAATAATCTGACAATGCAGATACAAACAATGAATTTGTAACTATAAGTGTGCAATCGAATATATTTTCAAATTTTTTTTTAATTTTAGGATTTATATCAAGTAATTTAATATGCGATGTATCTACAAACAAATCTTCGTAATAAAAAGGTTTTGAATTTGTAAATATAATTAATTTTGGAAAGTTCCAAAATATACATAAACTAACAATAAATATAACTATAGAAACATTAACATAATTAACAAAACCATCTATTACAAATAATCCAATTAATCCTATGAAAGGCAAAGTTAGTCTTCTAATTAATATTCGTTTACCGCAACATCTTATTTTTTGTTTCATATTTTTACTTTCATTTATATTAACAATATGCATATTATCTGAATCATTATCATTATGATTATGATTCATAGTTATACTATTAGATAATTCCATAGATTTTTTTTCCATTTGATACTAATAAAATAATAATATATTATATAATAAAATATTAATGAATACTGTTATAACAAAAGATCCATTAAACAACACTATTTCTACAAATAATAAAACATCTTTCTTAGATACTATAACAAATACAATAAAAAATACAGTGAAATCAGTTAATGATAATATAAGTAATGTTGCAAATACTGTATCTAGTAATGTAAGTAATGCTGCAAATACTGTATCTAGTAATGTAAGTAATGTTGCAAATACTGTATCTAGTAATGTAAGTAATGTTGCAAATACTGTGTCAAATGATATTGGTCTAAACGACAATAATAATAATAATAATGCATTTCAGAATGATATGGAGCTGATTCAAAATGATATCGATAAAATAACTCAATCTGTTGATAATAATATAAATCCTGATAATTTAGTTGAAAATGATTCAAATAGCGATATAACTATTTTTGGTTTTATCAAATATTTTTTTATTGGATGCGTAATTATACTTTTAGGAACAAATTATTATTATCATGTTCAAACAGGTAAAAATCTAATTCAAACCTTATTTGGAAGACTATTTGAATATTTCGCTAAATTGTTCAAATTAGATATATTTCAGTCACCTATGAAAAGTAATTTAAATTTATTAAATAGTGAATTGTTAGGACGTGCAAATAAAAATAATGTAAATAATAAAATTTACGATGATAAATCTCGAACAAGAACCATGCTTGGAAATACAAAAAAAGCAGGAAATTATTGTTATATCGGAGAAGAAAATGGTTATAGAAGTTGCACACGTGTAGATCAAGCTAATAAATGTACTTCAAATAAATTATATCCTACACTAGAAATGTGTAAAAGACCTAATATAAAATAAATTATATTTAATAAAATAAATTAAATATAATTACGGATTATAACTATCTTCATTACCACTCATATACCATCTCATTGAAAAATATCCTGGTTTAATTTGCTTCTTAGCACTTCCTTTATTCGACACCGGATTAAGATTTGGTCCACTTAAAGTCAAATGCTTAATACTAAAAACATTCAAAGCCGAATTATAATATCTTAAGGATGATGTATGTCCCATAAATCCACCATTCATTGCAACATATACATCACCATAATTTTGTTTTGGTACACCACTTAACAAATGACTTTTTGCTAATGTACCATTAACAAATACATCTAATTTTTTTTGATTATTTCGAATAACAATATGTAACCATTTTTTTTCAGGTATATTTGGAATTTCTATTTCTTCTTTAATATTCTTAAATGTATTCATCATTACAACTAACTTATTATCATTTGGTGCCAAATATAATCCAGGTCCGTTATTTGGAAAATTCATTCCAATTTGGTCACCGTCATAATGCATATTATCATTTCCTTTATGAAATATATGCCTATATTGATTATTTTTATAACTAAAATCATCTACATTTATCCAAACAGACCATGTAAACTCAATACCATCTTTCTTATTCACGGAACGAATAACAGGTATTGAATTTGCTTTTTTTGGATCTTGTGGTATAATCATAAAATTACGTGAATCAATCATACCATCAACCAATATAGGATTTGGATTAACACCAAATATTTTCCCCATTACGTATATTCCTAATTTTAACAATAATAAAAAAACAATTACAACCAATAATAAAAATGCTAATTTTGCTACAAATGAATTTGTTGATAAAAATGAAGAACTTTCTTGAAAAACTTCTGATGGATTCTCAAATGTTTTCTCTATATCATCTATTGGACTATATGAGGTACTACCACTATTAAGTAATTTTTCCATTTCTATATACTATAACAAGACAAATTAAACAAATTAAAACTGAAAACTCTTTTCTTCTTTATTATTATCAACCAATGCAACCTTTATTTTATATTTACTAGATGCATTTGCTAAACTTCCGGTTGCCATATTTGCATTTTTTTTATACATTGCCCATACTTCACTTGGATTTGAAGATTTAGAACGATATTCTAAATGACTTGTATATCCAGAGAATCCACCACCTGGAGTAATATGAATCTTTGCATTAGTAGATATTTTTGCTACACCTGGTAATATACATGTTTTCACTAATTTACCATTCATATACACATCTAATGAACGACCGTCTAAACTTACTACAAGATTAGTCCATGTTTGTAATGGTACATTTTCCAATGTACATGTATGAATAACATGTTTTGTAGAATTATTTTGAGGATAACACGTCAGTGAAATATTTATATCATTTTGCATAGGTCCCAAAGTAATAGATGGACTAGGATTTTTATTATCATCTAAACTTCCTAAAATAATTTTTGGTTCTCCATATCGATAATTCCAATTATCAATATAAAACCAAATTGAATATGTATAATTATTACTATTACTGAAACTACTCAGGGAACTAGGCATTATAATTTTTTCTTGATTTCCAGGCATTTTATCGCTTAGTTTATTGCTATTACTATTAAATAATCGAAATAATAAATAAATTATAACTACTAAGACAATTATTGATAATATTGTTGCTACAATCATATTTTTCTATATTATATTAAAAGATATTTTAATATAATAATGAATAATTAATATTACATAAGTTAGTTACAATACATTGTTTTTGATTTTATTTCATCTAATCTTAAATTCCTCGCATAATACTTGACATTTTTTATACCACCTTCTAAACCATTTTCATTACCTACAACCACTTTGTCATATTTCATAAATGGTATTTGATTCTTTTTTGATACTACTATATCACCAT
>Ga0129351_1001063_pt1 | contig 10682 bp, 21 predicted proteins | sample CPBDNA_8_FD_94423 | JGI IMG/M metagenome (GOLD analysis project Ga0129351, IMG submission 94423) | Freshwater to marine salinity gradient microbial communities from Chesapeake Bay, USA - CPBay_Sum_27_0.2_DNA | ecosystem: Environmental > Aquatic > Marine > Coastal | place: USA: Chesapeake Bay... | reverse complement strand
TTGCGCAGTCTGGGCTTAGAAGCTGAGTTCAGGAAAGACGGTGACGCTGACATGGTGGAACTAGAGATCGAAGCTGGCAGACCAGTGTTGGTTGGCTGGTTGCACGCAGGCAACATGCTTCGTGGTGAACCACCTATGTGCAGTGGCATGGGTTGTGGTCATTGGAGCGTGATCAGTGGTTACGCGGGTAAAAACAGCAACGATCCAGAGTGGATCATGCAGGATCCTCGTGGCTATCCCGAAATGGAGAAGGGTGGTCATAGCAATCCGCATCTGGGACGTAACGTTCGAGTAAGGCAAGCTGCGTTTTATCAGCGTTGGCAGGCGGAAGGACCTGGAACGGGATGGGTGATCCTTGTTAATGAGTAATTTTTATTGGTTGTGGGCATATATCAGTGCTTTTTGGACCACGGTTGTCGTGCAATGCGCTAAGCCAGTGAACTGGGACCAGTGCTCACGGGTCAATGACTGGTTGGTGCCATGGGTGCGAGACGTAACTGAGATGTACCAGAAGGGGGCGTATCACGCAGAAAAGAGCGTTTTGAAGCAGGATCAGTAGGATTGATTTTTGCGGCTTAGGGATGGCAGTTCTGTGTGATTGGGAGATCCGGGCTCGTTGCGAGAAGGGTCAGATGGTCGTTCCATTCAATGCAGAGCTGTTGAATCCAGCAAGTTTGGATTTGCGCTTAGGGGATCATCTGATGATCGAAAGCATCTACAGCCCTGAGTTGATTCGCATCGACATCTCAAGCAGGACAGAGGATGAGCCGTTCATGCTTCAGTCCGGCGAGTTTTGCTTGGCTGAGACACTTGAGTTGTTTAACCTGCCCGAAGACATCAGCTGTCAATTTGTACTCAAGTCAAGCCGCGCACGATCTGGTCTTAATCACTTGCTTGCTGGCTGGTGCGATCCAGGCTGGCACGGAAGCAAGCTAACGCTCGAATTGAAGAATGAACGGTTGCATCATGCGTTGCCGCTGTATCCGGGCTTGAAGATTGGTCAGATGGTGTTTCACGCGATGTCTAACGTCCCAATGCATAGCTATGCCGAGACAGGTCATTACAACAACCACTTGACAGTCATGCCGTCCGTGGCATGAATTGAGAAATACCTTCGAGGCTATGGGCTGGGCAGACTGGATGGTCGTCAACCAAAGCCTTGAAGAGGAGTTGGAATTGGAGCGTAACGTTCGAGACGTTCAGGGTTGCTCTGATGAGAGCGCCTTAAAAGCGTTATGCGTGTCATTGGTGCGAACCAACTGGCATCAGGCCAAACTGCTTAGACAAGCAGTAGGTCACATTGGTGAGCTAGACGCGTCGATGGTTTCGTCTGACTGATTGACTTTGGAACGGCGGTTTCTTGCTCTGCCTTCAAGTCTGGCGTCTACAGCGTCTTGCCACTTTTGCTTGTCGTTGACTAGGGCTTCGCAATAGGCTTCTTCTTTCGTATTTTCTGCAAGATAGTCGTAGACCAGTTGACGGATCAGAGCTGATGGTTTGATGCCTTGAGCATCAGCCTCTTGCATGAAGAGTTCACCACGAAAGGGCTCAAGTAGGACTTGGATATATACCCGGTTGCCGTGCTTTGTAGCCATCGGCTTTAAAATACTAGACGAATGTTACCATGTTATCGAGTCGTCAACCTTTTTCTTCCACGCAGTTGCTTGAGCAGAGCGTGCATTGGTGCGTTGACGACGAGAGCCTTTTCTGACTTCTCTGGCCCCTTCTAGGAACATTGCAGCTCGTTGTAAGTCAGCTGTTGTGGCTAGTTGAATTGCTTTGTTGAGACGCTCCATGATGATCTGACGCCCCGATTTCGGTTGCGGCATGATTCATCGCGCCAGCAAGGGTTTGGTGGAACGTTAGCGCGTAAGACTCGGTTAGCACAATCCATTCAACATTGTGCCGAAAGATTTGTACGTTCATTTGTCACTGTTAAAGATATGATGCAGTCGTTTGAACTCGTGAATTGGTGTTGCAGTGAGGATGCTGACTTCAACGTTGCAGCGTAGTGCGTTGATAATTTGCCGCTCCATGTAGTCCATGTTGGATTCGTAAGTCACTTGTTCGACGCTGAGAGGTTTGTCGTCTAGGTCAAACGAAGTGAATCGCGTTATCGCAAGCGGAAAGTTCTCGTCTTCAATCTGACAATACTGAAGATGCACTGATTTAGTTCCCATGTTTTGGGCTGAAGAGTTCGTTGAAGACTGTTGCGACAAGGCTTTCAGCCTGTTGTCTATCCAGACCATAGCTGGAGCGACGACGAACCTTCGTAACAGCTTTATGAAAATCACTGGTTGTAAGTCCGAAGTGATTGGGCGGTTGAGACAGGCGTTCACGGATCAATTCTGACCTGTGAAGACCTTTTTCCTTGGCTTCAGCAGAGAGTCTTTCGATCAGCTCTTCTGGAAGGAGGGTTTTGATTTCTTTCATGGGGAGATGTTACTTACGCTTTGGGCGTTTTTTAGTTTTTCGAGACGCTTTGACACGCGGTTTGTCAGGTCTGGACTGAATGCGAGCAATGGTCTCGTGATAGCCGGGTGGTTCTGGTACGCCTGAGCGCTCCAAAATCTTGGTCCAGTTCATCCCTCACGCGCGTATAGATGTCCAGGGTGTCCAGGGCGCTCCAAAAGCTAGTGATAGCAATGGATCAGACCCTGGACACAGGGGGTGGACAGGTTAGATGTGTCCAGCCTCTTCGTTAGACAGGTCAATCTCAACCGCTCCATCAAACAGACCCTGGACACCTCTTGATTGTCCAGGGGTAGTGTCCAGGGGTAGATCCCGCTCCATGACTGGTTTTATTGGAACGGTGGACACTCTCTCTCCCTCTCCACGTGCGAGGACTGCTGTCCAGCTCTTAGCTTGAGATTTTTTTGGAGCGTTTGAGACGATCAAGCCCCGCTTCTCAAGTCGTTGAAGTGATTTGTGGATCGCAGCTGGTTTGCCGTCGATCAGCGGATCACAGACCAGATCATCCTTGGAGCGTGACTCGGGATAGACGACGCGGAGCTTCTGGAGAACACGATCAGTGACGGAAGCCGGGGAGGTGTTGGTTTCGTCTACTTCAGGGGTGAAGTCAGAGATGGTGAAGGAGAGGTCGTCTTGCATCTGCATGACGAGCTGAGTGCCCATCCGACCAGAGCGTGACTTCTCGATGGTGATGAGGCGGCTGTGAGCGCCTACAACGCCACGTTCCTCGTCAGTGGGCTTACGGAGCGCCCAGGTCTCGTCAACGGCGTCCCTGATGGCTGAGGTGCCTCTGAAGCCACCGTTCTTGTTGGCGTGGTGAACGATAAGGATGGTGGCCTTAGGGAAGAGGACACCGTTGTTCTTGGTCAACCAGTAGAGCGGGGTTGCGAAGTCAGACTTGTTCTCGTCAAAGGCTCGACCACCAGAGCAGCCGATCAGGGAGTCGATGACCACCAGCTTGGGCTCGTGTTTTTTCATCAGCTTGATGAACTGGGCATAGCGTTGAAGCTGCCAGTCCGTTTGGATCATGCTGTCTTTGGTGATGGGAAAGTCCACCTCTTGCAGCTGCTCTTTGAGCTGAACAAGAGGCTGGTCGCCATTCAGGAGAACAACAGGACCCTTTTGCACTGGAACGTGGTTTCCACGGACGACAAAAGGTTTGCCGGTTGCGATGTGCTTAGCGAGAGCCCAAGCAGACATGGATTTACCGTCACCACCAGCGCCATAGATCAAGACGACAGAGGGGTGAGGCAGGACATCAGGGATGAGATATTCACGCTCAGTTTCGGTCTCCATCAACTCCTGAATGCTCATGATGTCCTTGGCCTCTTCAAATGAAAGCTGGTCAACGATCAGCTTTTCGAGAGCAGTTTGATCGCGGTAGCCAGCCTGAAGAGCAAGGGTATTGAGCTTGTAGTTGACCTCAGCAGGATTATCGAGATCAAGAATCTTTTTGGCGCGGCGGATGACTTCATCAAAATCCAGGGTTGCCTGCCGGATCTCAGTTACAACTTTGGCTTCTGCGGATTCAACGATTTTTTTAGTGTCTTCTGAAAATCGTTTCCGCTTTGGGTCCTCCCGGTCTGCCAACCAGATCAGGCTGCCGAGGCCAACGCCATTGCCTTTGAATGAATACCAAACCTCTTCACAGGGGTTGGAGTCTTCCCATTCAGAAGCGTAATCAGGATCCTGACAGGACCAAGAGGCCCAGAGGTGAAGACCCATGTCGGTGGGCAACGCAGAATGGATTGCCATTCCGATCTTGACCCAGTGCTCACGAGTGCCCTTCCCTTGGGGCGAGATCACCGAAAGGCATTCAAAGATGATCTGTTGGACCTCATCTTGAGTTCGATCGGTAAAGTCCAACTCTTTTTTGTTGATGGTGCGGGGAGGTTGTTTCATCTCCGCCAGCAACCAGTCTGGAGCTGTAGGGATGTCAGCGAGATCGCCGTCTAAAAGATATTGACCGGGTTTGGATACTTTGCCGCCTGGGTAAGCGCCAAAGACAACGCCTTGGCGTCCCCAGAGGATCTCGTAGTCTCCACCGTCTTCCTTACGGAGCCCATGACCCTTTACGTCGGCCCACAGTTCTTCAGGGACACGGAAGAGGTACTTGGCTGCGTTGGCCTTAGTGGAAGTAATTATTGGAGCGCCATCGAGCGAGGAGCCCCATGCCTTCAGGTACTTGGAGAGGTTCCGGTCAACGTCAAGGATGACGATGCCATTGCCACGGATGCCGGTGAAGACACCAACAGCCTTGAGGTCAGAGTTGCGTTGGACCGCGAGAGCTACATCGGCAGGTCCGAACTTTTGTTCGTAGCTGGCCTCTAAGGGGTTCTTGCCAGTGGCTGGCTTGCCGGAAACCATCCGGGTGCCTTTGGCATATATCGGGGCATATACCAGTCCTTCTGGAAGTGCCTTGACGAACTGATCGAAGTTCATGTAAGATTGGAACGGAATGTAAAACAAACCCGATTCGTCCTCTAGCTGCGGGACGGGTCGGGTCTTTTTTTATCCTACTAGAGGTTGCCGTGGCGTCAATCCCGTCTTACACTGTCAGGGCGTCAAAACCAGGCGCGACAACCTACACGACAAATTCTCGTGAAACTTTCCTCAGGATTTCTCGCCACCATCGAGAAAGAAAACGAAGGTTCATCTTCAGCAGATAATTATCTGCGTTACACGAAGCTGGACCAGGGCAAGCCTGCAAATTTCTGCCTGCTTGAGCAAGACCCGCTTGAGTATTGGCTGGTTTGGGGCGTAGCCAAGGAGAACGATTCAATGAAGCCTTTCCGCTTCCTTGAACAGCCTTCTCAGGCTGACATCGACCTTGAGCTTGGCTCTGACTACGTTCAGTCGATGAACTACGACAAGACTGCTGTCCGCAAGCCGTCACAGTGTCTGACCTGGCCTGTTTACAACTGGGACATCAACAAGGTTCAAGTCCTTGAGGTGTCTCACATCTCATTGGCGCGTCAGTTTGCCAAGTACGGCTTGAACAAGAAGTACAGCCGCAACCTGTTGGACTGGGACTTCGAGTTGTCGAAGATCAAGGCAGACATGGTGAAGTACGAGCTTCTGATCGTTCCTCGTGATGAGGACGAGCATGACGAAGCTGCGATGGAGAAAGCCTGGAAGGCTGCGGAGAAGGCTGGTTTCGATCTGAATCGGATCGTGACTGGTGGTGATCCGTTCAGCGAAAGTTGACATGACATCACTTTGATGCCAGTGTGGTGTCAGGAGGGGGCTGCACTCCCCCTCCCAACTGTTCACAGCACATCACAACCATGAACTGGTTTAGCTTACTTCGATCTCAAGTTGTTTCACCCGAAAATTGCCCAGAAAATATAGCAATCGTCGATATTACGCCTGAACTAGCTGATCAACTGCTGGCATCAAACTTTTCTGACAATCGATCTGTTTCCTGGGAGCATGTAAAGCGCATGGCCGCAGACATGAAGTCTGGGTTATGGGTACTAAGCAATGATGCTGTCTGTATTGATGAAAATGGCTGCATGATAAATGCGGCACACCGGATGAATGCCGTCAAACTGTCTGGAACGACGCAGCGGTTTGTCGTGGTATGGAATATGCCTTTTAGTACTGCTCAAAAATTAGATGTTGGAAGAAAGAGAACAATGCATGAAAGAATTACGATAGCTGGAACTAGGATGACTATTAAAGAATGCGCTATAACTCGTCACGCAATGAACGCTTACGCAAAAGCAGCACTTGGCACTGTTGAGTATGCCTACAATCGACATGATGAGCTTGTAGAGAAATACTATCGTCGTCATTCCGAGTTTTTGCGATCTATGAACGCAAAGCAGATGTCAGGAGCTGCTTTTATTAAATCCGCTGCCTTGAAGATGTATGTAGAAATGACTCATTATGCGTACAAGCATACTTTCAAGCACGATATGTCGGCTTATGACAGAAGCATGTTGTTTATAGACTTAGTTGAAAATGGTTTTTCTAAAAACGATATTCCTGTAGGGCCTGCTGAACATAGCGCTATCAAGCTTAAAAACATGAAAGAGCGAAGAAAAGCAGATTCAAAGGGAAACTACTGGGCAGACAAAGATGCTTTTCAATACACTGTATCGATGGCCTTTAAATTTATGACTGGAGAGGTTGTAGAAAACGTATCAAAATATAAAACAGATCCTTTTATGGATTTTCTTGAGGCTCCAACCACTAACAGTAAAGATTTTTCTAATGCATAGAATTACGCTTCAAATCAGACCAGACCAGTACGCAAAGCTCAAAGAGCTAGTTCGTCCGGGCACGTCTATCGCATCCTTGGTACGACAAGCGTTGGACGAGTTTTTGAAAAAACAGAGCTAGGGGCCTTGCGCCCCCTTTTTTTAGGTATATATTAGTTTTGGGAAGGAGCGTCTATGGAAGCACCCGAGACAGTTACAACGTTCATGGAGGACGGTACTGTCTCCGTGACTGTTGGTAATCTCACTGGGGTTGTTTCGAGCGCCCACCTAGCAGAGCCCAAAGCCAATCAGCTCCGTCAAAGGTGGCTGGAAGAAAACGCCATTCATGACGATTGATACACAAGACGCCTTAGCTTCACTGCGTCAATGGCAGTTGGAGCAAGACAACTCAGGCAGATTCCGTGTTTACAGGGATCAACACGGACAGATTTACCACTCTGTTACCCATATCCTGAAGAACACTGCCCCGCAATCACAGAAAGATGCATTGGAGCGCTGGGCACAACGTGCTGGCAGTGGTTTGGAGCGTGACCTTGCTTGTGACCGTGGCACCGTTGCTCACGAGCATTGCGAGTATGTACTCAAGACCGCAGCAAAGCTGGCTCGACAGAGCGCTAACAAGAAGGGTTCATGGAAGGTCTGGGATGATGGATTGGCTCGCGCTCCTAAGGCAGTTACCAACTGGGCACTCAAGAAAGCGGAGGAAAGCTCGCCGAAGGTTCCATGGCCAGCCCGTGAGTACGCCAGAGGTTTATCCGACTGGTTGGTGAGCGGAAGCGTAACGGCCATTCATGCGAGTGAGTTCAGCATCAGCAGTGACGAAGGTTTTGCTGGAACGGCAGACGCCTTAATCGACACACCATTGGGTCTGACGATTTGCGACTTCAAGACAAGCAGCCGAGAGACTGACAAACCAGAGGCATGGCTAAAGGACCATCAGGATCAGCTTGGTGCTTATAGCCTTGGTTTACGCGAAAGGGCTGGGATCCGTGTTGCTGCTGGAGCGGTGGTGATTGCGAAGTCGAACGGTAATGTTCAGCTGCGAATGCTGTCGGAACTTGAGATGAGGGGATGCGAAGCTCGATGGACTGAACGCAACAACCTGTATAAGGAGATGTTGCTGAGCGGAGAAGTGCTCTAGTGGAGGAAGCGTTAGAACTTATATATCGGGGTCAATGTAACGTTGCGAAGAAAGCAAAAGAAATAGGCGTCACAACTGAAGAGCTGAAACGCCTGTTTCGGGATTATGCGGTCAAGCGCCCTATCGATGAGGATGTATGGCGCGGAGACGTGGAGCTAGGTTGGCCCTGGGTTTGAAAGAGAGTCACGCAACTCATATATATCGTGGCGCAAACTATTTAGGGCTTTGTTTTGGATGTTGATGGTTTTCACCATGACTTGATAAAGACCCATTTTTATTCGCGTTTTAGATTCGCCGTCAATTTCTTCAATTCTGAATTCCTCCTCTTGCATGAAGCGAAAGAATTTTTCCATTGACAAGAACCTTGCTTCCTTCGCTTTACGAAGAAGCTCTTCAGAGGAATCAGGGATGAGGTCAGACATTGGTGTTTTGGGGTTCAGGTAAGACGCACTCTTCCATGGCTCTACGTTCGTAGTAGCGCTTTAGGCGCAGGCAGTCATTGGCGCGGACAAAGTTACCCCAGTCTTCAAAGATGACTGCCCGAGCTGCTTCATAGCGGATAGCAGTAGGGAGAAGGTCTGTTGGAACGCGGGAACCAGCAGCGGAGAACTTGTTGCCGTTAAGTTTGGTGCTCATCAGTATTGGGGCGTTGGGTCAAAGTGCAACTCGTTTTCAAGCTGAGGGATGATCTCAGATTCGAGAAGGTCACGCATTGAATGACTCAAGTGTTCATCCATTTGATGGCGCTTGTTCTCACGATTGATAACACCTTTGAGGATGTCAAGAGCGCGTTGAATTTTGTCGCACTCATATTCTTGAACTGGTTTGTAGTGGTACATCACCATTCGACCTCTTGAATGAGTTGGTTAAGGGTTTTAAGGGATTGAAGGCTGGAGATCTGACGCTGACCATCACTGAGACCCTTCTGTAAGGCCTCAGGATCAGCGGTACGGACAACCTGCTCCATCTCTTGCTGAACAAGCTTGAAGCAGAACTCAATACGTTCTGAGGGCTTGTAGGCCAGATGGCCGGAAGCTTTGGATTTCTGGCTGCCAAGGATGAGGCAGAGCAGTTGATTGATGGAGCGTGTGCAGTCTTGGCGTGTAATCACTGGTACTGAAGGGATTCGTGAAGGGTGGTGAGGTCTGGGTCGGAGTAGTCATAAGCCTCAAGAGGCTCAAGATCTAAGGACCGCAGATAAGCTTCAATGACTTTTGCCATGTACTCATTGAGAGAGATGTTGAAGCCAATGCTTTTGCAAACCGACTGATGATGACGCTTAAGAGCGATCACAAGGTGGTCAGGAATGCGCACGTTCATCTGCAATCGCTTGCCTTTGTAATCAGATCGCTTTTGATCAGGAGATCTTTTGGGACGGCGACGAGGGGAAGGCTTGATAGCTTTGCTGCGTGGGCAGATGGCTTCAAAAGCTTGTTTGTCGGGATTCCAGCGTGTTCTCATTTGTAGTCAACAGGGAAGAAGAATTCAGATTCTTTGCCGTTGAGGGTTACACCGTCTTTATGGGTGAGCCCGATGCAGTTTCCATCAGGCGTGTAGACGATGTTGAAGCCACCACGTTCGTGGTATTTAACGACGTAAGCAGTGGTTGACCAGCAGACGGTTTGGCCGTTGAGAACGGCTGCTTTGATGGTTTGTAGGTCCATTACTTGAGGTTCCGGTTACGTTCAGTAGCATCAGGGATCGAGTTGTAATAGTCGTCCCATTCGGCTTGGCGTTGGCGTTCTTCGATCTCTTCATCAGAGAGAGGCGGCCAGGGATCTTTGTACTCGGAAGGCAGCAGATCGTCGATGTCGTCGGTGCGAATAGTCATTGGAGGGATGATTTCATCAGTGGATAGACAGTGGATGTAGCAGTCTGGGTTTGCATCAGCCCAGGCTTGTAGGAGAGGGTCGGTCATTTGGATCCCTCCTTGTCGTTGGATTGGAGCGCTTCCCATTTGGGCTTGAGATCGTCGTACTGCTTGCCGATCTCGTCAACAACCTTCTCAAACTCGTGTTTAGTGGAGCGTGCAATGTTGTTGAGTTCGATGGCTCCTCCTGCGGCTTCAAGCGCAAGCTGCCTCAGCTTGACGACAACATCCATTTGATAATCGACGAACAGCTCTGGATGGATGCCGTAAATCTTGTGCATGGCCTCGTCACTCTCGTTAGAGGTGCATTGCCATTCGTCTCTAGCCTCTTCGATGCGATCGGCTGAAGCGTAATAAGCAAAGGACTTTCGCATCGCCTGAGAGCTGTTGCGCTCAAGCTTTTGAAACTGCTCACGCAGCCCATCGCGTTGCTTTTCAAGCTTCTGGCGTTCGGGTTGTTCCTGTAGCCAGTTGTAATAGTCAAGTGTCATTGGTCTGATAATGATTGGAACGGTGTGAGACAAACGTCTCAGGAAAGGTGAGACAAGCCGCCCATACGGGCGAGCCTTTCGTATTCACGAACAAGACGTGCATAGTCCTGAACGTTGCCGCTTTCAAAAGCGTCGATCAGCATCTGGCGCGTCATACGCATGAGCGCATCACGATCTTCCATGCTGATGATTGGAACGGGATCCGCTTCGATTGTGATGTCTTCAAGTTCGCGGCTTTGATCTGCCTCATCCACGTCACGGTATGCGGTGGCGCGGCTGAGGTGATACTTGCGTTGAAGCGTTGAAGCAACATCCGCTTTGCGGAAGCCAAGGTCTAGAAGGCGCTTAGCATTAAGCTGATGCGCCTCCCGAAGCTCGTTTGAACGTTTCATAGAGTGGGTTTAATGGAGCGGAGCAAGCCGGGCTTGACTCCACTGGTTAGAATCCTACACGAACAGATTCACAAACGCAACGAATCCATT
>Ga0129351_1001061_pt1 | contig 10685 bp, 19 predicted proteins | sample CPBDNA_8_FD_94423 | JGI IMG/M metagenome (GOLD analysis project Ga0129351, IMG submission 94423) | Freshwater to marine salinity gradient microbial communities from Chesapeake Bay, USA - CPBay_Sum_27_0.2_DNA | ecosystem: Environmental > Aquatic > Marine > Coastal | place: USA: Chesapeake Bay... | reverse complement strand
GTAGCTAATATCTCCTCACCTGTCCTTACGTGCGTGCGCGTTATATCTTTGGAAACTAATTTTATATCACTCATGACCTCTCCTCTTTGCTCGTCGCTGTCTGTTGTATTCCCGCTCACAGAGCAGCCTTATTCGTCGCTCCTCAGGGGTCTCATTCTCTTTACGTCTGCGCTTGTATTCTCTCGCTTTTAGGAGTCGAGCTTCTCTCTCTTCAGGGGTCTCATTAGCTCGCTTATGCTTGGCCCACTGGCGCTTATATTCTAGGTTACGTTCCCTGTTCATTCTTCTCCCACTCTTCCTCCATTTGACATAAGCCAATTCTTATACACTCTCTGAGTAGAGCAGATTGATTTACCGTAGCTTGTTTTGGTGAGTTGGCTTCGATGATTGACTTCAGTCTGGCGAGCTTGGTTAGGAGCTCCTCAGTGAGTCGGAATTGTACTGCTTTTGATAGGGGAGTTTTATGTGGTTTCTGCATGGTGTTTATCTCGCTTCTTTCGTTGGTAATATTCTCTATTCTGCGCTAGTCGTTTCTCGCGTTGCTCCGGGGTCTCGTTAGCTCGTCGCCTTCGGTTGTATTCCCGGTGGTACTCTCTCCGACTCTCCTTGTCTCGTTGGTACCGCTCTCGGTCTTTAGCTCGTCGCTTCTCGCGTTGCTCAGGGGTCTCATTGGCTGCGCGTTGTCTTTGGTATTCTCTCGCTCTAGCTAGCCGCTTCTCTCGTTGCTCGGGGGTCTCGGCTTCCATCCTCATTTGATATTTCACCCGCTCGTACTGCTGACGCTCCGCTTTCTGCTCGGGGGTCTCAGCCGCCAATCGTCTACGGTATCGCTCGCGATACATGGCGCGGCGCTCCTCATTGGAGGTTTCAGTGTTCTTTTTCTTCATCTTGCTGCTCAGCCACCTCTGCCCACCAAGGTTTCTTTTCCTTCTTTTTTATGGATGATTTGGCGCGAGTCACATTTATGTCAGTACACTTAATTAAAAAAGAGAATAACCTAACTTCTGAAGCGGTGAGAGGCTCTAGCTGTGCAGAAACCACCCGATCTAAACATAAATGTATTAAGTCATGAAGGGTATCATCAGAATAAACTATGATTAAATCATGGAAGTACTCAGACGTGCTTAATAGATCTACAAATAAATCTAGCCACTTTTCTTTAGAGTTTGGATTTTGATAAAGCCCTTTCATTTTTTCATATTCTTTTTTTAACTCAATGAAGTCTTTTTTTTCTAAACAGGGGTCTCTTTCCTCTTCAAAAAAAACATAGTCTAGTAAGTAAAAGAGGACTTCGCCTTGGTTGTGTAATTTCATCTCAAAAACTCCGGTAGTGTCGCGAGCTCCTCATCAGGAGCTTTGCTCTTTAATTTGGCGTTTTGCTTCGGCAATAACGAGATCTCTAATTTCAAAGACGTTTGTTTCGCCTTTTTCGATGAATGAGCAGGTCAGAGCGAAAACATCCTTATGAGTATCGATTAAATTAATAAGGTAGACTAAATGGGGGTAACATCTATCTCTAGTATAGTACCAAAACCTCTTCTCACTCTCGCCCCAGTGTGGATGGTACCAAAGGCCTCTATTCCTAAAAGAATTAAACTCTTTGAGAGCCTGTGCAGACGTGTACCCTTTTAAGTAAAGGTCACACACGAACTTTAAATCTCCAAAATTATCCAATAAGAATAATTCGTTAAGATACATCTCTGGAGAGAACATAAGGTTGTCTTCAGTCATCTCAAAAACTCCGGAAGTGTCGCGAGCTCCTCATCAGTAAACTCAGTGGGGAGTAGCTCGATAGGCCAAGGTATGAACTGTGGTTTCTCAATCTTTTTGGGGGGAGCTCCTAGCCGCTCTCTAGCCGCTTGGAGTTTGGTTAGTGCGTTGTATCTAGTTATGGGGCTCATCTGTCGTTTCATGGGTTGATACCTAACCACATCAAAGTGGCCCGAAGATCATGTTTGCTAGTCTGCATACGAGACGCCTTGAAGACTGCCTGTAGAGCTTTGGTTTGAGGATGATCAGCTAACCAGCTTTGAGCGCTCTCAATTGTTGGAAAAGGTGGTGCATCCTTGAGGCTGCCCCCTGGATTCTTGATGCAGATGTACCATCTATTTAGAGCTTTGAGCTCGAGCTTAGAGACTGTCTGTCTCCTAGTTGTCTTTTGTATACGGTGGTCAATCCTTAGAGCTGAGAACAAGCTGATAAGATCAATGTAATCAAACTCCTCTTTAAGCGTTGCAGGATCATAGACGCGATTATTCAAGATCGTCTCTACAAGCTCCTCATCAAATAACTTGCTGACAACCTCTTTTGGTTGGAAGTCACTATAAACTTGATGGCAATAATAAGCGCCCAATTTATTCATCATGTAAGATATATCAGATAATTCAAAACCACGATTATTGAGAAAATGCACTTTCTCATAAACCTGATAAGGCTGGGGAACGCGAAGTAGATTGATATCACACTGCTCAAGAGCTGAGTAAGGCAATAAGCCATCTGATAAAGCTTGACCAACATCAGGATGGTTATCCTCCCAATCAAAGAAGTGAGTGATATTATCAAACACTCTCACCCCAGCTCGGTCACCATGGCCGTATATGTTAACGACTTGACACGCATCCAATAAGGGAGACACAGCTTGACTCATCAGCCAAGGGTCATTGGTTTTACATATCTCTACAAGCTTAGAGCGTACCGCCTTAGTACAGGTGAGCATTAATATCATGTATGCTCCGGCCTTGCGTGTACGCTCTCTGAGCAGAGGCCACTGAGTTCTTAGCCTTGGCTCCCATGTACCACGCTCATCATTATCATCATCATCGAGAAAAGCATTAAAGTTAAAGACCTCTTCAAGAGACTTCGACCTATTTAGCCCTACTGTTTTGATCTCCCAGTAGATCTTATTATCAGTGTTGTCATCAGTGACGATATCGCAATACTTTGAACGCTTATCATAGTTATGATGACGAGGGTTAGACTCAAGGTGAGTTACGCTATCAAATGGTAGCTCATTTAAAACATTGAAAACTTGTCGCTCAAACCAAAGCCCAAACTGCATATTATCAAAAGGACTTGAGAATTGGTTTAGCTGTTTCCTTAGGTGATATTCTAGTAGAAAGTTCATGTCTTTTTTCCTGTCCTCAAGTGAGGTTCAAATTAATTCTGTGGGTTGGGTTAACGGCGGTTCCATCCCTCGCCAAAGCTTGAAGGGTTATGAGAGTAGGTAGGCTCAGGAGGTAAGAGCTTATCTTCTGTTTCGAGCAGACGCCAAGTGTCTACCCGCACTTCCCAAAAGCGCTTATTATCTGTGTTGGTGTGGCTCTTGAGCTTACCCTGAGCAAATACGCGCTTACCCTTCTTGAGTACTTGCGCTGCCCTGTTGGAGCTCTGCCCCCAGATCTTTAGAGTGTGCCACTCTGTGGAGGTCTGCCAGTTCCCTTGGCCATCCTTGTAATTCTCGTTGGTTGCGAGTCTCGCATAAGTAAAAGGCGTTCCGCTTTGGGTCGTCCTTAACTCAGCGTCATCGCCAAGGTTCCCGATTAGGGTTACTTGGTTGATCATGTTAATTCTCTCGGTCAGATTGAAACTGCTTATCAACCTAGTTCGCAAAGATCTCGTGTCCCCAATAGCGTACCCGGCTTCACACCGTAGGTTAAAAAGGGTAAGGATAGGCTGATAAGCTCAACGAGGTTAAAGTATGCGAGTATTGCGCGTCAACACTTTTTTTGATAACGTTGAGGTCTTCAGTTGTGGGTGAGCGGCCTCAGAGTTTTTCATGTGGCTCTGAGGCCGTTTCGTCAAAAGCCCCAAGCGCTGGCGTTAACTCGCTCGACTCGTCGGTCATGACCCACCATCTTGATGGGCTCGGGAAACATTGCGCCAAGTCTGCTGTGAGCCGCTGAGTTATCGCCTAATGAGTCTAGCACTTGTCGAGGTGCTAGGTTGGTGGTGAGGATGACTTGCAGTTTACCAGCTGCCCAAAGCTGAGAGAACTCCTGTATCAATTGGATAGTCTGCTCACGCCACCATGAGGTTTTGTTAGCAGATCCACCAACACCGCCAAACTCATCGATGAGCAACACATCAACTCCATCAAGCCAATCTTTGAGAGGGTCTTGAGCGTGTTTATCGTTCCAAGTTTTTTTGATGTCGCTGAGCAGTTGAGTGTGAGAGATGAACTTAACCTTGATAGCCTTGGGGCTCTTCTTACCGTTGCGCCAAACACTCTTTGAGTTAATGGCAGCCTCACGAGCGTAACAGTAGAGGAGGGAGCTCTTACCGTTCCCCGGTGGGCCATAGAGAAACATATTAGGAGCTCGTCGCAGATGGGGATGGTTTGAGACGTCCGGAGTTCTCAGCCACTCTAGCGCCTTGTTGATGGCGTCTAGCTGTTGAGGCGAATCCGGTTGATAAGTCGCGAAGCTCATACCAATAGCATCAGTGGGGAGTTGCATATTGTTTAGCCGCTTCATCCACCTACGCGGCTTCTCACAACGCTTACACATCACAGCATCAAGAGCGGTCATCCCTTCAACGCGCTGATAGAACCATCCTTGTTGACACTCCCCACAGTACTCGACAGGCTTGCATTTGAGGGTCATAGACTGATCATCAATGAAGCCATTAGCCTCAAGGTTATCGGGGGTGAGGTAGCTGTAATCGAGGAATTGCTTGGGCTCGGTTGATTGCTCCTTGAGCTTACGCTGGTAGGCCTTTAGTCCGTTGATCGCGTCTTCGGTTACTTGAAGGCGCGTCATCTCTGATGGGTGTTGATTATCGCTGTTGATCATTTGTAGGTCTCCGTCTTAAGGTTTTGGGCTCTCATCATTATCTCTTCGTGTCGTCTACGCTCAGGGGAGAGGTGAGCGAGTCGAGCTTCATACTCAGCGTTTGATTGTGCTAGTGACTCCTTGAGTACTCTCTCTCTCTCTTCCATGGTGGGGACGTAGACTCTCAGAGGTTGAGATTGATTATGATGTTGAGGTTGGGGAGCTGCTTGGGGAGCTCGTGAGCTGTATTGATTCTCCTCTATTGATACCTCTATTGATTCCTCTATTGTTATAGGGTGCAATTCTTGCACTAGGGGGGGTGCAGTTTTTGCACTAGGGGGGTGCAATTCTTGCACTAGGGGGGGTGCAATTTCTGCACTAGGGGGGTGCAGTTTTTGCACTAGTGCAGTTTTTGCACCGGTGCAGTTTTTGCACACCTCAGAAATGATAAGCTTAGTCTGTGCTCGGTGGTGTTGAGCTGGTGACCTGAGCTGAGCACTTCGCTCGATATAGCCCTGAGCTGTTAGGTCACTCAGCGCACTCTTGACCGTCCGGATAGGTATGTTCATTAGCAGGCTGATATCATTAGCTGAGACCTGACCCACCCAATTATCCCAGCTCACCCGCGATAAGATCGCGAGCAGTGTTAGCTTGGAAGCGTGTTTTAGTTTGAGGCTGTAAATCTTCTGCCTCACCTCATGTTCATTCATTCTTCCCCCTCGTTAAAAAAAGTTTCATAAAGTGTTTGACACATTCTCAACCTTATGTCAAACATTTCATATCTAACTTTGCACATCAACCTCTTTCATGAGATATGGAGTTAAAGATGCATCCTGCAAAACGAGGACAGATCAAAATGATTACGCTCACCGCGTTGGCTAAAGAGGCTGAGCTTTCACTTGGTTATCTATCGCGCGTCATCAATGGTGGCTTAGACGCTTTCAAAGATACCGCTATCAAGCTGAGTGAGGCCGCTAACAAGCTCTCTGAGGATAAGGGCTTACCCCAATGTTTTGAGCCCAATGACTTCAACGAGAAACTACACCTCAACTATCGCGAGATCTACTTTGATGCAAAGTTCCACGTCCGCAGCGTCCTCGTCAATTGTGAGTATGAGGTCAAGACTGCCAAAGATATCCTGGACTATCACACTAACGACCTAACCTACACCATGCTCTATGAGCTAATGGCTGATGCGCTACGCTACGAGCGTTGCCGTACTTTCACTTATGCCGATCACGTCTACTACTTTCTAGGAGAGGAGCAATAATAATGGCTTACTCAGATGAATATCCAACCTGTTACGACCTGCGACCAATCCGCCCCGAGGAGCTCCACCGGCCACAGCTGAGCATCACTGAAGTTGAGCTCAAAGCTCTAGAGGCTGTCGACCTCGGAGAGAAGCTCAGCGAAGGCCTCAACAAGTTTGACTTAGCCCGAGCTGGTATCAAGCTCAGCGCTCGTATTGCTCGCAAGTTCCGCAAATGATCCACACCCTCAAAAAACGACTGAAGACCCTAACTGATAATGATCAATTCGTATTGGCTGCGCTAATCGTTATCCACCTATTCTTACTCTCTATCTAAGGACAGATAAACACATGAGCATTTACACACCTAAGAACATTCAAGAGGCTATTGATATTGCCTCTCTTCTCACCAACTCTCAGAAAGAAGCTCAAGAGCTTATCCAATGTCATGCCGCTTTTGGTGATCACTTCGGTGGTGATCTTGGTAAGATCGGGACTCAAGCCTATTCGCTTAAAGGTAAGCCAGCTCTTACCGCTGACGCTATGGCTGGCATCTGTCGACGCTCAGGACTTGTTCGTTTTTTACAGGTCATCGAATGGACTACAGAAGTATGTGTAATGAAAGTGGCGCGACGTGATGAGCCTGAAGAGATCGTACATACTTTCGTTTACACCATGGAGATGGCCACTCAACAGAACCTCACACGGAATCGGAACTGGCAGACTATGCCTCTCCAAATGTTGCGAGTACGTTGTCTGACTATGGCGCTTCGTGCCACATTTCCAGACGCGGTATCAGGCATCTACTCAGCTGATGAGATTGCAGATAATATGTCTATGTCAGATGATGAGCGCACCCACATTACAGCTCAGGCTATTGGTGAGGAGGTCGGGACTCAATCCCCCCAACCCCAACCAGCTCCACAGTCTCAGCGCCCACAACCTCAGCGAGCTCCTCAGCAGTCACGACCGCCACAAGCTCAGCCTCCTAAGATGCGGGTCGGAGAGGTTACTCCAAGTTTGACTTACAATAACCCTAATAACCTTCGGACTGCTTGCGAGTTTAACGAGATCCCCTTGAGTGAGGCCAATGCCTGTATGCAGCGCTTAGGCTTCCACGCTGACAAGGCATCTGCCGAGGAGCGCAAACAGTTTTTCTATGAGTGGCTCTTGAGCGACACACTACGCAACTCAGAGCTTAAGCCTAATTGGTGGCGGAATGTGGGGGAGAGCAAGCACATCATTGCTCAGCTTCATCAAGAGTTTCCCTGTCTCGCGGGTCTTGGTGGTCGAGAGATCGGGCAAACGTTGGGAGATCAATTTTTTTGGGAGTCCGTAAAGATCGCGTCTTGTTACTCAGGTGATCTCTTAGATACTGCTCGCGTGTATATTGAACAGTGGAGCAGGCAGGGAGCTAATCAGCTCAGCCCAACCACTATTCTCGGCCTCGCTGGTTAAGTATCGCTTCAATCCTTGCGCTCGAAGCAATCAACTGCTCACACTTGGTCTCGATACTTTCGAAACGAGTATCCCAACCACGTCCCCTAGTTTCGAGTGATACTACCTGCTGTTTTAGCCGGCCCATCTCTTCGGCTTGTTTGGCCTTGTCTTGGCTAGCCTTTATGACCAAGCCCACAATAGCCACAGCCAAGGTCAGAAACTCAGGAGTAATATTCATTTCACAGCCTTTACGATAAGGATAGAGGAGAGGGTTAACACGACAGCTCCCGCGCTGATGCCACCAATTTTAAGGATCTTATCACGCTTGGCAATCTCCTCACTCTGTTGAAGAATGAGTTTATCCTTATCTGCTAGCTGTACTTGATAGGCAGCTAACGCGGCCTTGTTAGCGTCCCGGAGTTTCTCCGCCTCGAGGAGCTTGACAGTCTGCTCTTTGCAGGTCTCAGCTGTAGCCTCAACTGCTTTTGCACAAATATCAGGTGAGCCCTCTAGAGCATCCTTGAGACGTAGCCACTCCGGAATCTCTACAACCATATAAGGACTGTTAGCCGCGTCATACTCCATCTGACCCTTGACCGGTGGCAATGAGTCACCCATCCATATTTGAGGTTGGATAGGTTGGAGGATAAGGCCTAATATCATCAGCGCTTGCATAGCTCTTTAACTCCCTCGATGGCTTTGCTCACGCGCTCTCTACAGACCTCCTCACAATCGAGTACAGCCTTACCAGCTCGGGCCGCGTGACACTCGCCTAAGTCGATTCCAGCTTGGCGGGTGAGCTCCTCTTGTCGGGTGAGCTTGTCTTGCAGGTCAACGATAGTCGAGCTCATCTTCAGCTCTGCTTCAGCATAGCCGGAGCTGATGCCCTGAGCGTAGACGCTCCAAACGATCAAGGTGAATACACCACCGAGAGCGCCATATAAGAGCCACTCTTTAGTTTCAATATTTAGGTCTAGGTTAATCATCGAAGGTGCACCAAGATTAAGTCGTCTAGGGCAGGTACTGACCCACCACGAGAAACAGGAGCGATGAGGCCACAATCCTCTGAGGCTTGGATGATAGCGCGGCCCTCGTCATCACAGCCTAGCCATCCTCCCTGCTCGGTAATGCCTGCTCCTGCTCTAATGAAACAAGAGCCCGATAGGACGACCACGCCCCAACGAACGCTATCGTCATCGAGAAATGTGGAGCCCTTAAGCACTCCTAGAGGTGCGACATCAGAGCTAGTAGCCTTGCGCCACGTGTCCCCTGTATCGTGACAAACCATAGTGCCGGGAGATAGGTCTTCATTAATCTTTACTGTTACAAACATTTAACCCTCCATTATTGAAAGAGTGACATAACTAGCGAACGCTGATTCGTTGCCGCTAGTATTACCTCTGAGTATTGAGGCAACACCTGAGACACTAACAACCTTTAGCGCAACATTCACATTACTAGCACCCATCACGAGTTCACCAAGCGCTACTTGAGTATATTCGTTTGTTTGGTAGGCGCGGTTCCCGATGGGTGTGTATGTCGCTAGATTAGATGACCCTTGCCCCCATTGATAAACGAGCTCCTCTGTGGAGCCTGTAACATTGGTGGCCATGTGGCAGGCTTCGAGCCTGATACGTTTACCGTTGAGCGCTGAGCCCAACAATGTCCAATACTGAGTCCAAGCAGTAGCCACGATCGGCACTAGAGAGCCGCTAGCTGTTACCCGCGTGACATAGCTAGTGTTGTATATCTTGGCCTGTCCATTGCGCCAGATAGTATTATCATTCGCATCATAGGTGTAAGCTGTATTTCCGTTACAAGTCTCATTGGTTCTGCAGTTCCAATGATAGAAAACAGTTCGTGAGGTCTCCGCTAGTTTCTTAGACTCCCACTCTGAAGAGGTGGAGTTATAGCCGAGTGCATATCCGTTGTTATTGGTGGAGGCCACATTATTAAAATCTACGAGATGGGGCGCTAGAGCTCCCTCACGACTTGGTGAGCCCGAACCATATTTCACTAATAGGTTACTCATAGGCTTAGGCCATCTTCTCAATCAATAATGTGGCACTCTCTGCAATAGCGTTCCCTTGGTTGGCTACGGTATCAACTCCGCTAGCCGCTACCACCTCACAATTGAGGGTGCGTGAGGAGCCCAGCACAAACGAACCAGTGGCGATAGGGCCACCTGAGCTATAATCATCTGTGAGCGCTCCCACTGTTCCGGTAGAGGTGACAGTGCTACCCCCATCAAAGAGCGCAAAGGCGAAGTAGCCCGAAGTAGAAAAGCTCGGGTGACAAGTCAGGGTGGCGCGATATGTACCGGCTGGAAGTGTGACGCTATCTAGCCACACTCCAGTTCCTGAGCCTGATGCTGTGGTACTGAGAGAAGCGCCAGTGATCTCGTTAACTGAGCCTGTATCATAGAGGTAGAGGGTGTCTCCGGTGGTGATGGTTGTGGCCGGGCTGTCAGAGTAGGCCTCAGCCTCACCATGTCCGAAGAATATGTATTGCATCACAGAGGAGCCGGACACCGCAGCAGGAGCCCAAGCCCCTCCTGAGTATTGGAGGATATCGTTATTAGATGGAGTACCCGAGACATCACCCAAATCATTAAGATCTAGGCTAGGCGTGATCTCACCCGCTCGGTTAGGTTCACCAGTACCGACCTTGATGTTATTATGAGCCATTAGATAATCTCCCAGTGTGTTCCGGTACTTACCAACGTGATGGCTGAGTATTGGATATCCATCACATAGTCAGTAGTAGAACCATCGATATTCTGTGTCTGTGGGTCGATGGTGATAGTACCAGTTCCCATATTCTTCACTCGGATCTCCTCACCCGCTGAGACTCCCGAGGTTGGCAGCGTGATGGTAAAGGTTCCGGTACAGCTATAATGATAACCCGCTTGAGCATTGGCTGGGTCAGCAGTGATGGCGCTATATGTCCAACTACTACCACCACCGGCCGCCGCCTCTGCTCCCCAAGACGTAGTGGAGTGATCATACGTCAGCACGTAGTTATCGATACCTGCCCCAGCTGTGAAGCTCACGTCTGACAGGTCATTAAGTCCAGCTGTAGAAGCTAGGAAATCAGTAGATGCCGAGGTGGCCGCTGTGCCTAAGCCAAGCGTAGTACGTTGAGCTGATGCGTCTGCATCATCAAGCAAAGCACGTCCCGCTGAGGTTAGATCTGTCACAGCATAGGTATCTGAAGCTGTGGTATAG
>Ga0129351_1001058_pt1 | contig 10697 bp, 9 predicted proteins | sample CPBDNA_8_FD_94423 | JGI IMG/M metagenome (GOLD analysis project Ga0129351, IMG submission 94423) | Freshwater to marine salinity gradient microbial communities from Chesapeake Bay, USA - CPBay_Sum_27_0.2_DNA | ecosystem: Environmental > Aquatic > Marine > Coastal | place: USA: Chesapeake Bay... | reverse complement strand
GGTTGCGCGTAATGGTGGGCCGCAGGGTGAGAGCTTGCGGCAGATGCCGCGATCTGGCGATTTCAATGTCAGCCAGATTGTGATTAATGATCTGCGTATGAACATCAAAAAGATCTTGCTAGATGACACACTGCCGCCAGACAATATGTCGGCCCGTTCTGCAACAGAGATTGCAGAGCGCATGAAAGAGTTGGCCCAGAACCTTGGGTCTGCGTTTGGTCGTCTAATCACCGAGACTATGGTGCCAATGATATCGCGCATCCTGTATGTGATGGATGATCGCGGCTTGATTGAAATGCCGCTGAAGGTCAATGGCCTTGAGGTAAAGGTTATCCCCATCAGCCCGATTGCGCAGGCACAGAATATGGGCGACATCGAGAAGATTATGCAGTGGGTGCAGATGTCATCGGCGCTTGGCCCGGAAGGCCAGATGGCGGTGAAGACCGGCAGCATCCCAGACTATGTTGCTGACAAGCTGGGCATCCCAGCGGATCTGCGAACAACACCGCAGGAGCGTCAACAAATGATGGAGCAGGCGCAGCAGATGATGCAGATGCAAGCGCAGGCGCAAGCACAAGGCGCAGCACCGCAAGAAGCACCACCAGAAGGAATATAGACAATGAACCCAGAAGGTTGGGACGGTCTACAGGACGCAAACCCTGAGATCGGCAAAAAACAACAGGTAGACAAGGATGACGTAGATCGTTTGTATCTGCGCGTGTTTGGCAGTGACGATGGGCAAAAGTTGCTCACCCATTTGCGTTCTATGACAATAGAGCAGCCGACTTGGTATCCCGGCGAGGAAGCAAGTCACGGCTATGCCAGAGAGGGCCAGAATAGTCTGGTTCGAGAAATTGAGCGACGCATTAAAAGAGCGAGAGAACTATGAGCGAAACTGAAGGGCTACTGGCCGATGCCACAGCAGAGGGTGACGATAACCAGCAGCAAACAGAAGAGCAGTCTATTCCACACTTACAACCAGACGCAGAGCCATCGGTTGATAGCGTTACTGTGGCGTCAGAAGATGACGAGGTCGAGTTTACCCGGCCAGATTATTTCCCAGAAAAATTTTGGAACGATGAAGATGGCCCTGATCTTGAAAATTTGGTTAAGTCTTACACTGAGTTGCAAAAGAAATTTTCGCAAGGTCAGCATAAGGTACCAGATGAGTATGATCAGTCTGTCTTCACAGATGCTGGCATTCCAGAGGACGATGAGCTTTATTCAACGTACCGGGAATGGGCCAAAAGCAATGGCGTCAGCCAGTCAGCGTTTAATGATCTGGCTGGAAAGTTTATCGAAATGGCTGGCCTACAAAATGAAGAGGCTGCTATCTCGCATGACGAGGAATACAAAAAGCTAGGCCCAAATGCTGACGCAACTATTAAGTCAATGACAACGTGGGCGCAGAGCCTAGTCAACAAAGGCGTGTGGGGGCCGGATGATTTTGAAGAGTTCAAGATTATGGGCGGGACAGCACAAGGCATTAAGGCGCTGCAAAAGGTTCGCAGCTACTATGGTGACAAGCCAATCCCGGTTGACATTGGCCCGGTAGACGGTGCGCCGTCCAAGGATGAGCTAATGTCGATGGTTGGCAAGCCTGAGTATCAGACCGATCCGGCGTTCCGCGCCAAGGTCGAAAAGGCATTTGAAAAGGCTTATGGCTCACAAGAATACAGCGCCATCTAGCATTGGGGCGGGGGTTGTTTACAGTCCCCGTTTTTTGTCATATAATCCCCCTTGACGGACACCCGCTTTGCGACCTGTCAACCCCGCTTGGGGGCGTAGCGTATATGCCCAAGCCGCAGCCCGAAAGGATACCTGCTAGGCGCTAAATCGTGTTTTAACTTTTCAAAAGGAATAGGAAAATGGCAGTAGGCATTTCCAACGCTTTTGTACAGTTGTTCGATGCCGAGGTTAAGCAGGCATATCAGGCTTCTCGTAAGCTGGCTGGCGTAACCCGCGAACGGACAAATGTTGAAGGCAATCAGGTGAAGTTTCCTAAAATTGGAAAAGGCACCGCAACAGTTCGCGTACCGCAAACTGACGTAACACCACTTAACGTGACCTATTCACAGATCACAGCCACAATGAGCGACTACATTGCTGCGGAATATAGCGATATCTTCTCACAGCAAAAAGTCAACTTTGATGAGCGCCGTGAATTGGTACAAGTCGTGTCAAACGCAATCGGGCGTCGTATGGATCAGCTAGTTATTGATGCGCTCAATGCAGCTTCCTCACCATCAACCGTTGCCACATCAGTTGGTGGCGCAGGCACTAATATGAACCTTGCCAAGCTGCTTGCAGCTAAAAAGGCTCTGGATACAAAGAACGTGCCATCAGAGGGCCGTTGTATGGTAATTCATGCAAATGGATTGTCAGCATTGCTTGACGAGACTGAGTTAACATCTAGTGATTTTGCTACTGTTAAGGCTCTGTCTACAGGTGAGATCGACACTTTCCTCGGCTTCAAGTTCATCACCCTTGGTGATCGTGACGAGGGTGGCCTGCCACTGCCGTCAACTCGCACCTGCTTTGCGTTCCACCGCGATGCAGTTGGTATGGGCATCGGCATGAACCAAAAGTCAGAAATCAACTATGTTCCTGAGAAAACGTCATTCCTCGTTTCTTCAATGTTCTCCGCTGGTGCGGTTGCTATTGATGACGATGGCATTGTCAAAATCTCAGCGACTGAATAGAGAGGAGACTGACAAATGGCTTTTTCAGCAGATGGATGGGGCGTAATTGGCGCTTCTAAAAAGGGTGTAGCACCTAGCTTGTACTCTTACGCAACGACAGACGCCGTTGCAGATGTTAACACCGAAGGTTACTTTAATGACCTGTCAGACACTCTGGCGGTTGGTGATGTAATCGTTGTGCGCTCGTCAACAGGCGGCACGCAAGTTGTGTCTCTAAACTACGTTCTGACAAACGCTTCTGGCGTTGTTGACGTAACTGACGGCACAGTTCTGGCTAACACAGACGGCGACTAATCGGATAGGGGCCGGGCAACCGGCCCCATCTTTTCTCATTTTGGAGTAACGCGATGGCGTCTGGTGATACCAAACTATCAATATGTTCGGACGCACTGATCATGCTTGGCGCTGCTCCGCTTTCATCGTTTGCTACTGGCACCGATGAGGCACAGGTTGCGGATCGTTTGTATGACGATGTGCGCGACACACTGCTAATGCAGTACCCATACAGTTGGACGTTAAAAAAGGTGAAGCTGGCACAGCTTGCCGACACACCCATTAATGAATGGAAATACAAATATCAGATCCCCGGCGATGTGCTTGGCAACCCCAAGGCTGTGTTTGCATCAGGCTCTGTTGGCTCAAACACTGTGCGCGACTATGAGTTTTATGCCGGTGGCCTGTACACAAATCTGGAAGAGGTGTGGATTGATTACCAGTACCGGCCAGAGCCTGCCGTATTCCCGCCATATTTTGTGCGCCTGCTAAAGACTGCGCTGGCGGCTGAGTTTGCCGAGCCAATCACAGACCAGATTACCAAGGCTGATTACTATTACACCAAGGCGTATGGCTCGCTGTCGGAGAATATGCGTGGCGGTTTAGTGCGCGTTGCGATTAACATTGACGGCGCAGACAAGCCATCCCAGAACATCCAAGAGTTCCCGATTAGCGATATAAGGTACTAACATGAGCCGCATCATTCAGATCCAGAATGATTTCACCAGCGGTGAGTTAGATCCAAAGCTGCGTGCGCGTACTGACATTGCACAGTACAAGTCTGGATTAACCACAGCAAGGAACGTCAGCATTCAGCCGCAGGGCGGGGCAAAGCGGCGTGATGGCACTAAGTTTATCGCCGCGTTAGACAGCGGCGCTGGTACGGCTGTGCGGATGGTGTCGTTTGAGTTTAGCATTTCAGACAGCTATATGCTGGTGTTCACGCCGGGCAAAATGTATGTGTTTAAGGACGGCGCACAGATCACCAACATCAACGGCACCGGGAATGCTTTTTTAAGCATAGCCAGCCTGACATCGGCCATACTGCCTGAGATGAATTGGGTGCAGTCTGCCGACACCGTCATCGTGGTGCATGAGGATCTCCCGCCAACCAAGATTGTGCGCGGTGCAACAGATGCAACTTGGACTGCCAGCGTTATTGAATTTGATCATGTGCCGTCTTTTGCATATGCAATAGATTTTCACAATCCACAGTTTACAATCACGCCGTCAGCGGTGTCTGGCAACATTACAATAACTGCGTCATCAGTTACGACAGATACAGGCGTAGCCCAAGCCGGAGGCGCTGACACTATTACGCTAAAATCAGCATCTAGTTTTACTGCTGACGATCAGCCCAATGGTATGTTTATTGAGCTTACAAGCGGTACAGGATCTGGGCAAAAGCGTCATGTTGAGGATTACGTTGGATCAACAAAAGTGCTTACTGTTTTTCCAGCGTGGGACACAGCGCCGGATGCGACCAGCCACTACGAAGTCAAAGCGTTCAATTCAGCGGCTGTCAATGAATATGCAAATGTCAGCAGTGGCTTTGGCCGGGCTAGGTATGTGGAATTTGTAAGCGCCACAGAAATGAAGGCTTTTGTCGATATACCGTTTTTCGATACTAGCGCAATCGCTGCCGGAAGCTGGAACAGTGAACACGGCTATGAGGATGTGTGGTCTGCGGCTAGGGGATATCCGCGTTCAGTTACATTCCACGAAGGCCGTTTATTCTTTGGCGGGACTAAAAGCAGGCCGTCAACATTGTTTGGCTCTCGCGTATCCGATTTCTTTAATTTTAACCCCGGTGAGGCATTGGCCGATGATGGCGTTGAGGCCACTTTGGACACCGGCACATTTAATGCGGTAGTGGATATTTACTCTGGGCGCAATTTGCAGATCTTTACAACCGGCGCAGAGTTTTATGTGCCGCAAACCTTAGATGAGCCTATCACACCAACCAACCTGATTGTTAAGCAACAAACCGCGTTTGGGATGAAGCCCGGTATCCGGTTGCAAAACGTGGACGGCTCAACACTGTTTATCCAGCGGCAAGGTAAGGCGCTGCAAGAGTTCGTCTTTAGCGACACTGTGCAAGCCTATACGTCTGCCAAGATCTCGTTGCTATCATCGCACCTTCTCAAAAGCCCAGAAGAGATGGCAGTGCGTGTTGCTACATCTACAGACGAGGGCGACAGGTTAATGATCGTCAATGGCGATGATGGCAGTATTGCGTGCTATACGTTACTGCGTAGTCAGAACGTCATCGCGCCAACAGAGTGGACAACAGATGGTGAGTTCCTAAACATTGGCGTTGACGTTGACGACATCTATACGGTGGTCAAGCGTACTGTTAACAGCGCAACAGTTTACTATGTGGAGTTGTTCGATGCAGATACGCTGCTTGATAGCGCCAAAACAGGTGGTGCCGCCAGTTCGGTGACAATGGATCATCTGCAAGGTAAAACGGTCAACATCGTGCGTGATGGAATTATTGAGCCTGACCAAACTGTACCCGGATCACCATACACGATTACATTCGCCACAGCGGCGTCTAGCAGCTATCAGGTCGGGCTTAACTTTACTCCAGAGGTAAAGACACTGCCGGTTGAGCCAAACCTGTCCAGCGGCTCTCTAAAGGGGTTTAAGAAGCGAATATTTGAAATCAACGCTGAGATCTTTGAAACACAAGCGATGACGATTGATGGCAAGGAAATCCCATTTCGCAAGTTTGGCGAGAATGTGTTTGGCAGTGCTGTCAGTGAGTTTACCGGCATCAAGACATTACACGGCGTTTTAGGTTATACTTACGATGGTCAAATCACAATCGGTCAAGAGGTGCCACTAAAAATGACACTGCTTGGCATCGATTATAAAGTTAGTGTGGGGCAGTAATATGGGTGCGGGTGCAGCAATGCCATTGATGGCGGCGTCAGCTTTTATGGGGCTACAGGCGGCGCAAACACAAGCGCGTGGTTTAGCAGCGCAAGGCGCTTACGCCAAGTTGCAGGCCAAGCAGGAGAGCTTGAAATACAAACAGAACGCAATCACGGTATTGGACAACATCTTGCAAACCTCGGCCAGCATTACAGCTAGAGCCGGTATGGGTGGCATTGATCCATTCAGCGGGTCTGCCCAAGCGTTGCGTGAATACGCAATGGCAAAGGGCGCACAAGAACTGTACACGCTGCAAGATGGCGAAATTATTGCGCTGGCTGGCGGCAGGATGCAGGAGCAGCAATATGGATTGCAGGCTACGGCAGCACGCCAAGCTGGTTTTGCTTCTGCTATTGGCAGTCTGGGTCGCGGCTATCAGATGCAGAGCAGCATAGCATAGGAGGGCCAAGTGGCTAAATTACCTAAGTATCGCCCACTAGGCGTACAGATAAGCAGCCTGCCAACAGTTGACTATGCTGGCACAGCACGCGCACAGGCGCGTGTTGCTGCGACTATTTCTGATCAGTTAGACAGGATGTCCAGCGCCGCGTTTAGAGAGGCAGAGGTGCAGGCCAGAATTGAAGGCGCTGAATATGGCGCGGCTAATGCGCCGTCTGCAAAACAACTTTTGGACGCTCAGACTGAAGAGCGCCGCGAAGCACTGACGCCCGGCGGCACTGGCACAGTGTATGACCGCGCAGCGCGTGATGCTGCAATGCGTACAATTAGCTTGAACTTAGAAACTGCCGCACGCAATGAAATATCAACGGCGCGTATAAAAGCAGAAAAAGATTTTACACCAATATCTGAATTACAGTCAGAAATAGATGGCATCATTAACGGTTACAGCGGGGCGCTTTATGACATTTCGCCAGCGGCTGCGCCGCAGTTTCGCGCATCTTTGTCTAGCGTTGGTAACAGCGCGGCTGTGGCCCACAGCACAATTATGTCAAACGCTGCCAAAAAACAGGCAGAAGTTGATGTTACTATTGGGTTGGAGAATGTTGTGGCGGGGATTGGGGAAAGAATTTTTACTGCCGCCCCAAAGGGCGCAGATGAGATTGCGTTTCTAATCACATCCGAAAGGAATAGAATTGAGCAGCTAAGTGATATCATTGATGACGATGCAAAACTGGCGCAGTATTTAGGAGATTTCCAGCAAAAAGTTGACAGCGCAATGATTGGCATTGTTTCCGATTGGGCTTTGACAGATCCTATTGCAAACCGGCAGCAGTGGCTTGATAAAAAAATTACTGACCCGGCTGTTGCAAATGTAGTCTCTCTGATGACAGCCGATCAAAGGCGAAGCGCGTTTGTTGCGATTGGCGAGGCCGAGGCGGGTTTCTACACAAGGCAATCACAGCAAGAGACAGTCAAGGAAAGAGACAGAAAGGCTGAAGTTGAGCGCCTTTCTAGTGAGTTTAATAAAGTGCTGATTAATGGCAATCATATGGATGCAGATCGTGTGTTCGCATTGTTGAACCCACTGGACGCCAGCGTTGCAAAATCCTACCGAGATGCGTTCTACACTGACAGCACTGCTGTCGATGATGAGGAAACTGTGTTTAGTTTGCAGCTTTTGTCGTCACGCGGAGAGTTGACCGAAAGTGTTATCCTAGACGCAATCGTCAACAGAAAAATTAGCAAGACCTCGTCAGGCACATTTTTCAATGCGTTGCAGTCTCAAAACAACACTGAGCATCAGCAGGCAATGAAGCTGGTGCGAGGCGCGTTTGGCATCCCGGATGCGGGGCTGTTTACTATTGACGCCGCTGGAAAACGCACAGAGGCATTAAGGTTTGTGGCACAATTCCAGAGTGAGCTTATTCGCGCAGAAAAGATTGACCCTAATCTTGATCGCATTGCTTTGGCCGACACATTTATTGCCAAGGGCAATTTGCAAAAACTGTTAAAGACAGAGCGCAGTGAGCTTGAAACCATTGTCAATGAAATAGCCATAGAGGACTTGGATATTTCAGACACAAGCGATCTTAGTGCAGTGGCTACTGCATCAACGTCACTCCAACAAACAAATCAATCTTATGCTGATGACCACCTTAAATTGATGGATGCCATTGCTCGAATAAAAGAAATTAATAATGCTCTGGGGGATATGTAATGAACGCGCTAGAGCGAGAGATGATGAACACACAGCTTGCGCTAGAGAACGGCGTAAAGTTGCAGACGGTAGTTGGCGATGACGGCTTGACTAGATCGGAAGTTTCCATCCCAGAGCCAAAAGGTTTTTACACTGGCGCAGATGCGCCGACAATGCGTGAACTTGGTGTGACAGGAGACCCGGCAAAGGTAGCTGCTGCTGGTGGCTCTACTTTACTAGGCATGACTGGAGGAGCAGGGGCTGGGATAATGGGCCTTATTCCTGATTTACTTGCAATGGGCGCTGGCCCGGCTTCACAAGACGCGGTTGATAGGTTGCAGCAAAACTACGGCACCGAGGCTTGGCGGCAGACGTTCTTTGACTTTGTCGATACGTTAGACATCCCAGAGCCGTACAAGTTTCTGGCTAAAGATGCAGCATTGGTTGGCGAAGTGACCGGGTTGCCGGGTGCGGCGGCAGCAGTCAAGCCGGTTGCCAAGGCTGTGCCAAAGATGGCTGGTGCTGTCGGTAAGGCTGTCGCAGACTATGCCGCTGGTGCGCCGGGCCGTATTGCAGACCGCACATCCGGCACAATGCTTGGGGCAAATGTTGACCCGACAGCCATTGTTGATGAGGCTATTGTCGCCGGGCAGAAACTGATGGATGGTGGAAAGGTTGCGAATGAAGTTCTTACAGAGGTTGCAGTAAAATTGCCAACAGTCGGATCTACTGAGTTCCCTCTTAAAAGTATTGCTGGTAAAAAAGTAGTTTTTGTGCCAGCCGATATGCTTGACTTTGGCCGCACATACGAAGGTCTTTCAGAAGCACCAATTAAAGGACGCGCCCTTATGGGCGGGTCTGGATATGGAACGCTAAAGACTTCACGCGACCAAGGGCTTGGGTTTGCGTCACTTGACCCTAAGATTGCAAAGCGCATCCAAAACAGTGGTGCTGATTATATGCTTGTCTCAACTATGTCGCCAAGGGCGCACAGATCAAACATAGACTTTGCCAACATTCTACACCGCCAATTAAACGCATATGCAGACGAGGGGTTTATTACTCCAGAAAACAAAATAGCAATTGCACAAAAGCTATCAAATGATCCAGCATTCCCCGACTTACCGGACATTTTTAGCCCCGAAGGTCTGGCGCACTTGGAAAGCAAATCATTTGAGTACCGCGCCGCAATTGCCGACAAGCTCGACCAAGCCGCATATCAAGAGCTTGGCGCACCGCCAATAGGGCGGCTTATTAGAGAGACAATCAACCCGACTGAGGCTGGCTATGAGATCGGCCAAGGTTCTGTGCTTGTCAAAATTGACAAGACTAAGCCGCCAGTTGACATCAGAGAAATAGAAGGCGGGGTGGCCCACCCATCCTATCCGATAGGATTGTTCGGCGACCCTGTCGCACAAGTGCCATTTGGCGTTAAGGCAGACGACATTTTTGACAAGGCTATTAACGAAAAGCTGGCTGGTGGAAGCACAAGGGCAAATGCGGCTAGATCAATAGCAATGCAATTGCCAGTTGCAGAGTTAACGCCAGAGAGGCTTGCCAAAATACCTACAGCAAAGCCGGGCTTTGTTAAGAGCAAGAGACAGGCGTTGCTTTTACAAGACGTAAAGCAAGGCAATTGGCGCATGACCACAAACCCTGTTGGGCCTAAATCAAATCCAAACCCGGATGGTCTTGGCTCCGCTGAGATTATTAAGGCAGTGAGGGAAAACTCAATGTCAGCCACACTGTCCACTTACACAAAGTCAGAGCTTGACCGAAAGGCCAAGTCGGGTGAACTGGTGTTCTATGCTTTGGGCAGACAGGGTAAGGGCGACACAGCCGGATCAGTTTATTTTGGCCTGAATAAAAACACTGACTATGCGAAAAAGTATGGCGCAACAAGCCCAGAACTAACGCCAAATGAAGTGTCGATTGTAGGCGTTATGAATAACGAGGCCGGAAATGTCGGCAAGGGCGTTGGCTCCGCGTCTATTCTAAAGGCTTTGCAAGAGGGCGCGACTGCGCTTGACGCATACGCTGTGCCGACAGCAAAAAACAAAAACGGTTTTTTGCCAGACTATTATGCTCAGTTTGGATTTGAAGAGGTTGATAGAATACCATATAATGAAAAATTCTTGCGCGACCCTGAGTTTGGTGGTAGCGAAGAAAATTATAAAAAGGTTACAAGGCAATGGAGAGCGTCAGGGTGGGATGAGAGTCTTGGCAATCCAGACCTTGTGATCATGAAATGGAAGGGGAATGAAAATGTTCGATCAACAGCAACTGAACGCTTTATCGCAGAAGGTAGCGGAAGTCTTGGGGGACCGTCTCTTGGGGTTGTCGCCACCGCAAGAAGGAATCTTGGACAAGGCACTGGGTCGGGCCTTGATGCACAACAACGGCCAAGCGGACCAAGTGACGCCGGAGCAAATCGAGGGGGCTTGGGAGATGATAGACGAGGTATGGGGTCCAGCCTTCAACGAGGAATATCTGAACTCGAATCGTTAGATCCTGTGAGCCGCCGCGCTCTTGGCTTGGAGGAATAAACAATGGCGCGTGATATCACAGAAGATCTTGATGAAATGCAGGTGGCTGCTGCATTAGATATGCAGTCTACCGTTGCGCCCGGTGAAGTGCCGCAACCAGACCCGCAGCCAATAGAGATCATTGAGGAATACCAGCCT
>Ga0129351_1001054_pt1 | contig 10718 bp, 16 predicted proteins | sample CPBDNA_8_FD_94423 | JGI IMG/M metagenome (GOLD analysis project Ga0129351, IMG submission 94423) | Freshwater to marine salinity gradient microbial communities from Chesapeake Bay, USA - CPBay_Sum_27_0.2_DNA | ecosystem: Environmental > Aquatic > Marine > Coastal | place: USA: Chesapeake Bay... | reverse complement strand
TTTTCTTACTTCACGCAGATTAGTTGGTATGCATTTCTTCGTCGAATTGCAAAAGAGAAAAAGCAGTTTGATATCAAGCAAAAGTATATGACATCATCTGGTATTGAAGAGTTCATTATGACTCAAGATGGTGATGTGCAATCTCAACAGATTGTTCAAGCATTTGTTGATACATTAAAGGATCGTATCGATAAGGTTAAAGAAAAAGATCAAGAGATCAAAGTGTTTGCAGAGCAGGAAAAGAAACGAGTCAAAAGAGCATCTAGTCCAGCCGATTCAGATTTAAGTAGGTTCTTATGAAAATATTAATAATGGGATTACCAGGGGCAGGAAAGACACATCTTGCTCTTCGTCTTCATGTTCACCTTAATTGTGCATGGTATAATGCAGATGCCGTTCGTAAGATGGCTAACGATTGGGACTTTTCTGACGTAGGTCGTAGACGTCAGAGCGAACGTATGAATAACATCGCAACTTTTGAAGCTGTTCGTGCTCGTACAGTGATTTGTGACTTTGTTTGTCCAACAGGAGAGACTCGTAAGAACTTTGATGCAGACATTACTATCTGGATGGACACAATAGAAGAAGGTCGCTATGACAACACCAACAAAATCTTTGAGAAGCCAGATGGTGTAGATTACCACATTAAGTCGTTCATGTCAGATCAAGAGATCATTGACTTTGCAGCAGAGTTACAGGAGAAGTATAATGTTTGACCCAAAGAAACCTACAGTGCAAATGTTAGGCCGCTGGCAACCATGGCATGACGGACACACCGAACTGTTTAAAAAAGCGTTGTCACAAACGGGTCAAGTGTATATAATGGTTAGAGATGTTCAAGGTTGGGGTGATAATCCGTTTAGTTTTCATGATGTGAGAACAAATATTATTATTGCTTTGAATAAAGCTGGATATAATATTGGTATAGATTATGATATTGTCAAAGTACCCAACATTGTTGATATTAGCTATGGTCGTGGTGTAGGATATACATTTACACAACATGATCTAGGTGAGGATATTCATGATATCTCAGCCACGAAGATTAGAGCGAAGATGAGGGAGGAAGGTTTATTAGATGAAAGTGGCGATACTAAATGACACTCATTGTGGCATCCGCAATAGCTCTGACATATTTCTCAATAATGCGGAGAAATTCTATCGGGATGTATTTTTTCCTTATTTGGTGGAACATGATATTCGCCATATCGTTCACCTTGGTGACTACTATGATAACAGGAAATTTATTAACTTCCGCGCTCTTAACCGCAACCGTAATCATTTCCTTAAACCGCTCCGAGAGTTAGGTATCACCATGGATATTATCCGTGGTAACCATGACACATACTATAAGAATACTGGTGAGTTGAACTCACTAAAAGAGTTGCTTGGTCACTATATGAACGAAGTAACTATTATTCATAAACCAACAGTTATGGAATATGGATCTCTGAAGATGGGTCTAGTTCCATGGATTGATGATGATAACGAAAAAGAATCTATGGATTTCTTAGCCAATGCTAAATGCGATTGGATTGGTGGTCATTTTGAGGTCCAAGGTTATGAAATGCTCAAAGGTGTTAAGAACGAACATGGTTTAGATCGTTCATTGTTTAAACGGTTTGAGAAAGTTTTATCTGGTCACTTCCATACAAAGTCTGAACAAGATAACATTATGTACCTTGGATCACAAATGGAGTTCTTTTGGAACGATGCTCATGATAACAAATATTTTCACATCATTGATACAGAGACTAGAGAGATTGATGCTATCAGAAATCCTCATACTCTGTTTCATCGCATTTATTATGATGATAGTAAGCATGACTATCTTCACTACAACATAGATGAAGTAGAAGGTAAGTTTGTTAAGGTAGTTGTAATTAATAAATCAGATTCATTTACATTTGATAGGTTTATTGATCGTATCAACAACAGAGAAATCTTAGAACTAAAGATTGCGGAAAACTTTAATGAGTTTGTTGGATCGTCTGTTGACGACGAAAGTGTTTCAGTAGATGATACTCCTACACTATTGAACAGTTACATTGATGCTGTTGATACAGATCTTGATAAGGATCGTATTAAGGTTGAGATGTCCAATTTAATGATTGAAGCCCAGGCTTTGGAAGTAGTATGATTGAATTTGATATTGTTCCAACTGACGTTCATAATAAAATAAAACAACATATCTTTTCGATAGAAAATAGTATCAATTGGCATCAAAGATATTGGCCAAATTCTAATGTTCTTATTGCGGATATTGAAGTCAATAAAGCCAATTGGGAGTTTCCATTATTAAAACAAACAGTAGAAAATCTGTATTACACTTTTTATAGTTCTCCTATTAAAAATTTTTTATGGTGGGTAAATAAATATCCTCCTCACTCATTTCAAGAACCACATTATCATAGCCAAACAGTAGAAAACATATCTTGGAATTATTTTTTACATCTACCTCCAAACAGCGGATCATTTGTTGCCGGAAGTACTGCTTTAGGGGATAATATGGAAGGTTACATTGTTTTTTTTCCAGCTACATTAATGCATGAAGTAACTCCAAATAATTCAAATGATATACGTTACACAATATCTGGTAATATAAGAGTATGATTACATTTAAGAAATTGCGCTGGAAGAACTTCTTGTCGACTGGTAATAACTGGTCCGAGTTAGACTTCCAGAAAGCAAAGACAACCCTTGTTGTTGGTCAGAATGGTGCAGGCAAATCTACAATGCTTGATGCACTATCGTTTGCTCTGTTTGGTAAGGCACATCGCAATATCAGTAAGGCACAGCTAGTAAATAGTATCAACAACAAGGGTTGTCAAGTAGAAGTAGAGTTCAATGTATTGGGTTCTGACTTCAAAATTATCAGAGGCATTAAGCCCAACAAGTTTGAGATATGGCGTGGTGAGACTATGTTGAACCAAGACTCTCATGCCAAAGAGTACCAGAAGATCCTCGAGCAAAACATCTTGAAGCTCAACCATAAGAGCTTCCATCAGATTGTAGTGCTAGGCTCCTCCTCCTTCATTCCTTTTATGCAGCTAAGCGCTCAGAATCGGAGAGATGTTATCGAGGATCTTCTGGACATTAATGTTTTCTCTAAGATGAATGGTATCCTAAAAGAGAAGACATCTCTATTAAAGGATCAGATCAAAGATGTCACGCACCTTATTGAAGTTAACAAGACGAAGCAGGAAGCTCAAAAGAAATACATCCGCGATGTCAAAGCAATCAACAAAGAACAAAAAGAAGAGAAGCTCAAACTCATTGAGGATCATAGAAATGAGATCGAGACTCTTAATACAGCGAATGAAGGGCTATCCTCATACGTGGAATCACATCTATCTGCAACCACAGAGCAAAAGCAAGATAAGGAAAACAAAGTTAAAGAGCTCCAGACCTATCAGGGTAAGTTTCAAAGCGACATACGTAAGCTCGTCAAAGATGTTAAGTTTTTTGAGTCGAACGATATTTGTCCCAGTTGTTCCCAACCGATCACAGAGGAAACCAAACAAGAGCATATCCTGGAAGGAAAAGAAAGAGCAAAGCAATTACAGGAGGCACTTGAGACTGCTACAACTTCAATTGCCAAGCATGTAGAATCTATTAGTGAGTTAGATGTGTTATTAGAAGACTGCCGGCAGAAGCAATCAGAGATGCATGCTAATAATCAATCTATATCACAGTTTCAGTCTGCTATCAATCGCACACAAGCAGAGATTGACAAGCTAGACAATAACGTGGATATGGATCAAGCCACTGATGATCTTGATGCACTTGTTGCTGATGGTAATGGTCTTGTTGAAGATAAGTTAACATATAACGAACAGTATAATTATAATCTTGTTATGTCTCAGATGTTAAAGGACACAGGAATTAAAACAAAGATTGTAAAACAGTACCTTCCAGTTATAAATAAGCTCGTTAATCAGTATCTACAAATCCTAGATTTCTTTGTTTCGTTTAACTTAGATGAGGCATTTCAAGAAACTATTCGTTCACGCTTTCGTGATAACTTTACCTATGATTCGTTCTCTGAGGGTGAAAAGCAACGCATAGACTTGGCGTTGTTGTTCACCTGGAGGCAGATTGCCAAGATGAAGAATAGTGTGGCAACTAACCTGTTAATCTTGGATGAGACATTTGATAGTTCGCTAGATGTTGATGGTGTTGATAATCTAATGAAAATCATTTATAGTCTTGGTGAAGATACAAATGTGTTTGTTATCTCTCATAAGGGTGAAATGGTTGATGGTAAGTTTGCTCAGAAGATAGAAGTTGTTAAAGAAAAGAACTTTAGTAAGATAAAATGTTAGTAAAAAAGTTTTTTACAGAACAAGAAGTAGAACAGTGCATCCAAAAGATTAAAAAGTCAGGTTTTGGAACTGAGTTTGCTATTGGTGAAGGTGGTCGAGATCCTCAAATTACTAATGATAAAACTAGATCTTGGCATAATTTCTTTACTGAGTTTCACACATTATTAGAACCAAGAGTTAGTGAAGTATTTAAAACACCGTTGATTAAAACTAATGACTTTGGTAGAATATACACTAAAGGAGCTGAGTTAAAAAAGCATATAGATAGACCACGTTGTAATTATAGTGTTACTGTTAATTTAATTAATCGGCCGCATACTGAACGATGGGCTTTTTATGCTGGAGAAGATACTGTTTACATGAGTCCAGGTGATGCATACTTCTATCGTGGGCCTCAAGTAAAACACTGGAGAGATGAATTACAATACGATGAATGTTGGCAATGGTTTTTCCACTTTAATGAAGCTGAGTAATTATATGAGGAATATATAATGGAAATATGTGCAAATACAGTAAATGTTCTAAAGAACTTTTCTGCTATTAATGGCAACATTGTTATCAAACCTGGTAACAAGTTAATGACAATCTCAGAAGCAAAGAACATTCTAGCTGAGGCAAGGGTGCCAGAAGAATTCAATAGTATTGTTGGCATCTATGATCTTACAGAGTTCTTAAACGTACTTGGCTTGGTTGATAAGCCACGAGTACGCTTTGAAGAAAAATATATGAATATTGGTGGCCAATCAGGTCGTGAGTTAGTAAAGTATTATTATGCAGACACTGAGATGCTAACAACTCCTACTAAGCCTATTGATATGCCAGAAGCTGATGTTTGGTTTACATTGGATGAGACTACTTTGATGGGACTGAAACGAGCAGCTTCAGTATTTGGACATGGGCAGTTGTCTATTGAACCAGATAATGGTAGCATTAAGCTCTCAGTGGTTGATCCTGAGAACTCTACCGCAAATGAATATTCTATTGATGTTGATGGAGGATATAATAACGACAGTTTTAAATTCATACTAAATATTAGTAACCTTAAAATGGTACCAGATACCTATGAGGTTAAAATCTCATCAAAACTTATTTCACAATTTACAAATGAAGGTGGAGACCTAACATATTGGGTCGCACTCGAAAAGTAATCACAATATGGAGAATAATATGGCTAAAGATAATCAAGCAGAAGTACAACTAGCGCATGAGTCGCATGCACCAGTATATGATCTTGCAAACCGTATCAGTCGTTCGACTGTCGCAGTAGTAGACACAATGGTTCAACGAGGTGCTATCAAAGGCGAAGAACTAACAACACTTGGTCAACTACGCGATCAAGCAGTTCAGATGATTCAAATGTGTGAGACATATCAAACGGATCAAGCTGCTAACACTTAATAAGGATTTATTATATTATGAATGACTTTCTCTGGGTTGAGAAATATCGTCCACAGACAATTGAAGAAACGATCCTTCCTCCTTCTCTCAAAAAAACGTTTCAGACTATTGTCGACAAAGGTGAATTACCTAATATGCTTTTTACAGGTACAGCTGGTCTTGGTAAGACTACTGTAGCTAAAGCACTTTGTAAACAACTTGACTTGGACTACATTATTATCAACGGCTCAGAGGAAGGCAACATCGATACACTGAGAGGCAAGATCAAACAGTTTGCTTCTAGTGTATCGTTGTCGGGTGGGTTCAAGGTTGTTATTCTCGATGAGGCTGACTACTTGAACCCACAATCGACGCAACCAGCTCTTCGTGGATTCATAGAAGAGTTCAGTAATAACTGTCGGTTTATTCTTACTTGTAACTTTAAGAATCGTATTATTGAACCACTACACTCTCGTTGTGGTGTATACGAATTCAATACAACCAAGAAAGATTTGGCTGATCTTGCTGGTCAATTCTTCAAGAGATTTGTATACATACTCGATCAAGAAGGTGTGGATTATGAACAGAAAGCAGTTGCTGATCTGATCATGAAGCATGCCCCTGATTGGAGGAGAGTATTGAATGAAGGACAGCGGAATGCCATTAGTGGTATGGGCATTGATGGCAGCATTACTGGGGTTAGCGTTAACTCCATTGATAGTCTCGTTGTAGCGTTGAAAGAAAAGAACTTCAAGGCTATGCGTAAGTGGGTAGTGGAGAACATGGATATGGACACCACTGCTATCTTTCGTGGTGTCTACGACTCAATGAATACATATGTTCAGGCTCAATCTATTCCACAGCTTGTTCTTATTTTAGCTGATTATCAATATAAAGACGCATTTGTGGCTGATCATGAACTAAATACAGTCGCATGCATGACAGAGATAATGGCACAGGTTCAATTTAAATAAATGTTTTTATCTATTCTTCAAGATACTATTACAGACTCTGAAAAACAGGAAATATGTGACTACGTGTATCCTAGAATGAAATACAAAAAACAAGATGGAAATCTTTATAAAATTTCTAGGTATAGTGTTTCTAATGATTCTCCCCATGTAATAAAGAAAACACATCAAAAGATTAAAAGAGAAACTGAAAAGATAATTAACTTAAAATTGCACTCCGAGGTAAGCTATATACTTAATTACAACATTGGAGCAAGAGCTAATACTCATACTGATAGCCACATTGAATCTTACGTTACTGCTATCACTTTCTTAAACTTAAGCGATGATTTAGAAGGTGGAGTAAGTTATGTCGGAAGACTAATTGATGGCAAAGTTTCTAGACTTCATATTCCAATAATAGAAAAAGATACTTTGTTGTACGGGTCAAAAATGTTGCATGGTGTTACGGAAATAACAAAGGGATCGCGATTAGTCTTTGTCAATTGGTATAAAAAAGCATAGGTACAGTTTAAATGAAGATATGTATTATAGGTGGTGGTACAGCAGGATGGTGGACAGCTGCTTATTTAGAACACCAATTTCCTGATTTTAATATTACGTTGTTTGAAAGTCCAAGTATACCAACAGTAGGTGTTGGAGAAAGTACACTACCTCAGATAGGTACTTTTTTAGAAGATTGCGGTCTTAAAGATGAAGATTGGATGGATGAGTCTAATGCAGTAGTTAAGTATGGTAATACTAAACAATACTGGCAACATGGAAAAAACGAGCCATTTGATTGGACGTTTTGGTATAATGATAACAACGAATTTGACGAGTGGCTACCAGAATATTTAAATGGTAATAAAATAAAGGATGATATAAACAAAGATTTATATAGACTTGCTGGTCGTCGGACATCAGGTTATCATTTAGACGCATCGTTGGTTGGTCAAACAGTAAAAAAACACTGTAAGCGAATTAATCACATTGAAACAACCTTAGATGAATTGCCACAAGGATACGATCTTTACATCGATTGCACTGGATTCAGAAGGCAATTTGTAAACGACAAAAGTGTAATTGTTCCAGAAGGTCACTTGGTAAACTCTGCTTGGGTTCGCTCCTTCCGGGTTCCAAAAGGCTACAACATTAATCTAACACAATCTATAGCAAGACCCTATGGCTGGCAATTTAAAGTGGGACTACAACATCGTATTGGTACTGGATATGTTTATTGTAGCGATATGCTAGATGACGAAAATGCATTAGAAGATTTTAACTCATATACAAATGACATGGAACCATATGATGATAATCCACCACGTAAAATTAGTTGGTCACCAGAGTATCTTGAGAATCCTTGGAGTGGTAATGTAGTATGTATTGGGATAGGTGCTGGTTTTGTTGATCCATTAGAAGCAAACTCGCTCTACACAATAGCGTACGGTATTAAGACACTTGGCAATTGTATTAAACGTGGACTTGGTGAAAAAGCATACAATAGAAGCATGCGAAAGTTGTGGCGTGATAACTGTGAGTTTATTTGGCATCATTATGCTTTGAGTGATAGAAGCGACACAGAGTTTTGGAAATACTATGAAAAAATAGATGCCACCAAAACATTATGGGATAACTATCAAACAAAAAGCAACTGGCAAACAAACTTTTATGCAGATGCTATATGGGCCACAATGGGCCTTTGTTTTGATGAATTTAAACATTATCGACCAAAGGTAAGAAGAAATGTTGAAGTGGTATAAAGAAGCTAAGCACCACTTATACAATGAATCTGGTTGGAGTTATTTTTATCATCTTCATCATAGTGTGAAAATGTCATGGAAGTTGTTATTAATTTCTTTTTGGAGTCTTGTACATGGTTTGTTTCCTTGGGTATGGAAAGCTAAATCACCATTAGCTGTAATAGAAATGTATAGAGATATTATGAAAAAGAAACATATTAAAAGATTAGTGAAGGAACATCAATTAGGTGATACAACCAAATCTGATTTATAGGCTTCTAGATGAGAGCGATTATTTTGATCTACAAGTGTTTTGTAATAAGTGTGATCAACTAGGTTATTATAATAATAAATCCTTTGATGCAATGCATGTTGCTGAAATGAAACTACCTTTTGGTGCATACCATATAGGATATGATACTGATAAGGAAATAATATTTAATGTGGCTGGTATACATCATATGCCAGAGCTTCATAAAAATGCATATAGAATTCTTTATCGTGGAGCATGCTTGCCGGGTTATACTACAGGTAAAATGGGATTAAAATCTAGTATTCAATTAGTCAATATAGCTCCCCTACAAATGTCCTTGATGTCATCAATCAATCCAGCCGCTGAGTTTTATACTACAACAAATAATCAAAAGTTACCTAATAACGGCAAAAGTTTTTATTTAACACAGATATATGGTCCTAGACTTGCAAAGAGAGGGTTATTAAAGTTGATAAGTAAAAATTTTAATTATCGAGGTGTTGATCAGGTTTTATGGAAAATAGAAAAGGATAGATTCTGTGAATATTTCCAGAAGAATTTGTAAAGGAGAGAAACAATGGCAATAATTCTTTACACACAGCCACGATGCACTTATTGTGAAATTATGAAACAAAAACTTGACAAGACTGGCTTGAACTATTATACTATTAATATCCAAGATGATCCTAAAGCATTAGCTTTTATGAAGGAACGAGGACATAGAACAGTTCCTCAACTATATGCTTACGATAAACACATTAATGAAAAGAACACACAAGAGTACACATCAGACGAACTTTATAAGTTAATCATTCAAGCTATGGATTCATGGCCATGGCAAGACAGCGGAATTGAACAAGGTTTATGAGACCAACTGATAATATTGTGTATTTTACATACGGAGATAATCTTATTGATATAAGATTGTGTCCTAAAAATGGTCACAACACGTTAAAACTGGCTTGGATTTATAGCAATGGTTCCAATCTAAAATTCACCTTATCATCTGGATATGATGATAGCGCATTTTTACAACCATACTCATGGTTATTAGAGTATACCGATCTTACTGATAAACCTGAAGATCTATCTTCAGACCAAATAAAAGAAATAATAAGAAGAGTTAGTTACAACCGTTATAATCAAATTGATAATTTAACACCAAATAATATAGTATCCAACACACCACAAAGATTTATTCATGCCCAGATTAATCAAGATATATTTAATATACCTTTTCGAAAAAAATCATGGAAAATAGCTGTAAAAAGAGATCCGATCGAAAGATTTAGATCAGCAGTAAAATATCTACATAGTAGCTATAAAAAAGAAACATATGCTGAAGATAAACGTGTTTATACAGACCTTAGTGATATTGATCTAAATAATATAGATAAAGTTTTAGATTGTTTGGAAAACGGGAAAATAAAAGATGAGCATTTCTTTACACAATCGTATTATATGGGTCACGTCAATATGTATGACGAAGTTTTTGATATAAAGGATTTACATCTTTTGTTAGAGAAGATACAAGGTTTAGGTACCTTTATGAATGAAGATATAACTAAAATTAAACTAAATGAAACTAGCGAAGAAATAAACATTGTATTGACTACAGAACAAAAATCTCGTATTATAAAACTATATGCTCAAGATTATGCTAACGGTTGGTGCTAATGAACCCTTTTGATTATGTAAACAGTATTAATGACACTAAACAAGATATAATGGAGGACGACAATGCTGAGCGAGGTTACAATAGTTTTCTTATCAATCGTTCTCTTAGTTATTTTAGCGACACAGTTGGCTTTGCAAACGTAGTCAATCAATACCATCATATTGATAATAAACTCCAATATCACTTTCTTATAAATATCATTCGCAAACGTAAAAGATTTTCGAAATGGGTAAAACCACAAACTGAGAGTGATATTGAAGTGATTAAAGAGTACTATGGATACAACAACGAGAAAGCTAGACAAGTCTTGTCACTTCTGTCACCTGAACAATTAACTATAATAAAACAGAAGGTGAACAAAGGTGGAAGAACAAGTAATCGTTGAATGGA
>Ga0129351_1001050_pt1 | contig 10735 bp, 13 predicted proteins | sample CPBDNA_8_FD_94423 | JGI IMG/M metagenome (GOLD analysis project Ga0129351, IMG submission 94423) | Freshwater to marine salinity gradient microbial communities from Chesapeake Bay, USA - CPBay_Sum_27_0.2_DNA | ecosystem: Environmental > Aquatic > Marine > Coastal | place: USA: Chesapeake Bay... | reverse complement strand
GAGCTGATATAGTTACAACAGAAGAATTATATTTAACATTACAACCTTATTTTAATAATGTTACCAATTTGGGAACTAAAATGGGAGAACCTAAATGGGTTTGTCCGATTACTGGAAGTAGAAATGTAAAGTTACAAAATACTATTTATACAGCTATGGGTACTGTTCAAAGAATACTATATTGCGAAGATAGTAAGCATCAATATAAGGTAAGCAATAAAACTTATCAAGATTATTTGCAAAGAAATTTAACGTCTTAATAAAATATTTTATATTTGAATTATGGATTTAAGAGAGATGGTTAAAATAATAAGAGCCTCAAACATACCAAAATTAGAAGCTGAAATTATAGCAGGGAAGTTGATACAAGATTATAATAAAATAAAGAATTTAGAAAAAACTTCTAAAAGCAATGACATTTAAAGTTTACATATCATTTAATGACTTACTAAATGAGAATGGCAGAATTTATTATAGTTTAGAAGAATTAAAAAATGAGCAAGGCAATGTTAAGTATTATGATTTTGAGGAATATGGAATTGTATTTAAACTTGATGACGAGCATATAATGACATTTGATAATATAATAGAGAACTAATGAAATTAAATATAACAATAAAAGAGTTAAGCACTTTAGAAAAGGATAAGGACGGTTATAAATATCGTTTAAATGGTGATTTTGTAAGAAGTGGCTTTAAGACCCCAGAAGATGCTTTAGAAGATGCTGAACACCAGTTAAAAAAATATGTAAAAAGAATAATTAAAAAGTAGAGTTATTAAATAAAAAAAATCAGCCTCCTTTTAGGGGGCTTTTTTTATGATATAAAAATTTATTTTACCCTATTTCTATACCCCTTTAGAAAATAAAACTAAAAAAAACACAAAGGGTAGGTAAAAAGCAATTTCAATGTATTACTAAATATGTTAAATATATGAAAATCAGCATCTTAAAAAATTAATTTTATTAAGAACACTTTTTAAGTACAGATATAAATGAAATGTGTATATTTGTAATAAAAAAAATATGAATGATTTAGAAAAAATTTTAAGAAAAAAAACAATGAACCTATTTAATAATAGTTGGTACTTGGAAACGACTAAAGAAATAATGGGCGTAAGTAGTGAACAGAAGGGTTACACTTATTTTATTAAAACAAAAGATAGTAATTTAATAAAAATAGGTATGAGTATAAATTTAACAAGTAGGATGAAAAATTTATCAACACTTTCTAACAATAGCATATACTTGATAGGTTTTATTTATGGTGAAAAATACAAGGAACTTGAAATAATGTTTCATAAAAAATACTCTGAATATAGAGAAAGGGGAGAGTGGTTTAATTTAAGTAAAAAAAGTGTTATAGAAGATTTGGAAATTAATAACGGGCTGGTAGTTAATAAAAAATTAACTAAAAATTCTTTTTTTATTGATGGAGAGTATTTTGATAATTCTAAAAATTTAAACTCATCAGATTACTATGATTTATTTTTTGAAATATGTGATAAATTACCTTTTAATGAAAGAATTTTAAAATTCGTATTTCACGACAAGATAAGAGGGGCTAATAATGAATATGCTAACTTAACTAAGAAAAAAATAACAATGAAGCTAAAAGAATGGTGTGATTTTAATGATGTTAATTATATTGACATAAACTCTAATGGGTCAAGGTATTTTTTATTGAAAAAAAATTAATTGAATTTATTGTTTTATTTAAAATATTATTATTACTTTTGTCATAAGTCGAGTTAGTAAAATATTTTTAGCATAAAGCCAAGTAGGGTTACTCGACTCCCGAACGGTTTTATGCTTTTTTAATTTATATATGTACCAATTTTCAATTTTTAAGGAGTTATTTAAAACAGATGTACCTTATACCGTTTGTTTGGATAAGGTAGTTGATAGAATAAAAAGCGGGGTTTCTAAATCTAAAATTGATAAGATTAGAAAAGGAGATAAGGAACTAAAGAAAAAACTACCTTGTATAACCTTTGCAGGGACTTTTAGCCATAGAGCTAAAAAGGGACTTATTGAACATAGTGGTTTAATGGTTCTTGACTTTGATAAAGTAACTAACCCCAAAGAGTATAAGGATATACTAAAAAAAAATAAACATTTTATATTATTATTTATTTCTCCAAGTGGAGACGGTGTTAAAGGGGTTATAAAATTAAATAAATGTAGTGCTGATGAACACGCTAAAGTTTTTAAGGCTTTTGAAAAAGAGTTTAACTTAGATTATTTAGATGCTGGTGGTTCAAATATTGATAGGGTATGCTTTGAAAGTTACGACCCTGACATTTATGTTAATTATGATGCTGAAATTTTTAATCCTACAATAGTTGATGATGGTTTTAAAGTTTCTGAAAGAGTGCCGTTAATCCCTATAACTAATGAGGATGTTATAATTGAAAAAATAATGTCATTTAATTGGAGCAAGAATTTTGTTGAGGGGCAAAGAAATGAGTATATTTTTGACTTAGCTGGGGCTTTTTGTGAGTATGGTGTTTCAGAGTTGTCAGCTACTAACTTTATCCAAAACCATATAAACTTAGATAGTTCATTCTCAGATAGGGAGGTTGTTAATACTGTTAAGTCTGCATATAAATTAAGGTCTTTTAACTCTAAATACTTTGAAGATTACAATAAAATAAATTCAATAGCCAACGATTTAAAGTACCCAAAAAATGACGTTAAATCAAAATATAATATAGATGATGATGTTTATGAGCAAATAAATAAAAACTCTGATAACGTAGATTTTTGGTATTATGACAAAAATAAAAATATTAAAATAGACCCTTTTAATTATAAATTATTTCTTGAGAATAATGGTTTTAGAAAATATTTTCCTAATAATGTTCTAAGCCCACAATTAGTTAGGGTTCAAAGTAATAAAGTGGAAGATACTTCAAACGATATTATTAAAGACTTTGTTCTTAATTATCTTTTAGAAAATGAAGAGGTCGATGTTTGGAAAAGGTGTGTTAATTATCCTAATCTTTTTAATGACAACTATTTATCTATGCTTGACACCATAGAACTAATGATGCTTAAAGATAGTAAAGATAAGTCTTATATAGCTTTTAATAATGGCATTGTTGAGGTTACTAAGAATAGTATTGATTTAATAGATTTTATTGATGTAGATGGTTATATTTGGAAGTCAGCTATAATTGGCAGGGATTTTATTTACTCTGAAAATACAGATAATGAATATTCTCAATTTATTAATAATATTAGCAATGAAGAACCTATGGCTATTGAGTGTGCTATCGGCTACCTTATTTGTAGATATAAAAATAAAATGAATAATAAGGCTATAATTCTAAATGATGAGGTTATATCTGAAAATCCAGAGGGGGGGACTGGTAAGGGATTATTTATTCAAGGGGTTAAGCAGATTAGAAAATCTGCAATATTAGATGGTAAGACATTTGATGATAAAAAGTCTTTCCCATATCAGACAGTTAGCCAAGATACTTCGGTATTAGTATTTGATGATGTTAAGAAGAACTTTAATTTTGAAACAAAATTTAGTATTGTAACAGAAGGGCTAACTTTAGAAAGAAAAAATAAAGATGCTATAAAATTAACAGTAGAAGAAAGTCCAAAATTAGTTATATCAACAAATTACGCAATAAAAGGAGAAGGCAATAGCCATAACAGAAGAAGGCACGAACTTGAATTTGCTCAATATTATAATGGCGATAAGACTCCTTATGATGAGTTTGGTAGGCAATTATTTGATGATTGGAGTGATGATGACTTTATTTCTTTTGATAACTATATGCTGAAATGCTTACAACTATATTTAAAAGAGGGATTAGTTGAGCAAAACGCTAAGAATATTAGACTTCGTAAGTTTATAGCTGAAACATCAATGGAGTTTTACGAATGGGCAAGCGACAAAGAAAATCTTCAAATAAATGTAAGATGTGATAAAACTATTTATTTTGATAACTTTACTTCTGATTATACTGATTTTAAAAAGTGGCTAACAAAAAAGAAGTTTAATATTTGGATTCAAAAATTTGCAAATTTTAAAGGTTATGAGTATAGTGATGGAATAAGTAATGGCATGAGGTGGTTTTTAATTAGTACAGACGATTTTAAAGATGATGACGATGGGCTTCCGTTTTAGAAATTATCAAGAAAATATTATTGAAAAAGGATTGAAGCAATGTTTGAATCGTAAATGGTGTTACTTAGCTATGGAGGTAAGAACTGGCAAAACTTTAACAGCTTTAGGTATTGCTGATAGATTAGGGGGTGCTAAAAAAAGAGTTGTTTTTGTAACCAAGAAAAAAGCAATATCATCAATAGAAAATGATGTAATAACCCTAAACAGTAAGTCTATAAATGTAGAGGTTATTAACTACGAATCACTACATAAGTTGGATATAAATGTTCACGTTGATATATGGATAATTGATGAGGCTCATAGATTGGGTGGTTTTCCTAAACCCAGCAAAGCAACAAAGCAATTAAAAGATTTAATTCACTTACATAGTTCCGTTATATTTCTTAGTGGTACACCAACACCTGAGAGTAATAGTCAGATATTTCATCAATTATACATATTAGGAGAGAAATCTCCTTTTTCAGGGCATAACTTTTATCAATGGGCTAAAATTAATTGTAATATAAAAGAACAATATTTTGGACATGGGTATCCCGTTAAAGATTATTCAGATTGCCATTATGATATTAATAAATTAGATTTGCTAACCTACTCACAAAAGCAAGCTGGATTTAAAAATGAAATAAATGAGCATTTTGTTAATATTGAAATGTTGCCTATAACAAAAAAAATAATAAGCACAATAAAAAAAGACAAAATATATAAAGGTAAAAATGATGTTATATTAGCCGACACAATGGTTAAGGAAATGCAGAAAATACATCAGTTAAGTAGTGGTACTTGTATTTTGGAGGAGAGTGGAGAAAGTATTATAATTGATGAAAGTAAAGCTATATTTATAAAAGAAAATTTTAATGATTATAAGTTGGCAATTTTTTATAAATTTAAAGCTGAATTAGATTTGATTAAAAAACACTTAGATATTACTACTGATATTAATGAGTTTAATAATTCAGATAAACATATAGCTTTGCAGTTTGTTAGTGGTAGAGAGGGAATAAAATTAGATAAAGCTGATATGATAATAGCTTTAAATATAGACTTTTCAGCAACTACTTATTTTCAATTTAGAGATAGAATGACTACAAAAGAGAGAAAGCAATCAGATGTATATTGGTTATTTAGTGATTGCGGAATTGAAAAATATGTTTATAAAGCAGTTAGCAATAAAAAGAATTACACTAAACAATATTATGAAAGAGCAACAGTACCAAAAAAAAATAACTCAAAAACTGGAGAAAGAGGGTTACTACGTGATAAAGCTAATAAAAACAAACAAAAACGGAATCCCCGACCTATTGGCATTGAAAAACAAGGAAATTTATTTTATTGAGTGTAAAATGCCTAAAGGTAGGCTGTCTGAAATACAAAAATACAGATTAGAGGAATTAAAAAAAAGAGGTTTTAAAGTTGCTGTAAGCTATGGAGATGAGATAAAAATTATAAAATAAAAATATTATAGAAACTTACAAAAGAGGTAAAAAGGTAAATGTTAAAAAGATAATATAACGATTTAAATAAAATTTATTACTTTTGCATTTGATATATATTCAAAAAAATCAGAATGACTGAACAAAGAGGAGGAAAAAGAGAAGGAGCTGGTAGACCAAAAGGCTCTTTTAATAAAAAAAATAAACAAATAAGGGAGTTTTTGCAGTCTATATTAGCAGACAATCAAAATAAGTTCTTAAAAGAGTTAATGAGTTTAAAAGGCAAACAATTTATTGATGCTTGGACTGTTTTAATTGAATATAGCGTCCCTAAACTTCAAAGAACAGAAATAGTAGGAGATGAAGAGCAGCCTTTAAATATAGACTTAAACAAATTAGATGAACAAACTATCAAAGGACTTCTTAAAGGGATTGACGAGGGAGAAACTTCAAGCTGAGATTTATAGACGTTCATTTTATGAGTTTTCTTTAGATGCTTTTAATGTTTTACATAATGGTCAGCCAATGGTTGAAAATTGGCACATAAAATATTTATGTGATAAACTTCAAGAAGTAGCATTAAGAGTAATTAAGGGAGAAGAAAGGCAAAGACATTTATTAATAAACGTACCTCCAAGAACTTTAAAAAGTGAATTAGTTAATGTTTTTCTTAGTGCATGGGTTTGGGCTTTAAAAGATAGCCTACAAATTATAAGCTCATCTTATTCAGCTTCACTATCTACTGGCTTATCAGTACAAGCAAGGCGGTTAATTCTTTCAGATTGGTATAAAAAGCACTTTCCAAATGTAGAGCTATCAATAGACCAAAAGCAAAAAACAAAGTTTAGCACACCTAATGGTGGTTTAAGATACTCGACATCTACTGGCGGTACAGTTACAGGTATGGGAGGAGATATAATAATAATAGACGACCCTCAAAACCCACAAGAAGCAAGAAGTGACAAAGAAAGAGATAACGCTAATAGATTTTTTAATGAAACTTTAAGAAGTAGGTTAAACAATCCAGATAAGGGTGTATTTATTGTAATTATGCAAAGACTCCACGAGAACGACCTAACTGGAAACATATTAGAAAATGATAAAGATAATTGGGAACACATAAGCTTACCTGCTGAATTGTCAGAAAACGTAATTCCAAGTGATTTAAAAAGCTTTTATATTGATGAACTACTATTTCCTCAAAGATTAAGTTTTAATGTCTTAGAGAGCTTTAAGATAGGTTTGGGTAGTTATGGGTATTCAGGTCAATATATGCAATTACCAGCCCCAGCAGACGGAGGTATATTAAAAAGAGATTGGTTTACTGTTATTAATGAGCTGCCTAAAGATAGTAATGATAAGCCAATTAATTTATATTGGGATTTCTTTTTAGATACAGCATACACTGACAAAACCTATAACGATGCTACTGCTTTAATGTGTGCTACATATCATAACAATAATATTTACATAAAAAAGATAGAAGCTGTTAGGTTGGAATTTCCAGAACTTATTAAAAAAATACAATCATTTACAGCATCAAATGGATATAGCAATAGAAGTAGGGTATTTATAGAACCTAAAGCAAGTGGTAAGTCTATTGTGCAGCAACTAAGAAGAGAAACAGGGCTAAATGTGATTGAAGATAAGCCGCCTACACAAGATAAGGTTAGTAGGGTTAGTTCCGTTAGTGCTATTGTAGAATCTAAAAGAGTATTCTTGTTAGACGGAATGTATATTAGCTCTTTTTTAGATGAATGTGCATCATTCCCTAACGGTAATCACGATGACCAAGTTGATACGCTTGTAATGGCAATAGATAAATATACTACAAGAGCTAAAAATATAAACGCTTTTGTTGTTTAGTGAAATATTATTTTGTAATATTGCAATATAACAATATTTTATATGTTAAACTTAATAATTGAAGGTAAGAAATATAAATCTCCAACTCAATGGAGTGATGTTAAATACAAAGATTTCTTAAAGTTTCAAAAGTTCATTCATTCAGAACACAATAAAAGTAAAACAGAAATACTTTTAAATGATGGTATAACATCAGACAACGAGGAGTTAATGTTGAATTACTTTATTGATTGTGTTAATTATATTACTAATATCCCTAAAAAGACTTTATTAAAAGTAAGGCGTTATACTAAAGCTAATGAAATTAGTGTAGAAGATTTATTTTATTCTATGAGCTTTTTATTTGTCTATCCTACTATTGATGAGCCTAAACCAGTTGAAAAAATAGGTAAGTATTATTTTATTGATAAGTTAGATGTAAACCAAGCAGAATTAAAAAATGCTTCATTCTCGGAATATACAGAGGCTAATTTTGTAACTAAGTGTTATAATGAGCTTGGAGCAGGTAATGAGGAGTATTTAATATTATTGCTTGCTGTAATGTATAGACCAAAGAAAAAAAGACTATTTAGAAATGATGTTATTGAGGGGTATGATAGTGAAACAGTAAGAGAAAGAGCTAAAGAGCTTGAGAGTGTTACAATGGATGTTGTTTGGAATTGCTTGTTTTTTTTTTTGCAGTCCAAAGTAAAATCATTAAAAAATACAGAGGAATATTTTCAGGAACTTCAAAAGAAGAGAATAGACTATCTAAATACCATTGGATACCAATTAGGCATAATGTGGCTGAGAGTGGTGTATTTAATAAAGAAGGTTATACGCCGTATGAAAGTGTTGGTAGGGAAAATTTGCACAATGTTTTAGTTAGGCTAGACATAAAAGCTTTAGAGTTAGAAGAAAGTAAACCAAAGAAAAAGAATAAAATTAATTAATGAATAAGGTATTAATAGGAGTAGTAACAAACAAGGTTAAAGATTATTGTTGGAATGATTTTAAGGCTCAATTAAAGAGATTAGAGGCTAAAGGGCATGATGTACTAATAGTTGAGAATACACAGCCTATACATAGGAGGTATGACTTTAAAACAGTTCATTATACTCAACCATTAGCAGACTATAAAGAGATAAAAAGATTAAAAGGCAATCCACTTGCATACGTTACAAGAGATTGTATGAACATATTGAGGCAATACTTTTTAAATAATGACTACACTCATTTAATGGTATTAGAAAGCGATGTTTTTATTGAAGAAGATAGTATAGATAGGTTGCTATCTTTAGATTGTGATGTTGCTAACTTTACCTACTGGATGAACTTAGAAAGGTTTAATGATTTGAGTTTATGTGTACAATCAACAGATACTAAAAAGACTCCAAGAATGATAACACCAGAAGAAAGCAAGGAGCTTGTTAATACGGGTGTTAAGGTGTTGAATGTTGACACTTTGAACGGTAAAACATTGTCTCATACGGGGTACGGAGCAACATTAATAAGAAGGAAAGTATTAGAAAAGATAGCATTTAGAACGATTGTGCTTGACAATAAGATAGAAACAACAACTCCTTTTCCTGATAGTTTCTTTCATCATGATGTTAAACTATCTAACTTTAGCAACTATTTAGATACTGACTACATTCCCGAACATAGAAATATTAATAATGAAACAAGACAACAAATTAATAAAGCTAAGGGCGTTATGTCAAGGAGGCAAAGAAGAGCTTTAGAAAGACTAAATAGAAAATGAATTACAATCAAAAAATAAAATACAATGTTAGGTTTGTTTGTGTAGATGAATTAAAGTTAATGGATTTAGACTACTTAAAAGAAAGGAAAGTAGTTTTAATAAGTGATGAAAAAATAACCCCTTTTGATTTCATAGATGCTAAAGGTGGTAATATTAGAACTAAAATAAGTAACTACTTAGATAAGATTGACAGAGAAGATTACCCTATATTGCTATTTGGTAATATTAAGAATAAGGTTAAGCTTATGTTAGATTATGAGTTATTAGCAAGTTGTCCAAGTGTAAACGCCACTTTAATAAATGTTATATGAAAAAAGTTTGCGTAGTACCTATATTTGGAGATTATGACGAGTTGAAAGAGCCAACTCTTGTGAGTGAGGGTTGGAAATATGTTTGTATATCTGACAGACATAGAAAGTCTAAAAATTGGAAAACAAAGATATTTAAAGATTATAGCTTAACTAATAAGCAAAAAAGTGCTTATGTATTAACTCAAGTACATAGATTAATTGATTTTGACATAGCCTGTATAGTTGGTGGTCAAATACAGATTAACACAGACTTAAATAAATACATTAATGATGAGTTTGATTTTATTAGTTTGGAACACCCAAGCAGAAACTGTATTTATAAAGAAGCTCAAGCGTGTATATTATTAGATAAAGACAATCCAAAAGTTATAGCCAAACAAATGTATAGGTATTTAGAGGAGGGTTATCCAGTTAATAATGGAATGATACAAACAGGGGTAACATTTAGGAAAGATAATAATTTAATTCGTACTTTTATGAACTGTTGGTGGAGTGAGATATTAAAAGGAAGTAAACGCGACCAATTAAGCTTTAATTATGTGCTTAGTAAAATACCTATTAACCATAAAGAATTAAGTAGTAACTTACTTTATAAAGATTTTAAATTACATAACCACAAATGAAAATAGGAATAGTAACTGCTATATGGCAACGCCCTGAAGTATGGGATATGTTTAAACAAGGGGTTAGACGTTTGCGTAATCAATATGTAGATGTTGAAGTAGAAGTATGTGCTGCTGGTAGTGAGGGTATAAAATCTCAAAACAGATGTAAAGAAAAATGGATTCACTATGTAGAAATAGATAACAAGCCATTAGGGCGTAAAATGAATGCAGCATCGTTATTAGCTAAAGAGAAAGGATATGATTATTGTTTATTGGTTGGCTCTGATGATATTATTTGCAATAAGCTATTTGATTTGTATTTAGATGAAGCAGAAAAAGGAACTGACTACACTTATTTAATGGACGGTTATTTCTTTGATACAACAACTAAGTTAGCTTTATATTGGGGGGGTTATATTGACAATAGAAAAAACGACCCATTAGGAGCTGGTCGTTTACTGTCTAAAAATTTATTAGATAAGTTAAATTGGAAAATGTGGTATGATGTTAAGTTAAGTGGAATGTTGGATAGTGCAATGGATGAAAAAATGAAACAAATAGATTACACAGAAAAAGCAATATGGTTAAAAGATAACGATTGTATGTTATTAGATATTAAGAGCACTACTAATAT
>Ga0129351_1001048_pt1 | contig 10755 bp, 9 predicted proteins | sample CPBDNA_8_FD_94423 | JGI IMG/M metagenome (GOLD analysis project Ga0129351, IMG submission 94423) | Freshwater to marine salinity gradient microbial communities from Chesapeake Bay, USA - CPBay_Sum_27_0.2_DNA | ecosystem: Environmental > Aquatic > Marine > Coastal | place: USA: Chesapeake Bay... | reverse complement strand
CGTTGGGTATTGGAATGGTTCAGGAGATGAATAATGACTACCTTATCCCACTTGGTGATGTTTATCCTGAGAGCCGGTTAGGTCCTAAGCACGGAGACGCTCCAAAGGCTGCATGTAAGACCTGTCACAAAGGTTATCAGCAACCTTTGCAAGGGGCTAATGTCATACAATACTGGCCAGAACTGGCTACTACCGGAGATCCTGTATATGAGTGATCTCATTCAAGAAAAATGCTTTATGTAAAATAAAGTGAAAGCGCCTCGCATTGTTTAACAGTGCGGGGCGTTTACTTGGGGATGAAAGAATGGTTAACAACTTAGAAAACTCGATACTGAATAAGGTGAAAAGCCCAAAAGATTTGCGCGTTCTAAACGATGCCCAACTGGATCAAGTATCTAAAGAGCTTCGAAATGAAGTAATTGAAATCGTTTCTCAGACAGGAGGTCACTTAGGGTCGTCACTTGGAGTTGTGGAGTTAACTGTAGCATTGCATGCTGTCTTTAATACTCCGTTTGATAAGCTTATTTGGGATGTTGGTCACCAGTGTTATCCACACAAAATAATTACAGAGCGCCGAAACAACATGATCAGTCTTCGGCAAAAGGGTGGTATAAGCGGATTCACTAAACGCAGTGAAAGTGAGTATGATCCTTTCGGAGCTGCTCACAGTTCAACATCAATATCAGCTGCTCTTGGGTTCACTATGGCTAGAGAATTAGGGCAGCCTGTCGGTGATACTATTGCTGTCATTGGAGACGGATCTATCACGGCTGGCATGGCTTACGAAGCTTTGAATAATGCTGGAAGTGAAAATAAGAGGATGTTTGTAATACTGAATGATAATGAAATGTCTATTGCTCCTCCAGTTGGCGCAATGTCGTCTTATTTATCTACAATCAATTCACATCAGGCATTTGAAAAACTGAAACTATTTGGTGAAGAAATCGAGAGCCACTTGCCGTCGTCACTGAGAGAGGGTGCTAGAAGAGCACGCCAACTCGTGACAGGTAAAAACCAGTCGACTTTTTTTGAAGATCTAGGTTTTAATTATTTAGGACCTATTGATGGACACGATATGCAGCAGTTATTATATGTTTTGCGTGCTGCAAAATTTAGATCAACGGGTCCAACATTAATTCATGTTTGCACTAAAAAAGGACACGGGTATGCACCAGCGGAAAACTCTGCGGACAAATATCATGGTGTTTCAAAGTTTAATGTTCAGACTGGTCAGCAATCTAAGGCACCTGCAAATGCTCCCTCATATACAAGTGTATTTGGAAAATCTCTTCTTGAAGAAGCAAAGTTAGATACAAGAGTGGTTGGGATAACGGCGGCTATGCCGTCTGGTACAGGTATTAACATAATGGCTAAAGAGTTGCCTGAGCGTGTATTTGATGTTGGAATAGCAGAACAGCATGCTGTGACGTTTGCTGCCGGTCTTGCGGCAGGAGGTATGAAGCCATTTTGCGCGATTTATTCAACTTTTTTGCAACGGGCTTACGATCAAATTGTTCACGATGTAGCGTTGCAAAACCTACCAGTACGTTTTGCGATTGATAGAGCGGGTTTGGTTGGAGCAGATGGCGCTACTCATGCTGGAGTGTTTGATATTTCCTATATGTCTAATATTCCTAACATGACTGTTATGGCGGCTTCTGATGAGGCAGAATTGGTTCATATGGTTAGAACTGCTTCAGAATTTGATCAAGGGCCAATTGCATTTAGGTATCCCCGTGGAAATGGTACTGGCGTTCAATTACCACAAAGGGGCGAGGTTTTAGAAATAGGTAAAGGGCGTATAATTCAAGAGGGTTCAGATTTGGTAATTTTATCCTTTGGTGCTCATTTGAATATTGTTAAAGATGCTGAGGTGGCGCTAAATAAAATGGGTGTAAGTGTTACTATCGCTGACGCAAGATTTGCAAAACCGTTGGACGTTGAGCTAGTAAATCAGTTAATGAAACACCATCCTTGTATGCTAACAGTTGAACAAGGATCGATGGGCGGTTTTGGAAGTATAGTACTGCAGCACGTTAATAAGAACAGATCAAAAAATAAAAACCTAATATTTGATAGTATTTTTGTAGCCGATAAGTTTATTGATCAAGCTGACGTAACTTCTATGTATGAAGACGCAGAGATGGGACTTAACAATATCATAAGTAAAAGTGTTTCACTCGTGGAAGAAAGCTCTAAAATATCGAGTAAATTTGATTTTGATAATTTTAAGGCGAACGTTGGTATTTAAAACACATCAAATTACATGATCGTTAATTTGCCTTCAACTACGCCAACGCGGCGAATTAGTCCTTTTTGCTTCAATCTGGCCGCAGCCATTATAAAGAATTTATCATCAAAACTCTTGTCAAATTTATCATTACTCAACACCGTTAAATTATTTCTATCTGCATACCTTATTATCAAGGGGTCTGCGCTATGACCCTTCTTAGATACTGTCAGGTTATATCGATCTCGTTTTAGAATTCTACATAACGCAATTGGAACAGTTTCTTTTGGGTTAAGGAGATTACCATTTTTTAAAGTTTTTTTAATCCCATAATCAAAAAACAAATGTGTGGCCATTTCATCTTTCTCAAGTTCATCTATGAAATCCGAAAATTTTTTTAAATCCCAATCAACGAGCCCCAATAAATTATTTGCATCGACAGCAAATGTAAATTCTGTGCTACCGGATTTTTCAGGATCAGAATAATTTAAGCCTCGTTTTATGTTAATATAACCGAAAATTAGCAAAGATGCTGTTAAAGCGTAAATAACTAACGTAACAATGCTTTCCTTGTCGGCAATATATAGAAAGACTATTGCAACGGTCAACGAGATCCAGAGCCACATCCCTCTAAAAGTAAGTCCAATTAAGATTATAATTAGGCTAATTATTATTGGAACTTGTGTGTAATCAAATGACGGCACTTAAATTTTATATCCGTTGCAATTTTATCCCCACAGCCGTTTAGACTTTTCTAAATCAAAAATCAATAAAGCTTACTGTCGCGGTCAATTTCCAACTTTAAGTCAAGGTTTTTTATAGAATAAAAGTAATCTCTTAATGTATCTTTTCCCGTTGAAGGCGTCATATTTGCGTCATAGCACTTTTTCTTTTCGTCCCAAATTAACATGGACTCTGTTGCATAATACTTTGCTATTTTAATGAGCTCAGACTTGTTCTTAGCCCAATTTGAGAAAGGAGAAATTATCAATAGCAACAGTCTTATGGCATCAAGAATTTTTGTTGGGAAGGACTTATATTTTGGAGATACCTCAAATATTTCAAATAATATTTTACCAATATCTTTGGGTGTTATTGACTGCTTTGGCCCCCCGATTGGCAGTATTTTTCGCCACTTAGTTTCGTCTTTAATACACGACAGAATATACAGTGATAAATCCTTCTCAGAAATTGGATTGCATTGCGTTATTTGTCCATCACCAAAGTAGACGTAAGGTTTGCCTTTTTTTATATTTTCTATTTGTCCAGATAGAGACTTGAAATAGGCCGTGGGCCTTACAATAGAAAAATTCAGGCCACTTTTTTTCAGCTCTTCCTCAAAAGCAAGTTTTTCAAATTGAAATGCTAATCTTGGTTTCTGAACACAAATGGCTGAAAGTAAAATAAATTGTGAACATTTTAAAGCTTTTGCTTTTTCTAAAAGAAGACAATTTAGTTTATAGTCTACAAGATGAGCATCCTTGGGTTCGCCAGTTCTGCTTGCAAGACATGAGATAATGACATCTACCTTTTCAAGATCAGCTATCCAATTATTATCATTGTTTGATATTTTGATTACTTTTAATTTCTTATTTAGCTGGCCAGGCTTATCATCTGAATGTCTTTTTGCTGTAACAACATCAAAGCCATTATCTAAAGCATACTTAACAACGTTTTTGCCTATGTAACCAGTAGAGCCAGCAACAAAAATTTTTGTCAACTTGAACACCTTTCAAGTTAATATTTCAACGTCACTTCACGCTTGCTGAAAATCAAATAGTTTCTCAAAATGTTCATTTAAATAAATTTTGAACCACTGGGTATAGTCTGATGGTGACAGTTTTACTTTTTCTTTAAGTTTTTCAATATCTACCCAAGCAAAATTCATAACCTCTTCTGGGTTCATTTTTACTTCAGGGGTTGTTTGACAGATGGCAGAAAAACAGTCCACTTGTTCATGCTCAATTAGCCCGTTACCAACTCTTGCTTTGTATTCGATTTGATCAATAAAACGTAACTCTAAGTTTTTAAGACCAAGTTCTTCAAATATTCTTCTATGGGAACAATCTTCTGTGCTTTCTCCCCAATTTGGGTGAGAACAGCATGAGTTAGCCCAAAGTTTAGGTGAGTGATATTTATTAGGTGCTCTCTGTTGAATAAGTAATTTTCCATCACAAAAAACAAAAATAGAGATGGCTTTGTGTTTTAGTCCTCTCTTATGAACTTCAAGCTTTTCTACGGGCTCTAAATTTCCGTTATTCCAGGCGGGTATTAAAATCGTCATGTATATTCCTTCGAAACAATACCTAACAAATGAGCAATATTCTTTAAGGCGATTTTTAGGTGTGCAAGTGGTTGAGCTTTTCCTAATTCTTTATTCATATAAGCTTCAAATGTCATTGTCTGCACATCAACATCATGACAAAGAGAAACAAATCTTTCCCTTCTATCATCTGTTTTATAATATGCGTTTTGCATCGCGCCTAGTACTTTAAAAACAGTACCATGCTGTTTGACAAAGGATTTTTGAGCCAGTGCAAGCAGCTTAGGGTTATCATTTTTCAAAGCTTCGGTCACTGCCAACGCGGCCATTCGACCGGAACACATCGCATAAAATATTCCCTCGCCAGAACTTGGAGCAACCACACCAGCTGCATCACCAGCCAGCAGAACGTCTTTACCGTTATCCCACTTTTTTAAAGGTTTAAGTGGAATAGGTGCACCTTCTTTTCTAATGGTTTCGCAAGCCTCTAAACCTGAGTTTATTCTGAGAGATGATGTTGCGTCTTTTAAATCAAATCCCTTTACACCTGTTCCCATGCCCACTGAGACTGTATCACCATGTGGGAAGACCCAACCATAAAAATCTGGAGAAATTGATCCATTATAAATGACATCACAACGATCTGATTTATACCCAGAAAAGTCTTCAGGTGCCTTGATAATTTCATGATATGCAATGACATAAGGAATTTGATCTGCATCTGGAATTTCAGATCTTGCTACTTTACTTCTAGCCCCGTCAGCACCGATAATGATTTTGGCACTAATTTTTTCTTTATTTTCGTTTTCGTGATTTAAAAATTCAACTGTTGTCTCACCATTCTGACGAGTGATTTTATCAAATGTTCCAGAAAACCTAGTAACACCGATAGATCTGGCTCGTTCACGCAGGAATTCATCAAATTCTTCCCTATCTACCATTCCAACAAAGCCATTCTCGATTGGTATATCTACGCTGCGATTTGTTGGAGAAACCATCCTTGCCGTTACAATTTTGGCTTTAAGCAAACGATCGGGTATGTCAAAATCTCTGATAAGGATCGGTGGTATCGCTCCACCACATGGTTTAATTCGCCCTGGCCGATCTAAAAGAGCCACTTTATGACCTAATTTGCCAAGGTCTTCGGCAGCAGTAGCTCCACAAGGGCCACCGCCAATAATTATAACATCATACATTTTACTCACCCGGTATTGCTATATTTTTCCCATAACTTTTATTAAACGTAATTGATGTGCTGGCTAAAAGAGCGGCCAATGCGAAAAGGCTTGCCTCTATTGAGAAAACCATTCCATAAGCATTAACTGGACTTAGATCTACTAACTGTAAAAGGTCCACAAGAATAGTACCCAATAGGCCACCAAACCCAGCAGCAATGGCTTGCGCTGCCCCCCATAACCCCATCCTAGTCCCTTCACGACTCTTGGCGCCACTTCCTGCTAAACTCATCATTGAGCCAATGGCTGCAACTGCGAACATGCCATTAAAAAAACCCAGACCAATTACAGCAAATTCTAATGGCAGGAAACTATTTATCTGACCTAGCAGCATAATTGATAGAAGCATGAAACAGGATCCAAAACATCCTGCCTGAACCCACGACTTGAGTGTACCTAGTTTGAGCCCTGTTGCGAGTATACCAACGGTGAGCATACCAATAAATACGCCACCATTTTGCATACCAGATAGGGAAGTTGTTTGACTAGGAGTGTACTTAAAAACAATACCAGCGTATGGCTCAAGAATAAGTTCTTGCATAAAGTATGCTGTCATTGAGAGAAAAACAAAAATTGTAAAATTTCTAGTTTTTGAGTGCTGCCACACACTTTTTAGTTCTTCGAATAAAGGTGCTTTTTCTTCATTCTTTTGCTCTACTTTTTCCAGATTATTTTCAATTCTCCAAGTTGCGACGACTGATATAATCAAAGTTAAAAATGTAAGGCTAGCTACAATTTTGAAAAGTAATTCAAAGCTATATGGCACTAATAGCATCCCAACAATTCCCGCCGTCATTGCAATTCCAAATATCATCATTAACCAAGTAATCATGGCAGCTGCAGGGCGACGTCTTTCTGCAGTATGTTTCGCCATAAGTGCGAGTAAAGAGGTTCCAGATGCTCCAACTCCCAACCCAATGAGTGTGTAAGCAAAAATAGAAATAACCATTGCAATAAGTGGGTTTTCAGCAAAAAATATTAAGCTTAAAGTTGCTAGATTTGCCCCAATTCCCAAAATTAGCATGCCAAGATTTATCCACTTTGTTCTATTATTTTCTAGATCGGAAATTAATCCCCACTTTGGTCGAGAGAGTTGAACGGCGTAATGTAAACCAACCAAAAACCCAGGAATTGTAGCGGCCATAGATAACTCAACAACCATTAATCGGTTTAAGGTTGAAGTCATTATGACCACTATTGCACCCAGGCATGCCTGAACTAATCCAAGGCGGAATATAGAAAACCATCCGAGCGTTTTTTGTTTACTGTCAATCATTATTGTCCCACCGCCTGTGATATCCCGATAGAGCAAACCATCATTCCACTTACGAACATCAAAACCCCTGTTGAATTATACCAAGGAGCATATCTTTCTGGATCGCTTAATAATCTCCGCATTGCTATGAATTGCCCAAATACAAGTAATAAGACAAAAGCAGAAAATAGAGGAAGTCCCCAAGTGTAGAGTAAAGCTACAACGAAAATTTGAGGTGCAGCCATTACATAACAAGCAATTTTGGCCGCTCTGTCTGGTCCCAATTGAACAGGGAGTGAATTTATTCCAAGCGCTTTATCACCTTTCAACGCTTTAAAGTCATTTAGAGTCATAATGCCATGTGCACCAATCGCATAAGCAATCGCGACTAAGATTATTTTTGTATCAGGAAATGCTTGCAGCATAACTGCAGCACCAGTGAACCAGGGAATGCCTTCATAACAAAGACCAACTAAACCAGGGCCCCAAATGCCAGATTTTTTTAATCGAATTGGTTCTATTGAATAAACCCATGCAGACAGTGCGGCAAAGATCGTTGCAATAAACCCCCAAATACCGAGCTGCCAACCTAGGACTAACGCAAGTAATGTCATTCCTAATGCTATTTTAAGCCCCCAATTACCTGGCATTCTACCGGACGGGATTGGTCTGTTAGGTTCATTAATTGTGTCTACATGTCTATCACACCAATCATTTGCTGCTTGACTCATTCCACAAACAACAGGGCCAGCGACTATTATTCCGAGTATTAGTAAGTCCAAATTTTCTGCGATAGACGCGCCGGATGATATAACTCCACAGGCATAAGCCCACATTGGGGGAAACCAAGTTATTGGTTTAAGGAGTTCAAGAACAACTAAGAAATTAGGATAAGTTGTTGGCTGTTTACTATTCGTGACACTCATGTGTAATATATTATTGACAATATGAAATCATGCAACTGAAAATAAACAGTTTTGTAAAACAAACGAAACATTTCTGGACGTTAAAAAGAGTTAAAAAGCGATAACCCGAAGTTTATATCTCAAACTTGCTTAATTTTACATACAGGCTCTGCCTTGAAAGCCCTAAAAGATCTGCAGCGGCAGCTCTATTATTATTTGTAATTTCTAATGCTGCCTCTATGCATATTTTTTCAATAACATCAGTTGTGTCGCTGACTATCTCTTTTAGTGATGCGCTTCCAACCAATTCTCTTGCTGCTATTTCATCCTGCTTTTTATCTCGTGTATCTTTCGAAGCTGACCTCGCGCCTTCTCCAATAGACAAAACTTCTCTAACAATAAAAGCCACCAATGCGTTGGCGTCGGATTTATTGCGCGAAACAGATGCCTCGATATCTATTTTCGTTCCAAGGAGGCTTTTTAAATGAGTAGAATAAGTTTTAACTGCACCAGACTTCATTACATTTTCCAGCATAATAGCTAAATCAATCTCACCTCTCCCCAAAAAATCAGAGAGATTTTTCGAAATAACTTCGTTTTTGTGGCTAGAATTTGTAAGATCCAAGAACCTCTCATTTGTATATTGGATTAAACCGTTTTTATCGGTAAAAATAATAGCATCAGGACTATAATGAAAAGTTGCTAAGAGATTTTCTATGAGCTCCTGCTCACCCTTTTTTCTAATTGTTTTGGGATAAAACCTACAAATTAAAATCTGTTGTCCAGCAGCTCTATAGCTATTGGGGTTAATCGAAAATATTGCTTCTCCGCTGGTCGTGATTAGCTCTTCACTAATATCGTAGTTTCCATGTGCAGCAATATTGATTTTTTCAATGAAACCTTTTCTATCAGCGCGGTTGGCTAGGAATGATTGTATTGTCTGATTTACTTCTTCCTTAGTTATTTCAAAAAACAAATCTTGAAATGTAGGATTGGAAAAAATAATCGCACCTGAATTTGCATTGATAAATGCCAAAGCATCGTTCGTGGAAGCCAACAAAATTTTGAAGTGAGCTTCTAGTTCCCTTTTTTCTTCAATGCTCTGCTCTACAGCTATTTGTGCTTTTATGAACCTTTGCTGATTTTCTGAGGTGGATTGAAGATCTGTGCCCAGTAGTATTATTTTCCCATCACTACCAAGGCGGTGTATATTATATTTTATAGGAAATTGCCATTCAGCATTATCGGAATGGTTTAATTCAAGTCCATATAGAACGGTCTCCCCGTTCTCGACTTTTTCAATTGCGGACATTAGTTTTGGAATACTTTCAGGCGTCAGAAAATCTGTAAGTTTACGGCCGATCCAGTGGTTTAAGTTGCCGTAAGATTTTTCAGACTTGTTTAATAATATTGAACTAATCACAATGTCTGTATCAATTAAAAGAGCTATATCTGAGGACGTTGCTAATACACCACCAAGGTACTCTGGTTCTATAACTGGGATAGATCCAAATTCTAAAATATTATCCGAGGTGTTTTTCAATGAATCATAACCAGTCTTTGTGTGTTTGTTTGTCTTTTTATTTTGTTTTTAACATACTCATCGACAGCTTCAACCGAACTTGTGACCAAGTTAAATTCAGAAAGGTCAGCGCCTTCAGAGATTTCTTCTATATTACCTCCTCCGAGGAAAATAGGTAATTCGCTACCTGAAATATTTCTGATTTGTTTGACGCACTCAGCTGTTTCTCGAATGCTCAAATAACTTGCGCAGGAAAAAAAGATCCCGTCATATCTATTTGCTTTTTGCAAATGGCATACTTCATCACTGTTTGCATCAAGTATTACTTTTAAAGAGTGCCCTTTTCGTCTTAGTATGTCGGCGACAACAAGAGCCCCGAGAGTGTGTTGTTCTTTTTCATGAACACATATCAAATACCGGTTACCAACAGAGGAGTTAAGCTCTCCCTCCCGATTCTGGCTTATCAGTTTGACCAACATCTGCAAATTTGAAGTACCAAGGGTGCACTCGGCAAAGCTTAGGGTATCATTCACCCACGCTTCTCCCAAGCGAGTGGCAGCAATCGGTATGCAGTAATCCACTATGCTTGTTTCTTTAAATCCAAGCTCGAGGAGTTGTTGTAGAGCGCTATTTTTGTCAAATGCCCTAGATAAGCAGTGTCTCACCAAAACCTCTCCAGCGTGTTCTATCCACTCTGGATTTGCTGGGCGGAGAAGGTGTTTTTTACTTTCACGCAGAGCAGAATGCGCTAGGCTCGAAATGTTAGTTGCATTCGAGCTATGTGAAAATCTTTTATTTTTATCATTCACTCTTGCCTCCAAACCCTGAACAACTTAGGTGAAGCAGCTAGTGGTTTCATATTAACTAAGTTTAACCTTAGTCAATTTTAAGTAATTTGTCCAACTTTATGTTCCGGCAAATTGTTTTGCTCTGAATCATAGATTTTCGATAGAAAATTAAGGACTCATGCAATTTCAAAAATGTTAATAGAAATAGACAGAATTTTTTAAATAGTGTAAGTTTTTATTGACATATTTTTGTGCTCAGCAATACTTGTGTCATGCCCATTGCCAGTCAGCCGACAGCTTTGGGACAGAGAGAGCAAAAGAAAGACCGCGACTTGCTGTATACTGCAGAAGAAAAAAAGCGCAGGGATGAAACTATTTGGACGCTAGTGCAGGGGGTTCTGGCGCCACTCCAATTTTTTGTTTTTCTCGTTTCTACTTACTTAGTAATTCGATATTTGAATACTGGCGAAGGTTATCACATCGCAACGATTTCTGTAATCTTCAAAACATCTATTCTTATGTTGATAATGGTGACCGGCGCAATCTGGGAAAAGGTT
>Ga0129351_1001043_pt1 | contig 10777 bp, 7 predicted proteins | sample CPBDNA_8_FD_94423 | JGI IMG/M metagenome (GOLD analysis project Ga0129351, IMG submission 94423) | Freshwater to marine salinity gradient microbial communities from Chesapeake Bay, USA - CPBay_Sum_27_0.2_DNA | ecosystem: Environmental > Aquatic > Marine > Coastal | place: USA: Chesapeake Bay... | reverse complement strand
TTTGAAGTTCCAAAACCAGACAACTGGTATGAATTATGAAATTGATTTGCCATAATTTATTATCTACCAAACAAGCTTCCAGATAAACGTTTTTCTTCGTTGATTACACCAACTACAACTTCTTTTATCTTTCTTGCCAAATCTTTACCCTGGTTTTGTGTTCCTCCATCTGTATCCATAGATGCATTTCCGTTATTGTCTATATTTATATTAACATTAAAGTCGCCAAATTCAGCTCCATTTTGAGAATTAGTTGATTTTATTGATCCAACTGCGCCTCCATTTGCAAAATTTACTGGCGCTCTCAAATTGTTTATATCGTCTAACATACCCCTTCCTAGGGAACCTGCTGCTTGTGAATTTAAAACATATTCACCACCCATTAGAAGAGCGTTTCCAGCCGTTCCGTAAGATCCTCCGTTTGCTCCACCTGGAAGTTGGAACATGGATGATATTCCCTGTCCTATTGCTCCTATTCCTTTATTTACACCTTCCAAAACAGAACCAACTGGTGCAAGTAAAGCTCCAAGACCATCAGTCATAAATTGTCCAAAATTAAACCCAGATCCTTGAGGTGAACCTCCTGGTGCTATTCCTGCTAATACATTTGCTCTATTTGGCGCCATTCCTGCAGCAGCTGCTTCTGGAGTAGCGGCACCACCTCCACCAGGTATCATACTAGTGAAACCAGCAAATGCAGCTTGCATTAAAGCTGCTTTAAACGCTTTTCTTCTTTGTTCTTCTTGCGCTTCCATTAATTCCTTTACTCTTGTATCTTCTTGAATTTGAGCGCCATACAAATCAAATGCTTGTCTTTGAGCATCTTTTAATCTATCTCTAGCTGGAGAGTTAATTATAAATCTTCCTCTAGATGTTAATCTTCTTGATTGATCTTCTAAGCTGACTCTTCCGCCACCAACAAAATCAGTTCTACCAGAAGTAGTTCCTCCTTGACCTTGCGCAAAAGCTAATAAATTACCTGTGCCTTCTATTGCTCCTTGACCTCTAGTTCCAGGTACAAACATACCACCCTCATAAGTTGGTTCAATAGCTCTTGTAAATCCAAATTTATCTGTGTATGTACCACCAGAATTAAGTTTATCAAAAAATCCTGCTCCGTATTTTTGTACTGCAGATTTTTGAATGACGTACTCGCCACCCATCAAATTCATTGGCACATCATCTGTTACTCCACTACCCCCAGTTATTAATCCTCCAACAGCTTTACCTGGAGGGCCAGATCTACTTGATCCACCTCCTCCACCAAATAGATTACCAAAACTAAAACCTTTTCCTGTTGCTATATCTTTACCAACATTTGCTAATGTTCCACCACTACCAAAGAATCCACCTTCTCCGCTCTGACCACCAATAATATTTGAAGCTATTCTTCTTGCATTTTGCCTCATTATTTCGTCTAGTATAGACTGTCCAAAATCTTTAGCTATTTGACCAAAAACTTTTCCTATTGAATCGTAACCATCTTGACCAATTTTTGAAAAGGCATCAGTCATTGCATCCTCAAAATTTTGAGCAGCTGTCTTGGGAAAATCTTGTTCTAAATTATTTAATTCTTTGCGTGTGGTATTTAAATAACCTTCAATACCCTCGTTCCCTTCAGCTTGAAAATTTGCTATAAGTTTTTCATACTCAGCTAATGCTTCAGCTTGAGTCAGCCTTTCATTATTCAATGCAATTTGTTTTGCAGCCTCGTAAGTTTGATCCACCATACCATCTAGTTGACCTAATGAAGTATTTTTTATTTTATCGAGTATCACATTTAAATCAGCACCACTTGAAATTAGTTCGTTTACTGCTTCAATTTCTTCCTTATTAACATCTGCATTTTTTTCTGCTAAATCTAATTTGTCTATTAAACCAGACAAGATATTATCTTGTTCTTTATTAAACTCTTGTTCAGCTTTTAATATAGCTTCCCTATAATCTAATTCTCTTTCAGCTATTCTACTTGCAGTTAATCTAGCTTTTTCAATTCCAGCGAAAGTATCTTTTCCTCCTGTTACAACGAAATCTGGTAGAATGGTTGTACCATCTGCATCCGTATAACTTTGACCAGGCATCATCTTACCTGTTGTCCTTGTGCCAAAATCTAAACTAACATCGCCTTTGCCACCAAGCAAACCAAGTAGTTCATTATCTCTAGTAAAAGTTCTACTTTGAAGAGATTTTGATAACAATAAATCAGCATCTTTTCCACTCATCATTGGGATTTTAGCTGCTGCTTCTCTAGCGTTTTGTTGCAAAGTTTCAAAGTCTTTTTCGATACCCGCGTACAATGCGATAAGTTCATCTTGAACTAGCTTTAAATAATCTGCTTTTTCATTTTTATTCATGCCATCTATATCTATGGCTATTTCATTGAAAATACCTCTTTGCGCGTCAAGATAAGCTTGATAGTCTTCTTGCTTTAGACCAGGGAATGTTTGTGCTAATTCTTCTATTGAACTTACTGCAAGTAAACCAATAGCATTAACAATTTCTGGTAAAACTTTCTTGTTTATATCAAAATCTTTAGTCTGATTTATTCCCATGAAAGATTTGCCAGTTTCTATATTTTGTCGGTTTCCTAAACCTAAATCAGCTAACCTCAATAGATCTTCACTTATGTCTACACCTTTAACGAAATTTCCGCTTTCTGCTGCTTCTGCAATTCTTCTTTGTTTGTCTCTTTCTGCTAAAAGACTATCTACTCTTTCTGAAATTGGCGCTCCCTTACTTGCTTCAAATAATCTTTTGTTTGTTTCTAAAAATTGTTTTGTAGCATCACTTGCAGCTAAACCTAATTTGACTAAACCGTCATTAAGAAGTCCAAAAACACCTTTTCCTGTAGTAACTTTTAATATAGCGTTTAAAGCAGTAAAACCTATAGCAAGTGGACCTGCAACCATTTTTAGTTTTCCAAATATTCCAGCAGCTCCTTTTAAATTTTTAAATATTGCACCAAAACCACCTTTACCTGCTCCCTTAAACAAACCTCCTCCAGGACTAACTCCAGCAACTTGTAAAATTAATAACGTATTAATAGTGTCAGTTAAAACAGAACTGAATTTTTGCATCGCACCACCTTGTTCTGTGAATGCGTTAGTAACTGAACTTAACGCTATTTGTAATCCGAATATTTTGGCTAACGCTGCGTCTGATCCTTTTCCGAGTGCTTCTACTGACTTTGCTGTCTTTTTAGAATTTTTACTTAATTCTATTTGACCAACTGGAATAACTTCTTGAGCAAAGTTTGGTATAGCTCCAGTTGGCTCATCTCTTGTGTTTGTAACAGCTAGACCCATTGGATTTTGTGCACTTCTTAATTTACCGCTTTGATTAATTCTAATTTGGCTAATAGGTAAACCTGCGGCTTTTTCTCTTCCGATCGCATCCATTAATGCAAAATTCGGCACAAATCCAGAAGCTCCTCTTCCTTTATAATTTGCTATTTTATTATCTAATGAATTTACATTGTCTGAATTTAAAGCATTCTTAAAATCAGCTGCTGTTAATTTCGTAAGAACAGATGACACTCGTCCAATAACGCCCTTTGAACTAGCTTGACCAACCAATCTTTGTATAACTCCCTTGTTAGGTAAATCAAAAATAGCGTTAGATTTTTGTGGTGTCCCCAAAGCTCCTTGGAACGCAGATTCAAAAACAGAACCAAAGGCTGCGTCAACAGCACCGGGATTTAAATTTCTATCTACTATTTGTCTGAAATTTGAATCTTTAACAATGTCTGGTGAAAATCCTAAAGTTGAAGCAAAATTCACAGCAGTGCTCACCATATTTTTTCTTATATCTGAATATAAAGCATTTGGTGGTTGTGTATCAATTGGTATTGTTTGTATTACATTACCTTTTCTAGTTGGAACTGTTTGCGGAGCAGTACCTCCAACTACATCAGAATAAAGCAAACCAAACTTAGCTGCACCTTTTGATCTTTTGGATAAGACGCCTTTTTGTTGTACACTTTTCGCTATGTTTCTTTGTTGTGTTGGTGTAAGTGCATCATACGCTTCTCTATACGGAGAGCCGCTTCTATATGCAGAATCGTAACTTGTAGATCTATAAGCTCCCGGAAGAGATCTTGGTGTTAATCCCCTAGACTGCATGTATTGCACAAAATTTCTAGGAGCGGCAGCAAAATTAGGAATAAATCCACCAGAAGCTGTTAACTTTCTAGCTCCTTTTGGAAGACCCATAGATTTAACCATATTTTGATTAAATATTGCGTCACCACCACCAGCATAATTTGGAACATAATACTCACTAGTATTAGCTACCATTGTTCCATGTTGACCACCGCCAAAAGCAAAATTTGGTATAGACACAACTTTAGAATTTGGTGAAGCTCCACCAACACCTCTAGAAACATCTCTAGCTTCTGCTGCTACATATCCTCCAGCGCCTCTTCTTGTTACACCACCTTCGCCACCTCTTAACCCAGCTCCAAATAAACCTGGTGTTACTCTTGCGGCTGCGGCTTGAACTTTATTCAAAGCGTCAATTTGCTGTGTGTAAATTCTTAAAAGTAATTGTTCTTGAGCTACTTTGTTTCCTTCTAATTTTAAAATTTCAGCTTGTATAGCCTCATTTTGAATTAATGTTTGGAAAATAGATTGCTGTAAACCCGCTTGCTGTTGCGCGGCGCTATTAATACCCAAAAGGGATTGTAAAGAGCTGGCACCAAACTTGGCTAAATCAATAAATAGTTTTGTAAATACAGCGCCAACCAAAGCTAAACCTGGTCCAGATAAAACACTTCCAAAACCTTTTATAATTCCTTGTGCAAACTTTGAACCTATTCCTTCTCCATCTAATAAGTTATTGATTCCATCTATTGCTCTGCCAAAGGATTTTAATATATCACTAGCGGCATCGGTGAAACCAATCTCTCCTAAAGTAGAAGCTAATTTTTGACCAGCAACGGTTACATTATTAATTAACGCTTCTAATGTATTATTAAGTTGTTGATTTTTTCTATCTAAAGCGCCTGCGGCATTTCCAGTTTCAACTAAAACTTTTGAAAATTGACTTTGTTCAGAATTTAAATCTTCGATTAAACTAATTAAAATATCACGCTGTCTAACACCTGCTACTTGATCAATTAATTTTCCAGCTTGTTCTGAACGAATACCTAGCTCGCCTATTACTTTAGCAAAATCTTGAATTAAGGGTATTGCAGATCTAACATTATTTTCTGCATCTGTTACTTCTATACCTAAATTCTTTAGTGTTCTTAAATTATCTGCTCTAGCTAATCTAGCAAAAATTGTTTTAAAAGCATTACCTATAACAGCACCACCACGTTGAGTTCTTTCTTGTACTGTTGTAACTGTGGCTAATAATTCATCAAACGAAACACCAGCAACACGAGCAGAAGCAGCAGCACGTTCCAAACCGTTAATTAAGTCGTCAGTAGAAACAGCGAAAGCGGTATCAGCAGCTGATAATTTATCGGCAATGTCAGCCACTGTTAAACCAGCGTTACTAAAACCTTTGATAGCTGCAGTTAAACCAGCAACAGCTTTTTCAGAATCTATACCAGCTACACGAACTAGTTTTAAAGAAGTCTCTACTCTACTTAAAGATTCTGAAACGCTTAAACCTTGACGAGCTAATTCTAAAGCACCTTCAGCAACTTGATCAAAAGATGTGCCAGTTTGTTGTGCAACCTTAAAAATACCATTACCAAAAGCCTCAATTTCTTTTCTTGAGCCACCTAAAATAACATTAATTTTTGCAAAAGACGCTTCAACTTTTACAGTATTACTAACTAAAGCTCCAAAAGCTTCAGATAATTTATTAATTACTGCGACTGAAGCACCAAAAGCTAAAACACGAGCATTAGAAGCTTCTAATGATTTTTGGAACTCTGTGGCTTGGCCTGTTATTTTGCCCAGAGGTCTAGATAATTTATTTAAGGATTTAGCGCCACCACCAAAATCTACACCCTTTGCTTGTGCCTGTAGCCTCGCTAAAGCTGCATCTACCTTTCGGGTGTTTACTGGGTCAAAATTTACTCCTATTTTTGCGTTAGCCATATCCTATATAGGATAATTACACCTAAACGCCATGCATTTCCATCAATTGTTGCATGTTTAGATTACCTCCGTGTTTTTTTAGTGCATCATCTAAAGTAACCGCTGTTTCATCTTCAGATTTAATCTTTTCTATATCTTCTTTTGTGGCTCCAAATACAGCTTCTGCTTTGTCTGGATTCTGAGAAGCCCCAGATCCTGCATTATTTTTACTATCTTGTCTTTGGTTTTGAGCCCATTGTATAAGTGCTTCTGGGTCTCTTGCCACATAATCTGGTATTTCTTTTGTAGCATTTTTAAATACTGTTAAGAAAGACCTACCAAATCCAGCCATTTTTAATTGAAAAGACGTCATATCTTTTAATGGTTTGCCAAAAATATCTAATACATTTTCAGCAAATGGCAAAAAAGAGCCATAACTTTCTGAAAGAACTGCTTTTGATATATTTTCATCACTAAATTTTTTAAAAAAATCATTTTGAATGTTACTTAATTCAACTTCTGTGCTAATATCAGAGTATTCTAATCTTTCTGAAATTGGCTTTTTGAAATCTCTGTCAAAGAAACATATGTTATCAAAAAATAATCTATTAATTTTCTTATCTGCGTATTCCTCAGATGTGATTCCAATTAATTCTTTTTTTTCTTTGCGTAAATCATCTAACCTTTTTTCTTCTAAATCTATTAATTTTTTCTGTTGTTCTGCTTGTGATGGTAATTTTATTTTTGCCAAAGATTTTTTTAACCCATCTGTAAATTCTGTTTTTTCTTTAATCGTGTCCTCTTTCTCCTGGCTCCACATGCCATCTTTTATCAGTAGTTCTACTGATTGTTCGTTCGATAGTATACCTTTAGCCTCAGCTTCTTGTATAAATTCTCTTTTTCTAGATAAGAGTGTTTTAGTTTCTAATTGACCAAAATGTTTTAGATATATGGTGCCTATACTACTTTCGGTTATAGTTACCTCATTAAATATATCTGAAATAATTTCACTATAATCATAGTTCTGAGTCTGCGTTTTTGAGGAACTCATCTATTTCTTTTTTGGTAGAATGTTGTGCATAAAACCAGTACGAAACAACCTTCATAGCTTTGTCTAAAACATCAGATATGTATTCTTCGTCTGATTCATCTTTTTCATAAAAATTATCTTTTTGATCTTCGTAGGTCATGCCTTCAAAAAATGGTTTTGCTAAACCATCTTCTACGTATCTCGTCAATTGAATTACATACCACAAGATCATAGCTCTTTCTGCTATTGCGTCTGCTGTGTGTTGATAAACTGTTTGCATGGAAGCTTGAATACCTATCATTTCATTCCTAATGCTTAAGATTTGTTTTGTTAACTCCTCTTTCTCTTCTGCTGGAGCATTTTGAGATTCTAACAACTGAAGTTGATTTGATAAATCAGTGCTTTTTTGTAGCATTTTTAATAATTCTGTTGTTTCGCTTTCAGTTAAAGCGCCTCCAGTATCTGCATATTTTTTAGTTAACATGGCTTTTGTTAAAATTCCCTTTTTAACACAAGTACTTAATTCAACAGAATATTGTTCCGCAGCTTCGTTGCTTAATTTTCTAGTAGGTTTTTTGATTACAATTTTCAAATCCTTTTTAACGGTTTTGTTTTTTGTAACTTCTTCCTCTTCTCCGTCTTTATTTTTGCGGACAGTTTTAACTTTTTCCGTAAACGGTTTTTTAACAATAAAATCGTAAATATTTCCTTTTTCCATATTATTTTTTAAATCTAAATTCTACAACTAGGCTATCTAGTTCACTATAATAATCTCGTAACACGGAATTTCCAATATCTAAGACTTTTTTTCTATAAATTTGGTAAAATTCATCATCGAAGTAATCTGCCTGCTTAATTAAAGCTTCGTTTTCTGGCAATGATTCTTTTAGTTTTTTAAAGTGTATGTAATGTGTGTTTTTCAAATCTTCAAGCATACCCAAGTAAGACTTAAACAAAAATCTTACATGATGAGCCGCACGGTCATTTAAAAAATCTTGAGCATTCATACCTTATACCACATTTATTTACACAAAAAAGTGTAAAAAGTGATATGGGTACACCATTAATATCACAATCACAAAAAACAACGATTCAAAATATCATAGACGATATCCACGAAACGTTTGCTAGAAACATAACAGTTTTCGAAGAAGGTAAAAAGGTTTTAATTTCAGCAAGTAATGAATTCAACGGAATATATGGTAGAGCGGGTGATGGCGAAAAAACAACAACTAGAACAGTTGTTAGCCATACTATGAAAGCTAGAATTAAATATATAGACGCAAAGGAAAAAAACCTATCAGATGGCAATATACAAAGCCAATTAGACATAGAGCTAGTTGAGGGTTCTGTTAGAATAACTGTTGATGCTGCTGGATTCGCTATTTTAAAAGAAGCTAAAAGATGTGAATTCGAAGGTAGAAAATACACGATAGATAGCAAAGGTTTGCCTACTGGAATTTTTGGTCCTCAATATTATCATTTTTATTTACAACCTATAGAAGAATAATGGCTACTGTTGACGTAGATTTAACGAGACAATTAAGATCTCAATTGCCAAAACTTTTAGTCAATCAAACTAAGAGCTTAATAAGACCTGCCTTCCAAAAAATCAAAAACAAAATGATTGCCGACTTCATGAACCACCCAGTTACAGTAGAAATACAAAACGGAGTTGATTCTTCAAATGTCAGTGGTACATTGGGAAATATAACTAATTTATATTCTTTTATAGGTTTTGAAGCTGGAGCCAAACCAATTGACCCAATACTTGAAAAACTACAAGAGACTAGATTGGTGTATATAAAATCTACACAATCACAAATAATTTTTAGTGTAGAAATACCAAGTTCCAAAGAGATATTTGCAGTTACACCGCTTCCATATCAACCTGGTAGAAGTTGGGCGAGATCAATAGAAACAGGTTTATCTGGACTAAATTATTATTTAAAAAGGCGCTCAGAATCAAGTAGATCTGGTTTAGGAATACAAACTGAAAGAAAGGTTAGATCAGCTAGATTTAAAAACACTAAATACATTAGCAATTTGCTCAACCAATATAAAAAAGAATTTGAACAACTAACAATATGAAACCACAATATCAACACAATTTAATGACTAGTTTTTTGCTTTGGTTCGACAATCATTTATTGCAAAAAGGAGAAGCGTATACAAATAAAACTGGTCAACTATATCAAATAGAAGACTCTAGACTCCCTTCTGGTTATCGAAGATATTCAAGTCCTTATAAACAATGGATTTCAGACTCTTCTATAACTGGTTCTTCTAATCCTACAATACCCACTACTGTTGCAATATCTGGTTCTTCTCCAGTTACTAGAACTGCTGGTTATTACAGTTTTGATTTTGAAAATGGTGGCATAATATACACAGGTGCTGGAGCAGGTATAGGTGCTAGTGCTGTTCTTACGGGAGCTTTTGCGGTTAAAGATTTTAATATTTATTTAACAAACAAAACTGAAGAAGATTTAATTATAGAAACAAAACATATACAGAATAGTAGGTACACAAATGCAGAACCAACAACTGGAATCAAACCATATGATCAAGCTGTCCCTGCTATTTTTATTAACTCAGAAATTATGAGAAACGAAGGTTTTGCTTTTGGTGGAGAAGACATGACAACCAATACAATCAAAGCAGTTATTCTTGCAGAAAATGAATATCAACTAGATGGTGTCCTCTCTATTTTTGCTGACACAAGATATAAAACAATTGAAAAAATACCATTCACTGGACACCCAGGAACTGAGTATGGAGACATAAAAGGTGGCACATATAGTTATACTGGTTTAGCCAATACTTATAAATCTCCAAGCCCATATTATATACAAGATGTAACTGTTTCTAAATTCTCTAACAGATCGCAAGAAGCAATACCTGGAGACATTTTAGTTGGTTTTATAGATTTTGATGTTTCTCTTGCTAGATTTCCTCGCGCTTAATTTCACATTATTAAAATTTAACTGTAAAGAATATTAAATATTATGGCTAATAGAATTATTTATCAATCAGACGCGCTCTTTGTAAGTTCTGGTGTTTCTTCCACAAGTAGTGGGCAACACGCACAATTACGTCGAGTGCAATCAGCAAATTATTCGTTTAATGTTAATAGAACGGATGTTAATCAATTCGGGCAATTAGCTCGTATTGATACTGTTATACTAGAGACTCCCACAATTAACGTTGATGTGAGCTATCTATTGGGCAACGGATTTAATGAACAGGCATTAGGATTTTCACGGTCTGCTAACTTCGGCGCGGGCGTTACAGGTTTTATTAAAAACCAAATTGCATTTGATTCTGCTCAAGGTACTAGTGGTATTAATATGTATATTTTAACTACCCCAGAAGGAACAGATGCTAACGTTGCTAGAGACAGTGCAACTAATGATTATAGTGTTATCGGATTAGGTAATCTTTATCTTTCAGATTATACTTTAGATGCTTCAGTTGGTGATTTCCCAACAGTATCAATTTCAATGGAAGGTTTGAATGCAAACGCTACAACAGGAGTATCTGGTTCAACAGGTGCTGGAGGAGCAGTAACTGGATTTACTGGTGCTAGTGGTGTTGGAATTTTACCAGTTTCTGGTACTCAGTTAAGTGCATTCACTGGATCTGGAATCTTATTCCCAGCTCCTTCTGAATCTACTGGTGCTTCTATCCCAACAGCATTGAAACCAGGTGATAT
>Ga0129351_1001042_pt1 | contig 10783 bp, 6 predicted proteins | sample CPBDNA_8_FD_94423 | JGI IMG/M metagenome (GOLD analysis project Ga0129351, IMG submission 94423) | Freshwater to marine salinity gradient microbial communities from Chesapeake Bay, USA - CPBay_Sum_27_0.2_DNA | ecosystem: Environmental > Aquatic > Marine > Coastal | place: USA: Chesapeake Bay... | reverse complement strand
TAACTTTATTTTACAAATATAGTGGCTATGCTGCACTGATGAGTGGGGATAATCAAGCAGCAATAAATCATTACTCTAAAATATCAAATATAGAAATGGACGATGATAATTATCATAGCTATTTTTATGCTTTAGCACTGAGAGGAAGTGGGAATACGGAAAAAAGTTCGGATATTTTAAAAAGAGTGGCTGAAAATACATTTGCAACCCGCGGAGCCGCATTAGTTCAAATGCTTGCTAAACGCCAACTCTAAGAATCGATAAGAGTTAACAATGATCTTCCAAAAAAAGAACTTATCGTTACTAATTGTCTTTTTAACCTTTCATTCATTTTTAGATGCTCAAACATCTCAATCAATAAATGGATTATCATCTAATTATATTGAATCAGTTAAATCTGATGAATTTGGTATTATATGGATTGGAACAAATGAGGGTCTAAATGCTCTAATTGATGGTCGAGTTTACCAGTATCAATCAGATCTAAGTGATCCAGCCTCTCTACTAAATACTCAAATTAATGATGTTTATGTAACGGATAATAATATAATCATTGCATTATCTAATGAAGGGCTAAATATTTTTCAAAGATCAAATAACTCATTTAAGCAAATACGTACAGAAACAAGGCCAATATCTTTGTATGAAGACCCTTTTTCAAACAATATATATATAGCTACAGAGAATAGCGGTTTAATTATCTTAAATAGTGAATTAAAGATAAGTCAATCTTATAAATTTGATGTGTTTGATCCTTCAACAATATCAACGAATAACTTGACTTCGCTATTAGACAATAGTGGTATCTATTTCGAGCAGAACAAGATATGGGTTGCAACAGATCGAGGTTTAAATATTATAAATCGGGTTGATAGTAGCGTGAGTAGACGGTTAGAAAATGCTAAAGGAAGTCTATCTTCAAATGCTATAAATGGCTTTTCGAGTTTAAAAACTGCTAGTTCAATAAGTAGTGCTGGGGTTGATTATATTCTCATTGGTACCAACAGAGGACTAGATATTTACGATAAAAAAAATAACAACATTATTAACGTAGAGCAATTTAATAATAATGATATAAAGTATCTGACTAATTTAAATTCTAATCATTTTGCGATGTTAGTTAATTCAAAACTAACATTATTAGAATATGATACAATAAATCAAAAATTTGAATCAAAAATAATCCTAAATGAAAGAAAAAAATCTACTTTTGAAAGCATTTACCAATATGAAAATTATCTAGTAGCAACAGGTGAAGATTACTTATATATCTTTGATAAAGATTTTAGAGTTATTTTTGAAAAAACAACAGAATATCCCATATCTGAAGTGAACATTAAAGAAAATGTTTTGTGGGTTGGTACTCAAAATGGTTTAACAAAATATAACCTAAAGGGATCTTTTATTAAAAGATTAGGAGATGGTACCGATTATTATTCTCGTAATGAGTATTACGAAATTCAGTTAAAAGATAACATGTTTCTTGTAAATGATATTTTAAATGAAACTACTTATGAAGTCGAAGTATCAGATGATTTTGTAAATGATAACAACAAAAAGATTATCCTAAAAAACAACTATCTGCTTACATTAGGCAATAATACGCTTTATTTTTATAATTTAGATTTTAGCTTCTTTGCATTACAATTTAGTTACAATTTTGAGTATGAAGTTCATAATATTGAGCTTAATGAAGAGTCTTTTTATGTAACTACTAATAACACAACCTATGAATTTGAATCAGATTTAAATAGTTTTTCAGATTTCACATTTATACTTCCAAAACATGAGTATGTCTATGATGAATTATTAAGTCCAAATGTGCCACCGAAGTTTATTGATATTGAAAGAATTGACAACAATTTGTGGATTTCAAGTGATATCAAGACTCTTTCCATTCACCATATAGAAAATTTAGACGACACATTAAATTTTGACTTCACAGATAATGAATCTAATGCTCTAAGTACATTAAATAGAATCGACAATCTCTATTATGATAAAGAGAATAACACAATGTATGGTGGAACCAGCGGAAGAGGGTTATATACATTTGATTTAGAATCAAAAACTATTAATAGAATCACAAAAAAAGACGGGTTATTGTCCAATAATATATCTGATATTTACAATCAAGATAGTATTCTATTTGTTCAAAGTGGGCAAGGTATAAATTTAATTAAGGACGGAAAAATCCGCTCAATAACAGAAGAAGACGGACTTTTTATGACATCTTTCAATAAAAAGTCTATTCACCAAATTGACAGCACAAATATTGTAATAAGTGGAACAGATGGGCTTTATCAATTTGATTATGGAGATTTGTATGAAATTGATACTTCAAATGAAATAAAATTATTCAAAGTTATAGGCTATGACAAATTCAATAATCCTTATCCTATCCAAATTGTTGATAACAAAATACAGATAGACTATCAAATAACATCACTGTTGTTTGACGTTTATATTGGTAACCACTACAAATCAGACAATAATAGGTTCTATTATAGCATTAATAATGATTCTTATAATGCAAACATTAATGGAAGCCAAATTGTTATCTCCTCACTACCATATTATGGATCAGAATTAAGTATATACCTTGTTGATGCAAATGGAAATCGTTCCCTTAATGAAATAGAGATTGCTATAACCAATAAACCTCCCTTTTGGTTTAGTTACCAAGCATTCCTTCTTTATGTTATCGCTCTAATCGGTATTTATTGGTTAGTCCAGAAAAGGCGAGTTGAAAAAGCAAAAGATGAGTTTGAAAAAGAAAGACGAGATAAGGAATTAAACGAAGCAAGAGATTTACAACAAAGCTTATTACCCAAAATAACACCAAAAACAAATATTTACGATATTAGCACATATCTACAATCTGCTAATGAAATGGGTGGTGATTATTTCGATTTCATTGAGTTTGAAGACAAACTTTACAGTATATGTGGTGATGCAACAGGCCATGGTGTAACTTCAGGAATTATGGTTTCCGTTACTAAGGCTGGTTTAAATGGTGTTGAATTAGATTCCCCATCCACCATGCTAAGTAAATTAAATACCATTGTTAAAAAAGTGAATTTTGGTAGAATTCGTATGAGTTTATCAGTAGTGAAACTTGAAGAGAATTCAATAGAAATAAGTTCAGCTGCAATGCCACCTTACTTTATATACAGTGCAAAGAACAATAAACTAAACGAGGTGTTAATTCCTAATTTACCTTTGGGTGGATTAAGTCTAACTCAATATGAGTCTAAAAAACATGATTTTGAAGTTGGTGATATTCTAGTAATGATGTCAGACGGATTACCAGAATTACCTAATGAGTCAAATGAGTTATTGGATTATGAAGCTATATATAATGAAATATTTGATAATATTGATAAAAGTGCTAAACAAATTTCAAATGCACTATTAGGATTAGGTAAGAAATGGCGTTCTCATCTAGATGACTTACCAGATGATATAACATTAGTTGTTATAAAGAAAGTTGCTTAAATCGTGGAATGAGTAAATTTTCTGACCGGTATTGCATTATTTTTACCCTTTACATTGATCAAAATACTTTCACTAAATAGGCTCTGATCTGAAACTTTTTTATAAACATCCTCTGATATTACAATTTCATTTGGACTAGCATGTGAGCAGAATCTAGCTGCTTGATTAACATTATCTCCTATAACAGTGTAATTCATCTGTTTATCTGATCCTATATTTCCAGCAACTACTTCACCATAGTGAATGCCTATACCTATCTTCAATTTATGATTGTGTGATTTTTCTAGTTTTTCATTGAATTCGTCGAGTCTTTTAAACATAGTAATTGCACAATCGACTGCATTTTGACAATCATGCTCAGTATTATTTGGGACTCCAAACAAAACCATTAATTCATCACCAATAATTTTATCTAAGGTGCCATTGTATTCATATACAATGTCAATCATTTCGGTAAAATATTGATTTAATATTGAGACTAATTCTGATGCTGATGTTTTTTCTGAAAAAGCCGTAAAACCTCTAATATCAGCAAACAATACACAAGCGTCTGATAAAGTGCCTCCTAAATCACTTTTCGAATTATCATCCAAGATTTCATCTACAATATTCCCAGAAACATATTTTTTAAAAGTCGTCTTAACTTTTTGCATATCTGAAATATCATCAAATGACAATATATATCCAGATCTGTCTTTGTTTTTATCGTAAACAGGTGTTATTGTAGTATCCAAGGTATGGATAGTACCGTTCATACTTATAAAAGGTACATTTTTGACTACTTGTGCTTGATTGTCAGATTCAGCTAACTCGTAATTACTAATAACTTCCAGAAATGATACATTATCGGCGAAAATTATTCCATAATGTTGGTTCTGAATTAGATCTCGTTCTATTCCAATTATTTCAATTGCTTTCTTGTTTACGTATTCAATTTCGCCAAATTCTGTAAACTTTATAATACCAGCTTCTATTGATGTCATTATATTGTCAATCAGACTATTTGATGTTTGAAGATCAACGATAAGCTTGAGATTATTGATTGTTAAACTAATCTCTTTAGTCAGACTATCAAAAAGATTGGCATCTAAATCTGAAAAGTGTATAAACCCCTTTCTACTTTCTTTATCAGCTAAAATTATACAGCCAAGCAAGTTACCTCTGAAATAAATTGGGCTACAAATTGAATTATGCTCAACAAATTTGACCAAATTAAATTTATCAGATTCTACAAGAAACGTTTTCTTTGTATTTTTCAATTCAGCGAGTAGGCCTTTATTATCTGTCAACATTCGCCTAGGCATATCCTCTTCCCGTATTTCAAAAGTAGCCCGAACTTCATAAATATTAGTGTTCGAGTCTCTAAGGATGAACATACCTTTTGACGCTGCATAAAGCGATACTAAATGTATCAGTATATATTCTAAAGTTTCGTTAGATAAATTATCGCAAAAACTCAGCATATTAGTGAGCTGGACTATTGATTCGAACTCTAAATCTTTAATATTAGCTCTTGACTCAAGACTCTTTATTTTTTTTGTGAAAAATATTTTTGTAATAAATCTTGATAGCTGAATACCGACACTATTGATAATATTTGGTTTAATATTGGATTTTCGACCGAATGCAATACCAATTATTTCATCATTACAAAAGATAGGAACATTGATAGTGTCGTTTATTTCATTAATGAAATAAAGATTTTCTGAATCTAAAGACTTATTTGCATCTAATTTATCTTTGAGAAAAGTTAGCGACTCTTCATAATAAGGTATTTGTCTACCCTCGAGTAGATACTTTGCACCACCGATACTTTTAAGTAATTCTTTTTGCTTGTGAAATGAACAATCAATATCTAGGTCAGGGTATTTATTATTATAATCTGAAATTATTTTTGATACCAAAAGTAAACCCTTCCCTAAATAATTTTATTGCGCAAGTGCTTCATCTAATGTAGCAAAGGTATTGCAATACTTTGTAAGACCCATTATAGAAAACGTTTTTTCGATTATGGGAGCCATATGGCATAAAGATAAAGTTCCATCTTTATCTTGAAGTATCTCGATAACCTCAATAAGGATGGAAGCACCAATACTATTAACGATTTTTGATTGCTCGAGATCTAAAATAAAATGAAACTTGTCTTGTTGAACTTTTTCTTCCACTAGTGATATCACCAATTCACCAAGATCTTTATTGAAATAGCCTTCAGTTTTGACTATGGTATACATATTTTGTTCTACGGTATCAATTATTTTACTCATTTTTCTTTTTCTTAGTCATTGTCAGTGTGGTTCCATCATTACTTGATTCATAATCGACTGAATCCATCAATTCCTTAATAAGCATTACACCCCATCCTCTCTTTCTTTCTTGTTTCTTTAATTTTGAGTCAATATCTGGTATTTGTATACCCTTACTATCAAACCCTTTACCTTGATCTATAACCTTTATTGTTAGTTCATCATCCGAAATTGTAAAGTTTATAAAGATGTCTTTTTGTGACTCAGAATGTTCAAAAGCGTTGATTGTTGCTTCAATCAATGCCATGGATATTTCACCCGATTCTTCTTCACTCAATTGCATGTATTTTGCGATCACATCAGCTGTATTAGTTGCTACTAATTCCATATCTTTGAGTATGGGAATGCGAAGTTCAACTGATGGTTTGGTTTCATTTGACATATCTAGCCTTATAAAATTTTATTATAAATCTGCGAATATATTTTAATAATAAACTAAAGCGTTCTAAGTATCAACACAATATTTTATAAATAGTTACCTAATCATGTTTAATCTACTTTTAAAAGTCACTTTTTTAACAACCTTATTAACAACGAGTATGCTTCATTTGAAAGCTCAAACAAGTTTGATTGAAGAAATTAATTTCGCAGAAAAAAATGACGGAATTATAATTCCATTCAAAAAATTTATTCTTGATAATGGACTTACGATCATTATACATGAAGATGTTTCAGACCCTTTGGTTCACGTAGACATTACCTATCATGTAGGGTCAGCCAGAGAAGAACTCTACAAGTCTGGTTTTGCTCACTTTTTTGAACACATGATGTTCCAGGGTTCTGAAAATGTTGCCGATGAAGAGCATTTTAAAATTATTAGTGATGCTGGAGGAACACTAAATGGATCCACCAACAGAGACCGAACAAATTACTATCAAACCGTTCCAAGCAACCAACTCGAAGTGGTGTTATGGTTAGAGGCCGACAGAATGGGATTCTTTTTAGACGCGGTTACCCAAAAGAAGTTTGAGATTCAGCGAGAGACTGTGAAAAATGAAAAAGGTCAAAACTACGACAATGCTGCCTATGGCCGATGGAGTGAACTCACCGCTGAAACCTTGTACCCATTTGGCCATCCATATTCTTGGCTTACCATTGGGAAATTGGAAGATCTTGACCGAGTCGATGTGGACGATCTAAAAAAATTCTTTATGCGTTGGTACGGTCCAAATAATGCCACCCTTACCATTGGTGGAAATGTAACCGCAGAAGAAGTCATTCCAATGGTTGAAAAATATTTTGGCGTCATCCCAAGAGGGCCTGAAGTTGAGAATATGACTTTGGAGCCAGTTCAGCTCGACGCAGACCGCTATGTTTCTTATGTAGATAACAATATCCGGTTTCCAGCACTTTTAGCAACATACCCAACGGTACCCCGCTTCCATCCAGATGAAGCACCTCTTGACTTCTTAGCCCAAATTCTTGGTACTGGTAGAAGTTCTTACTTGTTCAAGAAATTTATCCTCACCCAAAAAGCCATTCAAGCCTCTGTATTTCATCCAGTAAGTGAATTAGCTGGTGAGTTTACCATGTTTGTATTGCCATTTCCAGGCCAAACTCTAGCCGATTTTGAGCAAGAAATGAGAGTCATTTTAGATGAATTTGCAACGGAAGGAGTAAGTGATAATGACTTAACAAAGATTAAGGCTAGCTTCGAATCTAGCTTTATCAATGGCCTCACTTCTGTTAGTGGTAAAGTTTCTCAATTAGCTGATTATCAGACTATTGCTGGAAATGCTAATTATATAGAAGAGGACTTAAGCCGTTATTTGGCCGTGACCAATGAAGATATCATGCGGGTTTTTAATGAATATATTTACAACAAACCAGGAGTTTTACTTAGTGTGCTACCAAATGATGGTGGGGCAACTGCGCCTGCAGCACCCGACAACTATGTTGCACAAAAAGATGGAGATAATCCATTTCCTACCACGGACTATTCCGGCCTTTCCTACTCACGTCCAGAAGGAGATAGTTTTGATCGTAGCGTAAAACCGACACCCGGCACCGCTCCTTTAGTGCAGGTACCAGATTACTGGAGAGCGAGCTTTGAGAATGGAATTCAACTTATTGGCACCGAATCAAACGAAGTACCCACCGTTAATGTGCAATTATATATTAAGGGTGGGCATGAATTGGATGCAAACGACCCACAAAAAGCTGGTCTTGCATCCTTAACCGCTGCGTTGATGAATGAAAGTACTCAGAATTACAGTTCTGAGGAGATTTCCGAAGAATTGCGTCTAGTAGCCAGTTCCATTTCTGTATCAGGTGGTAGAAGTGAAACAGTGGTCGGGGTAAGTACTCTAAGCAAGAATTTGACCCGTACTATGGAACTTTTGGAAGAAATACTCTACCGTCCAGCCTTTACGGAGGACGACTTTAATCGGGTTAAGCAACAGCAACTAGAAAGCATTCGTGCTTCTTATCAGAATCCTGCTGCTGTAGCCAGCCAAATCTACAGCCGCTTGCTCTTTGGAGATGAACATATTTACTCGGTCCCAACCTCTGGTCTCGAAGAAACAGTCAGCCGAATTACCGTTGAGGATGTTCGAAATTTCTATGAAACTTATATGTCTCCAGAAATTACAGAGGTTGTGGTGGTTGGTGATATTTCCGAAGAAGAAGCACTCTCTAGCTTAGCTTTCTTAAACAATTGGGAGATCAAAAATGTCGAGATACCTGACTTACCCGAGCCAAAACCTGGAGACTATACTAAAGTATATCTTATGGACAAAGTGGGTGCTCCGCAATCTGAAATACGCATCGGTTACGTTTCTGATATGACCTATGATGCCACTGGTGAGTACTTCAAGACCAGCTTAATGAACTATAGTTTAGGGGGGGCATTTAATAGCCGAATTAATCTAAACCTACGGGAAGATAAAGGCTGGACGTATGGAGCTCGCTCTGGGTTTAGTGGAAATGATCGAGGGAGTCAGTTTACAGCCTCAGCTGGTATCAAAGCCAGTGCTACTGATAGTGCTGTGGTAGAGTTTATAAAAGAGATCAAAGGCTTCCAAGAAAATGGGATTACCGATGATGAACTCAATTTTATGAGAAACTCTATTGGCCAGCGAGATGCACGTCGTTATGAAACACCCTTTCAAAAAGCCGGCTTCTTGGGTAACATCATCCGATATGATTTAGACGGTTCCTATGTAGACAAACAAGCTGAAATCATTCAGAGTATTACGCGAGAGGAAATCAATGCGCTAGCCAGAAAGTACCTAAACACTGATAACGCATACATTTTGGTGGTAGGTGATGGAGCAAGTAATCGCGGTAAACTAAAAGCCCTAGGTTATGAGGTCGTGGATGTAACCGAAAAGGGGGACATTATAGAGCCCGTTCAAGAAGGGAACGAATAGGCGATTATATAGCTAGGCATAGGCTATTTAAAGGCCTTTTAGCAAGAAACGACGTATTATAATCATTTATCATACCCATTCACATTAACGTGTGCGATGGGTATGCTTTTTTAGTATCCTTTGATTTTCCTGTTTAACCAATATAGAGTCTCTATAGCTCCAAATCTTTTTTCGCGCTACCGATGCCGCACTTGCGACATCAACAATTGGATCGGGATATTCAATGCCATTCCCAGATGGTAAACAAGCCTTTTCAATGGGTGTTATAGACCATGGTTCGTGTATATAAGCCGTGGGGTACTGCTCTAACTCAGGAACCCATTGCCGAATAAACTCCCCATCTGGATCATGATCCTTGGACTGTTTCAGTGGATTGTACATTCGAATGGTGTTCACACCCGTAGTACCGGCTTGCATTTGAAATTGAGGATAATGGATTCCGGGTTCATAGTCCAAAAACAGCTTAGCCAAATGATATACACCAAGCCTCCAATCACAATCCAAATGATGACACAAAAAAGACACCAACATAGCTCTCATGCGGAAATTAATCCATCCCGTTGCCTGCAAACACCGCATACATGCATCAACCAGTGGCACACCAGTGCAGCCTTGTTTCCACGCCTCCAAAAAATCCGGACGATTGGAGTATGACATAAGTTCATACCCCCGATTTACGCATTGAACTTCATACTCCGGTTCCATTTCGAACTTTTGAATAAAATGAGCATTCCACCTAAGGCGCGTCAAAAACGAAGCATATGCTCGTGGGGCTTTCGCCTTAGCTGAATGATTACTCACAAATCCGTACCCCTTTCTAATACTAACATTCCCCCAAGATAAATGAGGAGAAATTCGACTACAACTCTCTCTAGATAAAAGGGGCTTTGAGATGTGCCGCTGGTAATTCCGCCCTCGAGCCCCCATAAAATGCTCTAAACATTTCCATGCTTGGCTTTCTCCCGCGGGTTGATGCATTCCCGGGTAGCGCTCTAATTCAGCCCTTAACTCCGATGGAAAGGGAAAGGGATGCCGATTTGAAATATCCTCAAAAAAAGCCTTTATGTGTTCACTTGGCGCTGAATATGCTGGGTTAAACAAAGGTCGATTCATGCAATCCAACCATCCCTTATTCCATCCATCCCGACTATCTATTCCACGAATAACCCCATCTCGCTGACATTGCTTCCAGTCTATGCCATTGCCAGCGAAAAAAGCAGCCACACGCTGGTCTCTTTTCCAGGTTCTAATGGTGCCAGATTCCTGATAGGAAAACACTTTTTTGACAGAAAATATGTGAGAAAAAAAATGAAATATTTTCTCTGTATTCCCCCAACAATATATTATTTCTCTTCCAACTGCTTCTAGTTGTTTAATCACATCCAATAAGGAGTGAAATACAAACTGTTGATGCCGCAAAGACGAATCGGGGCCTGCTACTTCATCTCGGTCAAATATATAGAGTGGGATATAATCATGTTCGGCTTGCTCTGCTAGATAAAACCCTTCATGGTCAGCTAAACGAATATCTCTCTTCAACCAAACTATGTTTATTGTTGGCTTAGATTTTTTATCTGGCGTTGTTACGTTCATCAGTATTGGTCAGCATTC
>Ga0129351_1001041_pt1 | contig 10787 bp, 9 predicted proteins | sample CPBDNA_8_FD_94423 | JGI IMG/M metagenome (GOLD analysis project Ga0129351, IMG submission 94423) | Freshwater to marine salinity gradient microbial communities from Chesapeake Bay, USA - CPBay_Sum_27_0.2_DNA | ecosystem: Environmental > Aquatic > Marine > Coastal | place: USA: Chesapeake Bay... | reverse complement strand
TTAATCTTTCTTTAACAATTTTTGATTCGTCATCATCTTGAGTTTCTGGGTTATCTTCTTGATAAAAAACTAACTCATTAGAGTCAATTGATATTTGATCATCAAATAATACAGTCCCTGAAAAATCTTTTGCTATTGTATTATTAGAATAATACTTTTGAAATTTTTCAAAATTAGTATCAGGATCGTAAGGCCTTAAAAAGTACTCAAGCTCACTAACTTTTAATTTAAAAGTTGCTTGTGGATTACCCATTAATGAATCTAATTCATATAAAGTTCTTCCTGAATTAGGATTAATAGATTCTGTATCATCACCATCTAAAATACCATCGCCATCTGTATCTTGATTTAAAGGATCTTGGCCATTTGTTGTTTCAATAACATCAGCAACTCCATCTCCATCTGAGTCACTGTAAGGATCTGAACTATCAACGTCGTATAAATTAATTACTCCATCATTATCTTCATCATCAACATTATTAAAAAACGGAATATCTAAATAAACTTTTTTAACTTTTTCATTCTCAGGTATTACAGCAATATTATCTTCAGATCCATTATCTTCAGAGGCTTGAGAAAACTGACCAAAATTTAAAGATGGATCTTCAAATTCAATTTGAGTTAAAAAGCTAGCACTAGACTTGCCATAAATTTTATCATCATATTCACCTAATTGAAAAGTAGTTAAAGAGTTAGCTACAAAATGTGGAATCTTTCTTAAAGTTACCTTAACAGGGATTTCCTCTAAATTTGTATTAAATGGTTTGTTGTCAATAAGATTTAAACCAACAGTATTATACTCTTTATTACAAGAAGCTATAATCAAAGAAATAAAAATGAGTTTAAAAAAATGTTTCACCTACTTAATTTAAAATCTTATCGTTATAAAATTCAATATATTGTTTTTCACATCCCTCTGAAAAACCACATTGTAAAGTTGGGATTTTTAAGGATTTTGCTAAATTTAAATAGGACTCTTTTATATTGTCGTTAGCAAAAACTACCCCATCAGAATTCATTATAGAAATTTTATACAAATTTTCATATGATGTCATCTCTAAAACATTTAATGTATCACTTTCAATCTTATCAAATTTTATTTTTTTAACAATCTCATTATTAATATTTCCACTTATTTCATTTTCATAAATCGAAGTAACAATCTTAGTTTTTGACAATATAGGTTCATCATTATAATACTCTTTTAAGTAAAGAGGCATAAGCGAAGCAATCCAGCCATGAACGTGAATTATATCTGGGGACCAATTTAACTTTTTTATAGTTTCAACAACTCCTTTTGCAAAAAAAATCGCTCTTTCATCGTTATCATTGTATAACTTTTTCTTTTTATCAGAATCTAAAAGTCTGTTTTTAAAATACTCTTCGTTATCAATAAAATAGACTTGCATTCTTTCTTTAGGAATCGAAGCTACTTTAATAATTAAAGGCATATCAATATCATCAATTATTAGGTTCATTCCTGAAAGTCTAATAACTTCATGAAGCTGATGTCTTCTTTCATTAATAGTTCCATATTTAGGAATAAAAACTCTAGTTTGACCACCATTTTTATTAACTACTTTAGGAAGAGTGTAAGTTAAAGTTGAAATATCATTGTTTGGCAAATAAGGTATAACTTCGGATGAAACGTATAGTACTTTTTTACCTATCATAATTTCCTATCTTAAAACTCATTTAAATTGAAATGCAAAATTACGAAAATTATGCTAGATTTGACCTCAATTATCATATTTATACATTGTTAAAGTTTTATTAAATGAATATTTACTCTCTAAAATCTGAAGTTCATAATCATATTAATGAACATAATTTATTAAACAATACTGTTGGTTTAGTTCCAACCATGGGTTCGCTTCATAACGGGCATTTGTCATTAATTGAAAGTGCTATTAAAATGTGTGATAAAGTTTGGGTTTCAATATTTGTAAATCCAACTCAATTCAATAGTAAAAGTGATCTTAAAAACTATCCAAAAAATCTTAACAAAGACATAGAACTTATTAAAAGTATTTCAGAAAAAATAAGCGTTTTTGCCCCTGAAACTCACGAAATTTACGGAAATAATATAAGATATAGAAAATATGATTTTAAAGGAATTGATTCTGAACTTGAAGGTAAATACAGAAAAAATCATTATCACGGAGTTGGCACTATTGTCTCCATGTTATTTTTTTTATTTAAGCCTGATAAAGCCTTTTTTGGTGAAAAGGATTTTCAACAAACACAGGTTATTCAAAAATTAATAGAAATTGAAAATCACAAAACACAATTAGTTATTTGTCCTACTGTTAGAGAAAAGAATGGATTAGCGATGAGTTCAAGGAATTCTTTATTGTCAAATGAATTAAGAGAAAAAGCTTCGATTATTTACGAAACTTTAATCTATTTAAAAAAAAATTTCAAAAGTCAAGGATTTAATGCTTTAATTTCTGAGTCCATTAATAAAATAAACTCTAACAATAATTTTAAAACGGAGTACTTTGAAATAGTGGATTCTAATTCGTTAAAAAAATTAGAAAAGTTTAATGAAAAAAATAGTTATAGAGCATTCGTTTCAGTTTTTGTAGGTAATGTAAGATTAATTGATAATATTTTGTTGAATTAATATATATATATTTGCCGGATGCAAATTGAAGTTTTAAAATCTAAAATTCATCGTGTAAAAGTAACTGATTGTGAGCTTAATTATATTGGAAGTATCACAATTGATGAGTCTTTAATTGAAGCTGCAAATATGATAGTAGGAGAAAAAGTTCAAGTAGTAAACATCAATAACGGTGAAAGACTTGAAACATACATTATTAAAGGCAAAAGAGACAGTGGTGAAATAACTTTGAATGGTCCAGCTGCTAGAAAAGTTCAAAAAGGAGATAAAGTTATTATAATCAGTTACGCAAGAATGAGTATTGAAGAAGCTAAAAACTTTAATCCAACTCTTATATTTCCTAATAAGAACAACCTTATAAAATCTTAATGCAAAAATTTGCATTTAAATTGTTTAAAAATTTTCTACCACCTTTTTTAGGATTTTTTCTAATTTACTATTCGTTCATCAATACTACCTCTGAGGACAGAATCATTATTTTCTCATCCATCATTAACGCAAATTATTTTTTTGTTTTAACATCAATCTTTTTAGGATTTTTAAGTCATTTTTTCAGAGCTCTAAGGTGGAGAAATATGCTTTCTCCAATTGGATACAACATAAAATTTAGAAATTCACTAATGTGTGTTTTTATTGCTTTTTTATCAAATCTTGGGTTTCCTAGGTCAGGTGAAATTTTAAGGTCTTCTTCAATTTCATTTTATGAAAAAATTCCTATTGAACAAAGCTTTGGGACTATAATTACAGAAAGAATAATAGATGCATTTATTTTAGGTTTAATAATTGTATATGGATCTTTAATCTCTACTAATATTAATTTGTCTGAACTTTTTAATACCTACTTTTTAGTTTTTACTATTCTTTTCACTTTAATTTTTTTAATAACAAAACTTAAAATTAATAATAGAGTTATAAATTTTATAAAAAATCTTAAAAAAGGTATAACATCTATTTCAAAAATTAAGAATAAATCTATTTTTATTTTTCATACTTTACTTATTTGGACATCATACTTCCTAATGTTTTATATAGTAAAATTTAGTATTTCTGAAACTATACATCTTGAGTTTGAAGCTGTAATCTTAGCTTTTATAGCAGGCGCAATAACGATGTCTCTTACAAATGGAGGTATTGGTGCTTTCCCTATAGCTATTGCAGCAGTAATTAGTCAATACCATGTTCCTTATCAAAATGCTTTAGCTTTAGGTTGGGTTATTTGGAGTGCTCAAACATTGATGATTGTTTTTTTTGGAATATTATCTTTTATTTTTTTACCTATATTAAACAAATAATTGCTTATGTCTAAATTTAAATCTACATTTTGTTGTCAAAGTTGTGGCGCCCAACATACTAAATGGCTAGGTCAATGTAGCTCATGCAAAAAATGGAATACAATTGTTGAAGAAATTATAAAAAAAGAAAATACACCAATATTAGGTCTATCTACGGATCAACTTTCTTCAAAAATACAAATGATTAATGATGTAGATTTTAATAATGAACCCAGACTAAGTGTATCCGATGAAGAATTTGATAGAGTTTTAGGTGGGGGAATAGTCCCTGGATCTTTGATTTTAATTGGGGGGGAACCTGGTATAGGTAAATCTACTTTATTGTTGCAAATATCATTAATGATGAAACATAAAGTACTTTATGTTTCTGGTGAAGAAAGTCAGCAGCAAATAAGTAGAAGAGCCAATAGAATTGAAAATAATTCTAAAAACTGTTATATTTTAAATGAAACCAATGCCGAAACAATTTTAACTCAAATCAATAATTTAAAACCTGATTTACTAATTATAGACTCTATTCAAACACTTCAAACTGATTTGATTGATAGCAGTCCAGGAAGTGTTTCACAGATAAAGGAGACTGCATCTTTGTTTTTAAAATATTCCAAAAAATCAAACTTACCGGTCTTACTAGTTGGCCACATTACCAAAGATGGTGGAATAGCTGGTCCAAAAGTTTTAGAACATATAGTTGATGTTGTCCTACAATTTGAAGGAGACAGAAATAATTTGTATAGAATTTTAAGGGTAAAAAAAAACAGATTTGGATCTACTGCTGATATAGGGATTTATGAAATGTTAAATAATGGTTTAAAAGCAGTTATCAATCCTAGTGAGTTATTAATTTCAAACAATAAATTATCATTAAGTGGAAATGCAATAGCATCAACAATTGAGGGAATTAGACCGATAATGATAGAAGTACAAGCGTTGGTTAGTAGTGCTGTATATGGCACCCCACAAAGAAGTGCCACTGGGTTTAATGGAAAAAGGTTAAATATGCTATTGGCTGTTTTGGAAAAAAGAGCAGGTTTTAGATTAGGAACTAAGGATGTTTTTTTAAATATAACAGGTGGTATAAAAATTGAGGATCCTGCAATTGATTTAGCGGTTGTCGCTGCAGTTCTGTCTAGTAGCTTTAATATTCCATTAAAAAAAGGAATTTGTTTTGCTGCTGAAATAGGTCTTTCTGGAGAATTAAGACCAGTACCTAAAATTGACCAGAGAATAACCGAGGCAGAGAAACTCGGATTTAAAACCTTAGTAATTTCATCACAATCAAAAATAAATATTAGAGCTCAAAAAATTAAAATTGTCAAGTTCCCAACAATTGAAACTGTTATGAAAATTCTTTTTAAGGAGCAGGATTAGGAATCAAATTGTGAACTTTTTCTATATCATTAAAAACTTCCTCAGTAAGATCAATATTTATACTTTCAATATTTTCTTTTAACTGAGATAATTTTGTCGCCCCAATAATATTGCTTGTAACAAAAGCCCTAGAATTTACGAACGATAACGACATCTGGGTTAAACTAAGATTATGTTTTTTTGCAATTTCATAATAACACTGTGTTGCTTTCATTGAATTTTCACTAGAAAATCTACTTAAATTAGGGAACAAACTTAATCTACTGTCAGAGGGAATTTTACCATTTAAGTACTTACCACTTAAAACACCAAACCCTAAAGGAGAATAAGCTAACAATCCAACATTTTCCCGTTTACATATCTCGGCATTACCAACTTCAAAAAGTCTATTTAATAGTGAATAGGGGTTCTGAATAGTAATTGTTTTTGGTAAGTTATTTTTAGATAATTCTAAATATTTCATAAAACCCCATGGGTTTTCATTTGAAAGTCCAATATTTCTAATTTTACCACTAAAAATTAATTTTTTTAAAGATTCTAATACAGTTTGAAAGTTTTCTTGCCATTGGTCATCAAAACTTGAATTAAATCCTCTTTTGCCAAACGTATTTGTAATTCTTTCTGGCCAATGTAATTGATATAAATCGATATAATCAGTTTGTAATCTTTTCAAACTTCCATCAATAGCAGAAATTAATGAATTTTCTGAGAAACCCGTTGTTCTGATATGCTTTGTATAATCACCAGGACCAGCAATTTTAGTAGCCAAGACTATTTGATCTCGATTTTTTCTTTGATTCATCCATTTTCCTATAATTTTTTCAGTCTCAGCATATAATGCTGCAGTAGCAGGTACGGGATAAAGCTCAGCAGTATCAAAAAAATTAACTCCATTTTCTAAAGCATAATCCATTTGTTCAAAACCTTCCAATTCAGAATTTTGATTTCCAAATGTCATTGTACCAAGACAAATCTTGCTAACTTTAATTTTTGTAGATGGTAAATAAGTGTACTTCATTCTTTCTAAATATTTAATTCAACAATAATTGGACAATGATCCGAGTGAAAAACTTGATCTAAAATTGATGAGGATTTAATCTTAGTCCTTAAATTTTCAGAAACAAAATTATAGTCAATTCTCCATCCTTTATTGTTTGCTCTAGAATTTGCTCTATAACTCCACCAACTATATTTATGAGGTTCTTTGTTCAATTCCCTAAAAGAATCAATAAAACCTAAATTTATAAATTCTGAAAGCCATTCTCTTTCCCAAGGTAAAAAGCCAGAAACTTTTGCATTTCTGATGGGGTCATGAATATCAATTTCTTCATGACAAATATTATAATCTCCACATATAACTAAATTAGAAATCTTTGTTTTGAGATCAAAAATATAATCCTTAAACTCTTTCATATATTTAAGCTTATAATCAAGCCTCTCAATATTTGTTCCAGAGGGTAAATATAAACTCATTACAGAAAGATTTTCAAAATCAATCCTTAAATTTCGACCTTCAAAGTCCATGTGATCAATACCAGTACCATATTCAATATTAATTGGTTTGTGTTTAGATAATATTGCTACTCCACTGTATCCTTTTTTTTGAGCAGAAAACCAATAATTATACCTGTAACCTATACTTGAGAATTGATCTAAATCAAACTGATCCTTGTTAGCTTTTATCTCTTGCAAACAAATAATATCACAATTGATTTTATTAAGCCAATCTAAAAAGCCTTTTTTTAAAGCAGCACGAATACCATTAACATTGTATGAAATTATCTTCATTTTAAAAACTCAACCAAGTTTTAATATCCAACTCATTTTTGATTTTTAATTTAACTTCATCTAGTTTCATCCTTTCTTGAATCATTGAGTCTCTATCTCTAATAGTAACTGTGCCGTCATTAAGAGATTGATGATCAACAGTTAAACAGAATGGGGTGCCTAAGGCATCTTGTCTTCTGTACCTTCTACCAATTGCATCTTTTTCGTCATAGACTGTATTAAAATCCCATTTAAACTCTTCAATAATTTTTTTAGACAATTCAGGGAGACCATCTTTTTTTAGTAATGGAAGAATAGCTATTTTTTTTGGAGCCAAAATTTTGGGAATTTTCAATACGACTCTTTTTGAACCGTCAGCTAATTCTTCTTCAATTAGTGATTTTGAAAAAACTGCTAAAAACATTCTGTCTAAACCTATGGAGGTTTCTAATACGTATGGTGTATAGCTTTCGTTTGAAAGAGGATCAAAATATTTGATCTTTTTAGAAGAATATTTTTCATGACTTGAAAGGTCAAAATCAGTTCTAGAGTGAATACCCTCAAGCTCTTTAAAACCAAAGGGGAAATCAAATTCAATATCACATGCAGCATCAGCATAATGTGCTAACTTTTGATGATCATGAAATCTGTAATTTTCTTTTCCTAATCCTAAGGATAAATGCCAAGCCAGTCTAGTTTCTTTCCATTTTGAATACCACTCTTTTTGAGTGCCTGGCTTAATAAAATATTGCATTTCCATTTGTTCAAATTCTCTCATTCTGAATATAAACTGTCTAGCTACTATTTCATTTCTAAATGCTTTTCCAATTTGGGCAATTCCGAACGGAATTTTTAATCTACCCGTTTTCTGAACATTCAAAAAGTTGACAAAAATTCCCTGAGCAGTCTCAGGTCTTAGAAATAGGTCTGTAGCATTTTCAGTTGATGCACCAAGTTTGGTCCCAAACATCAAATTAAATTGTTTTACATCGGTCCAATTCTTTGAACCAGAAATTGGACAAACTATTTCTAAGTCTTCAATCAATTTTTTTAATCCAACTAAATCGTCATTCTCAAGAACTTTGTTAAAAGTCTCTATTATTTTATTAATTTCACTTTTATATCCAACAACTCTTGGATTAGTTGATAAAAATTGGTCTGAATCAAAATTTTCTTTAAATTTTTTTTTAGCTTTTGAAATTTCTTTTAAAATGTTATTTTCAATTTTAGCAACATGTTCCTCAACCAAAACATCTGCTCTATATCTCTTTTTAGAATCTTTATTATCAATCAAAGGATCATTAAACGCATCTACATGACCAGATGCTTTCCATATTGTTGGATGCATTAAAATGGCAGAATCAATATTGACAATATTTTCATTAAGCTGAACCATAGCTTTAATCCAATAATCTTTGATATTGTTTTTAAGTTCAGTTCCATTTTGGCCATAATCATAAACAGCGCTTAGACCATCATATATCTCACTAGATTGAAAAATAAAACCATATTCTTTTGCATGGGAAATTACTTTCTTAAATTTATCATCATTAGACATTTAGCTAAAATAAGAGTAAATTTTATAATAATTCCATAAATTAATTTAAAATAAAAATGGGGAAATTAATTGTTATTTTGCTTTAAATAAAAACAATGAAAAAAACTTATTTATTCTTAATTCTTGTTTTTTGTTTGACTTTAATTAATTGTGCTAAAAGAGGAGTTCCTGATGGAGGTCCTAAAGACGAGGATCCTCCAGTTTTAATTAATGCTGAACCTAAAATGAATACTATTAATTTTGATAAAAAAAGAATAAGACTTTTTTTTGATGAATACATTAAATTAAAAGACTTTAGAAAGCAATTAGTAGTTTCTCCTCCAATAGATAAAAGTTATTATACAATCAATCCGCAATCTGGAGCATCAAAATTTATTCAAATCGACATCAAAGAAAAACTTGATAAAAACACAACTTATGTTTTTAATTTTGGTGAAAGTATTGTTGATAATAACGAAGAAAATATATTACCTTTTTTTAATTATGTGTTCTCTACTGGAGATTACATTGATTCTTTGGAAGTCTTTGGAAATATTAAAAATGCATTTCAAAGAGAATCTGAAAACTTCATTTCAACATTCTTATATCCAGTTGATAAAAATTTTAACGATTCAATTGTTTACAATGGTTTACCCAACTATGTTGGAAACACCCTTGATTCAACTAATTTTAAAATGACAAATCTTAAAAAGGGTGAATATTTATTTATAGCTCTAAAAGACGAAAACAACAACTATAAATTTGATCCAGAATTTGAAAAAATAGGATTTTCTGAAAAAACATTAAACATTCCAACTGAAGATAGTTTGGAAATAAGATTATTTAAAGAAAAAGTGCCTTTCAAAAGTTTTAAACCTTTTATAGAATCAAATAATAGAATTGGTTTTGGATTTAAAGGTGATAACGTAAATACTAAAATAGAACTTATTGATAGTCTAAATATAGAATCAATCGTGACTAAAAATAAGGAAACTGACACCTTAAATTATTGGTTCAAAGACTATGAATACGATTCTTTGAGATTTAAAATTTCGAACTCAAATTATGAGAAAAAGTATACCATTAAATATAAGAAATTTGATAAGGATTCCCTTGTTTTGTCTCCATCCACAAATTCTGTTTTAGAGCTTAATGATACGTTTAAAATTTATTCTAATATTCCCATTTCTAAAATTGATGAAGATAAAATTCAAATTTTAAATAAGGATTCTATATCTATACCTTTTACTGCCCAAATAAATAAAAATAAATTTGATGTTGATTTTAATTTTGAAGTTCTTCCAAATGACAATTATATTTTGGACTTATTCCCGAATGCTATCAAAGATTTTTTTGATTCAACTAATGACTCTATAAACTATTCCTTTAAGACTAAAAGCAGAGCTGATTATGGAATTTTAAAATTGGGTATACAAAATGTAAAAAAATTTCCAATAATTGTTCACCTTATAAATAATAAAGAAGAAATAATTAGGGAAATTAATTTAAACTCTTACGATGACTCATCAGTTTTTGAAAATTTAAAACCTGGTAATTACTATGTTAGAATTATTTTTGACGAAAATGAAAATGGACAATGGGATTCTGGAAGCTTTTTGAAAAAAATTCAACCTGAAAAAACATTTCACTATGAAGAAGAAATTATCATAAGGGAAAATTGGGTGTTAGAGGAAAAAATTTATCTCAAATAAAAAAATACATGAATAAGAAATTTGTTATTATTACTGTTTTTGTTGTGTCAATAGGTTATCTATTGAATAGCACAGGGTTTTTTAGATCAATTGAAAAAAGCTTTGATGGTAATATTATAAAAAAAGTTAATCTTAAAGGTGCAGAAGACATAACTATAAACCATATAGATAGTTTTGCTATAATTTCAGCTACCAACAGAAAGAACCTGCCTGCAATTGATCAGGAAACTGGTGGATTATATTTTTTAGACTTGAAAGATATCAACTCAAAACCTGTACTATTAACTAAAAATTTTAATAAACCATTTGCTCCGCATGGAATATCAATTTATTCAAAAAATAATATAACAACTATAGCTGCTGTAAATCATACATTGGATGGTGAATTCATTGAAATATTCGAATTAAATAACATGAAATTAACTCATGTTAAATCATTGTACAATGATCTGATTTTAGCTCCAAATGATATTGTTTTATTA
>Ga0129351_1001037_pt1 | contig 10813 bp, 12 predicted proteins | sample CPBDNA_8_FD_94423 | JGI IMG/M metagenome (GOLD analysis project Ga0129351, IMG submission 94423) | Freshwater to marine salinity gradient microbial communities from Chesapeake Bay, USA - CPBay_Sum_27_0.2_DNA | ecosystem: Environmental > Aquatic > Marine > Coastal | place: USA: Chesapeake Bay... | reverse complement strand
TTGTCTGACATCAACGGGATCTCAAGATCGTGGATGTTGGGGTCTGTTCCGTAGTAAGTGTCGTAGCCGATCGGCCCGTCGATTCCAGCAAATGACGCAGGCAAAGCGTATGTGCCGTTGTAAAACACTTCAATAGTTCTTGGAGCGCCATCTAAACCAGTGTTCGAATCAATCGTAAATTGTGTTGGGCCATCAATAGAAACAACCAATCTTTTGACTGTGGTTGTTCCATCCGACACAGTTACATGTGAAATTGATTCAACATCTGTTGTTAGCAATCCTGTGTTTAGACTGCTGATTCCAGCAGACGAAACCTGTCCTTCGTGAGAGGATGTCGAATTGTGCGTGTCAAGAGTTTGAACCGTCTTGAGGAACGACCACCTGTGCATCACGCGCTCGCCCGACAGTGGCATCGGCGTGTAGAACTGGCGCAAACCACGGTCGATGATTGCCGACACGTCAGCATCAGCATATGTGCCAAGCGTGCGCTCGACCTCTGCTTTGATCTGGTTGTAGGTCAGTCCAAGGCTCATGGTGCGATGTAGACGTAAACGTCAAGGCTTCCTGAAGATCCGGCTGAATCTGTGGTAGTCACAGTGATCGTGCCTGCTACGGCAGTGCCGCCAAGTTCTGTTTGCTCGTACTGGGCTGTGCCCGTTGAAGCAGTGATTGCAGCCAAAGTTGCGTTGCCCAATATGTTCAACCCGTTGGAGTCTGTAATAGAAGACAGCGTTCGGTTGCCATTGATGTTGTTGTCTGCGAAAACAGAGACAACAGCCCCATAATGTTCGTCGCTGGTTGTTGCGCTGCTGGCGTCACTTGGGACGCTAATTTTGACTGCATAAACTTCTGAACTCATTTTTTCCTACGCTTTCGGTGCTTCTGATTTATATGGGTGATCTGACGGCAAGTTGCTTTCCAGCCCCCATTTGTGTGCCAAGTAACCTTCGACGATTTGCGAAGTAGCGGTATCCAAAGTGCCGGGTCCACCCAATATCTCAGCCACATCTCCGATCATTAGACCTGCGCCCACTCCTCTTGCACCCACGGTCCAATCATCAGTCATGCTCAAACTTGCAGTGTTGCTGTTACTGACGTCCATAGCACTGCCGTTGAGTGTTCCAGAGCAAGCAGAAGAATTTCGTCTACCTACAACCATCACAAATTCAGTTCTTGACCAGTTGCCGTTATTTTGCTGCATCGTTCCTGAACCAACAGCGAGAATCAACGCACCTGTTGCAGCCACGCGCAAACCAAATTTGGTTGCTTCAGCGCAATAAATGTCTTGAAGCGCACCATTGTTGGTTGACTTGAACACCGCAGCGTGCCAAGCATCTCCGGTCCCTACATCCAAATCGTCAATGTCGCCGTTTGAAACAAGGTCGTTCAAGCCATCGAATCGCACTACCGGCAAAGAATTCAATTCGTCTGTTTGCAGAGTTGGCCGTCGAGTGTCAATGGCTTGAGCAAGATTGTTGCCGTTTCCGCTTGAGTCAGACCAAGCAGGGATTGCACTGCCGTCTTTGCCTGAGAGGCTGTCGGCCTTGTACCACAGCGCTAAAAGCCCAGAGTCCAAGTTTTCTGGGGACCAGTCAACTTGGGGGGAGTAGCCGCAGGGCAGCAAAGTTGTGACACGCCTTGCGCTCATTAGCGAACCTTGCTCATTACCCAGTCATAGAGCGGGCGACCAGTCACCCCGCCGAGGACGTAGAAGAAGAAGAAGGCTCCGGTGCTGGCGAAGAACGAGTCGAGCCAAGAGGAAATAGTATCCATCGGTGTTTCCATAACTTCCAGCCAGAACCAAGAACCGTTGCTGTCGCCACCACGCCGCTGGCTATCGCCGTGGGGAGAAGGATGTAGTCTGCATAGCGCTCCACAATGAACGCCAGCAGAATCAGACCTACACCTGTAATCATCGGAAGTCCGCCCCGAATTGGCAGACCTATAAATCTTGTCACAGTCATCAGAACTAGCCCGCCCAAGATGGAAATCCCCCCGACCCAAACGAGTGGGTCGAGGGGAGTTTGTAAAGGGGGAGGCGTTGCCACCTCCGGGACTTTCGTCAGATCAGCCAGCGGACTGGTCTTGCAAGACCCGAGACTCAAGAGCAGCAATGCGGATCTGATGATCCACGCTGTGCTTTGCAAGTTTGTCAACCGTTGTGTCAAGTCGCTCAATGCTCCTAGTTAGGTTAGCCATACTTGCTGAGAGTCGGGCAAATGCCCAGACAACCCCGCCGACCACGACAACAATGTTGCCGACTGCCAGCAGGATCTGCCAGTCCATTAGCGTGCCGCAACGACCATCACATAGTCGATAGCGACCTTGCTTTCAGCGCCAGCAGTACCGTTTGCGCCCGCAGCAACAACACCGAGCAGTTCATCTGTCGGAATGTTGGTTTCTACGGTAGCAATCAGTTCACCATTGACCCAGCCCAAGACCTTATTTCCGACGTAGGAGAACCCAAGCCGGAGGAAGTCAGTGACACCAAGAGCGCCAGCCACATCCACAACGTCTTCGATGGTGGTTGCGGTGTCGTCTTTGCGCACGACAAAGTCAAGGTTGCCAGAACCATCGGTCACAAATCCAATGAAGTCATCGGACTGGAACACTGAAGTAGCGGAGAAAGCAGCAGCGGAATCCGCGTCTGCTTGCATACCAACAGCAGCAGTGTTCATAGCATCGGTAGAAGAATCGCTGGAGAACCGGACGCGGGCTTCAAAAGCCATATCGCCCTTGGTCAAATCAACAATGTCATCAGTACCGAACTGATAACCGTGGTGGTTAGTGCTTGCACCAGCACCGACAACAATCACACCGCCATGCTCGCCGTTGGGGGCTTCGGTAGCGGTAGCAGAGTTGAGATCAGTGAGAACGAAAGCACGGGACTCCGCATCAAGAACGAAGTCATCAAAGAAAGTAAAGGTTCGGAAGGGACGGTCAAGACCCGACAAAATTGGGAAACCGCCAATCGAACCACCATCATATCGAACAGTCATCTGGGTTCACCTCACGACTTGTTGAGAACGAAAAGACGACGACGATCAGTACACATGTAGTTGAGCGTGCAATCCACGAACACTTGCGAAGTGGTGTGTTGACCCGGCACGGTGGTCGGGCCTTCTTCGCGGAGGTATTCACCGGAAAGGAAGACTGGCTTCAGGACGCCCCAGTTGATGCCGTAGACCGGATCATTCGTTTCGCTGTCCAACTTAGGAACATACTGGACGGGGTTTTGACGGAAAGTGAGAACGCCGTCCTTGGAAGCGATGTCGTTTCCGAGGTTGTCGTTCTGGGCTTCCAACACTTCTTCCAATCGACCGATCACATCGTAGTTGGTGTAATAGCCGTAGTTGTTGCCAGTGTTGTAGGAAGCGTGAGGAACAGGAGACTTGAAGTTGGTGAAGACCGCTGCCTTACGCCACTTGCGGACCAAGTCAGTCTTGTTGATGTTCGTGTACAGCGCGTTGTAGTTGCGCCAGCCAGAGAATTTCTCAAGGTCTGAGTTGATGCCAGCAGAGTCGCTGAAGCCAGATGGGTTCTTACCATTGAAGCCTTCGCCCGAAGTAGCCGGAACAATCCAGTATGGAATGCCGTAAGGCTTGAGCGAATCGGAGGAAGCAGAAGGAGCCGACCAAAGGTTGGTTTCCATGAGTTCCGCCATTGAGATCATCGCATCGGCACGACGAATCTTGACGAGTTCCACGATCCGCGCTGGGTCAGCGTTCATTTGGATTTCGCGGCGCTCGAAAGCGTAGTTGGTCGTGCAGTGTCGCCACGGAATGTTTGCCGTGGTCATCACGTCTGCGATGTTCACATTGTCGGATTCATAGAGGCCAACGTTCTTGGCAGCCTCTGACTGTGCGTACATGACATTCCATTGAATGCCAGTACCTGATTGATACTGAGCCTTGTACTTCTGAAGAACGTTAGGGAGCGCAACATAGTCCGTAAGGGACGAAGCGATTTCCGTGAACTTCAGACGGCCCAGATCTCTGAGGGTGATCGTAATAAGATCGGTGATATCACCGGCTTGCAGTGCCATTTAGATATCCTTTCAAAACTGATCGTCTTCAATGCCGCCCAGAAGACCAGCCTGCTCCATATACGCTCGAACACTTTGCTTGGCCGCAGCCTCTGGGCTTAGTGATCTTCCGCGCCTTTGAGTAGGCATAGCCGTAAATCCTTCACGGCGAGAGTTGATATCGGCCCGCAGGCCGTTTTCACGGATGGATGACATTTCCTCTCCGAAAGCCGTTTGCAACGCCATTTGCATCAGCACCCCATCATCGGGAATTTCCCGATCAGTTGCCTGATAGCCAGCGGCAATCGTGTTCATTTCTTCGAGTAGGATCACCCGGTTTTCAAGATATGTCGAATCATCTGGCAAATCTGAAGTCGGGGCATCCCCAAACAAAGATTTGATAGAAGAGTCACTAGTAATCATCTGATCGAACGAGGACTCAACTTCTGCCATTTTGGAAGTTTCTGAGAAACTGTTGAAGTTTTCAAAAGCCTCTTTGTATGCGCCGAGTTTCTCGTTGATCTGTTCTGCGAAGCCCTGAAGCGCAGACTTGACTTCTTCCGGCAAGGAGTCGTCCAACTCGATGCCGAGTTCTTCCAGAGCCTCAAGGTCAGGGTTGGCTTCTGGCTCTTCTTGCTCTCTGCCACGGCTGAGGACTTTGATTGCGCCTTGGATAGCCTCAAGGCTTCCAAGTTCTTCGAGGTCTTCATCACTCAGGCCAAGTTCAACTGCTGCTTCAGCAAGGGCTTCAAGTTCTTCGTCGCCCTCAACTTCTTCAAAGTCTTCGCCGTCTTCGGATGGAAGCGCCTGCTCACCATCTTGCGCTCGATCCTGAAGATACTTAGCCATGCGCTCTTCAGCCATGTTGCCGGGATCTTCAAAGTCAAGTTGTTCTGCCGCCTGCTCTTCAGGGGTCAGTGGAGTTTCTTCTGTGTTTTCTTGTTCGAGTTCGTCGCTCATTTACCTCACCAAGTTTTGCACGCCCAATACCTTGCTTTTGTTCTTGGGCCGGGGTTTGCACAGTTGTGACGAGCGCGGAAGTTTTTGCGCCGTCCGGGGATATTCTTCTTGATCTTCATGTTTGGGTCGCCAAACCGAACAATCTTTGTCTTGCCACCATCCTTGACATACACCTTGAACTTTTTGCGCTCGCCGGGTGTACGCATGATCTTGCCGATAGGAGGGTTCTTTGGTTTCTTTTCAGCCATCACTGTACCCTCCGTTGCGGTCGTGCATGTTGAACGCCTTGAGATGCGCAGCGCGATGCTGCCTGCTGGTAAAGATTGCGCGCCCATCCTTGGTGTAGTTGGTATGGACACCCTGCTTGGCTGCGTGCGCCTGCATCTCTTTGATCTGCGATGGGTGACAGCCAGCGCCATCTGACTCGATAGGTTTGCGCCACAGGTCATTCACGTTGGAGTGACCGGACATCTCGACATCTACCCGCCGCTTCAATGTCTCACCATCTAGCGTTGGGTTCTTGTCGAACGACTCCATCTCTGCGATCGTCATGATTCGCTCGATGATTTCACCGTTAGGCTTTTCGTAGCAATAGGTTGGCATTATTCAGGTGTCCTCAAAATTGACGCGGCCTCACTGTCTTGTACCCCTCGCCCCGTCAGGAGCAAGCGGCTCATCATCTCGTCTTGGCCCTGACGAGTTGCGCCCGGCTTGTTGATCCGGACGGACTCAGTGCGCTTGACTGGGGGCTGGTTGCTGGCGGCAACGGCTTTGTCTTCCGTTGTCTGAATGGAGCCGCCTTGCGCATCCACGACCAACTCGGTGAGTTCTGGGATTTGCGTGTACTCGCCAAGCAGATCCATCAATCTTCGGGTGTCGATGGACAATCCTTGCTGCTGCATCATGCCAGCAAGCGGGGTCACGAACTGTCCCATGACCTGCGTCAGAGCCTGCAAACGCATACCCGGCGTGGTTTGCTGCATCGAGTGAGGCTGGATCTGGAGGTTGAAGTCGATGAACTCGCCTTCTGCTTTGCGACCTTCGTACACAAAAGGAACCTTGACTTTGCCGGACGGCCCCACCGCCTTTTCAAGTTCGAGTTTGACGAACTTATCTGCGAAGAGATGCTCTCCGATTGCAGAGCAAACCCGGCGGGTAAAGTCGATGGTTGCGTCCTGCATGTCAGCCATACGCTGTGATGCAGACTGGATCATCATGCGGTCTTGACCAACAGTGTCGCTCATAGAACCAAGCCCACCAAGAGCGTCAAGGTTGCCACCGAGGTAGGTAAACAGGTTTTTGGTCTGGATCATGAACCCGAGCGCTTGCTGGTCAATGCCACCAAACTTGAAGGTCTTGACTGAATCAGGGTCGTCAATGCGAACCATCTCTCCGTCCGCAGCGTCACGCACGTTTTCTGCATCTTGTTCAGACGAGCCGCGATACCCGATAATATCTTTCTGCCGCTCAGCCTGACGGGCAAGTTTGCGGAAGATATTGTTGGTGAGTTGGTGCATGTCGATCAAAGACGCAACTGGCGGCAGCGGCATGGTGTTGCCGGGGACATGCTCGTACGAAAGAATGTGATATGGCCCGAAGGTTGGGCCATCCCAATCAACAACTCGGATTAGTTTTTGCGGAGCGCCAGTATCGTCAGCCGCAAACGTTACGACTTTTTGCTCTTGCGGCAGCCACATTTCCCAGAGTTCGCAGTATTCATACGCTTCGTCTTGGATGTTGCTTTCATCGCTGCCGATGCCTTGGGCTTTCGTGTCGCCATGTTCATTGAACCTTTGTCTGCGGACGGGCTTGATGTCCTCGGTGTTGGTGTAAAGATCTGATCCCTTGACCGCATGCAGGGGCAGTCGGAAACGGTTGCCCATGTACGAACACTCGTTGAAGTTGCGGGCAGTCATGTCATGAACCCAGTCATCGAGCGAGACGGTTTCTGCATATGGCTGGCCTGCACGCAGCAAGAACCCACGAATTGAATGCTCGGGTTCACACACTCCGGTCTTGACAATGCCCATACTGAACAGCGCATCGACTGTTGCTGCGCGCAAAGTGTGTTCAAAGTCCAAGGCTTTCATGAGGTGGTTCAACGCCAGTTCAAACTCCTTGGCAAAGATCTTGTACTCCTTGCGGTTGGTGGTGACGTTGATGATGGGGCGACGGCTGGCGAGTTGTCGCGTGTAGGTGTTGACTGCAAGTTCAATCAGGTTGACCGGAACTCTATTCTGGCTTCCTGAATCACTGTAGTTCTTGCCTACATACTCAGATAGCGCACGGATGCGGTTCTGGCGAAACGGCTGCAACCGGCGTCGGCTGTGGCTGATCGCGGACAAAAGGTTCTTGACCTTGATATTGCCGATCTTATCTACCATTGTGACTTCTCAACTTTGCGTTTCTTTCTTTCTTGGCGTCGGTACGCGATGCTGCCAAACTCGCTTTGTTTCTCTTCTTTTATCATCGGAGTAACTGGGCTACCAAGCAGTTTGACTGCCAAAGCATCTGCAATAACCCTGTCCCCGTGGTTGTCTCTGGCCCCGGAAGGGTCACTTGACATGCGGGAGCGGGAGTGAACAAGCCCACCGTTGGTGCTGAAGATGTATGCGCGCAACTCTTTGACCGCTTCTCTGGACAGGTTGAGCGCCTTCTTAGCGTTCAGCATCCGGCGGTAGTTGCCGAGCAGGGCTATCTTTTCTTCCTTGGTGCTGTACCAGCCGGGGATCGCTGACGTCTTGCCGTTGATGGCTTTGTCGTTGCGCCGGAAGTAGATGTTCCCGTACCCAACTTCGTTGACGACATCTCCAAAGATTCGACCCGGCCCGTTTGCTTCCCATATCAGCGTTGCGCCTTCCCTGCTCTTGCCCTTGAAAATCCGGCATACCGCCACAACCGCCCGAGCAAACTGATCGGGGCGCAAATCGGGCGTAACCATCTCAGCAACCTTTTTGCCATCTGAACGCCGATATACGGAGGCAACACTGTTAGAAGACCCAGTGCCTGTAGCAACATCAACACCCACAATGTAGTCATCGTCAGGGTTGGCTCGTCCATCTGTAAACTCCGTCCATACGCTCAGCATGCCTGACTTGGTTTGCACAGCCCTAATCGGCACGCCTGCTGAATCATTCTCGATGTTCATCCGCATTGTAGGTGGTTCAACCGCCTGCATGCAGCGATCAACAAGTTCATCAGGAAAGAACAAGTACTCTGACCCTGCAAAGTCCATGTCAAGTTCCTGCGCAACTTCGACAGGGTGGGTACGTCTGGAGATTTCACGCTCGTACCAAGGGGAGGTTGGCTTGCCATCAGCGCCAATACTCATGCCTTGGTTTTTGCGCGGGTCTTGCGTCCAGTGAAACTTGAGTACTTTCACTTTGTTCTGGTGGACAATGTCGTAGAAAGCGTTGCCAGAACCTTTGGGAGTCGAGATAAACCAGCGGGCGTTGGTGGCGTCAGCGGTAGCAGCCAAGACTGCCTCGCCGTTTTCTACCGACGCAAATTCATCGAGCGCAATACAGGTTTTACGGTCGCCCCGCGCAACGTCGCCGGTCGTGGATTCACCAGTAATTGCGCTGCCGTTGTCATCATTCGTCAGACGAAGTTTGGTTCGGGTCAGGTTGGGAATCATCCAGCCCGGCAAGTGTTGGAGAAAGAAATCTATCTTGCTGAACAGGCTTGCAGAGTTGCCCGGCGAGTCCACAAGTCCTTCTTTCCGGCTGACAAGCAACAAAGATTTCAGGGGCTTGAAGTGCCAGTACCAAGCAAATACAGTCGTGGTCAGCCATGACGCTCCCATATCCCGTGACTTGACCATTGCTAGGTCATGACCATGGTCGATGCTGTTACACATCGACTCGATGGCCTGCTCTTGGAATTCATACAAAACAAACGGACGCGCGGCTGGGTCGAGTCGCGGATCGAGAGTGTACCCAAAAGCGTTGATGTAGAACAGGATGTCCCTGCTGCACATCTTCCACAATTCAGACTGGGTCTGGGGGCTAGATGCCGCTTCCGTCAACAACATCCGGCGGTGGGACAGGTTTGCGCCAGCGTCCTTCGGGATCAAGTTGTTGTATTGGCCTAATGCCATCTAAGTATTCCGCACCCCTTCTCATACTGTCAGGATCGTCTTTGAAAAAGCCTAGCGCACGGTTGATCTTGGGTTCAAGCAAGCCGCGCACCACCCCGGTTACATGGCAATGGTCTACATGGCAGGTGTCAGGGTCAAGGTCTGCTAGTGATATCGGGTCTTTTCCGTCTTGGGCTTCAAACAATGCCCACCAATCCGCCTCCGTCAACCCATACTTTTGCTCAATTTTGACCCACCGCTGGCAGCGTATGCAGGTTGGCTTGGGGACGTTTTGCTTGCGCCCTTTGCGCTTGAGAATGTAAAAGTCCTTGATCGGCAATTCTTGCCGACACCTATTACAGAACCTCACCTCCGGCTGTTTTCGTTTCCGTCTCGGCAAGGCTGGCCTCCAACCGCGAGATGATTTCTAGTTCACTACTACCATCATCGGAAAAGCGGGCTTCGGCATCGAGTTGTGATTTGGTTGGCATCAGTTTTGACCATATTCCAGAATAGAAAGTCGCAGCATTTGATGGTGAAGCGTGTACCCACTTGAGTAGACCAACTGCACCTTTACTAGGTACAGCCTCTTGAGGTATCTGCTCGACCGGGACCGCCGCGTACTCAAAAACAAACGAGGCCGCTTCGCGCTCACTGCATGCGCCCGCCGGGGCAGCAGCAGCCAGTTGTGCGTACGGGGCAGCCTTATCTTCGGTTTTGGTCTTCGGTGCGGCGGGTGGCGTGGCGGTTGCGGGGTTTCCGGATGTGACATCTCGATATGCCTGTTCTGCCGCTTTGCTCGGCGCTACACCTTGTTCTTTGAGGTCATCTCTAAGTCGTAAGTAGTCCTGCCACAATCCGAGGGTAGTAAGTTCTGCTTTGACTTCTGCTTTGGTTGCCAATCACGCTTTCCTTTTCGTAGCCTGCTTCTTGGCTTTGTTCCAAGAAATGCGGGCAGGCCCAGTCTTTTTGCGCTTTGACGCATTGCACTGAGCCATGGTTGGACGGCAAGCCGGGTAAGGGCGCTTACTGCCACCCTTAGCCGACTTGCGTCCACATGGTTTCCCGGTCTTACAATCGACCCAGCCTTTGCCTTTGTTCTGCGCAAACCACTGCTTTAGCCCACCGCCAGTGTTTGCCATCCTAGCCATTGCAATCCCCCCATTCTGACAACACCTTGATGATGGCGTCAAAGCCGTTGTTCGTTTGCGGGTGGTACTTGAAGGCAGCAACGTCACCAAGCACCTGCAACAAGTCTTGGAATCCCACCATGCCGTCTTCGTTCAAATCGGACGGGCAAGAGTTGTCTGGGTAGTAATTCACCGAGTATGGAGCCGGGTCGCAGGGGTGGCCGTTGCCACAAGCGAAACGAACCACACCGCCTGACGAGAAGTAGTCGGGACCAGTGAATCGAGCAATATGAAACGAACCGGGCCACTTCTCGCTCTCCCAATCCACGTCAGCGTCCCATCGGATCAAGTCGCCGTAGTCAATCTGCGATGGTGATTTGCAGCACTGTTGGAACGGCACTTGGCCTACGGGGTACGGTTGCCAGAACTTCAGCACAGGCGTATCCATCAAGTCTTTGTGCTGTTGCTGCACCAATGGGTACTTGTACTGCGGGTTGGAGTTGCCGTACTTCTTGCCGAGCGGGCCGTGCAGAATCCACGAATCACACCAAGCAAACTCAAGATCAACTAAGTCACCGTACCTTGGGCAGCAACCTTCCGGGCCTTCAAAGATCCAGTTGA
>Ga0129351_1001035_pt1 | contig 10822 bp, 13 predicted proteins | sample CPBDNA_8_FD_94423 | JGI IMG/M metagenome (GOLD analysis project Ga0129351, IMG submission 94423) | Freshwater to marine salinity gradient microbial communities from Chesapeake Bay, USA - CPBay_Sum_27_0.2_DNA | ecosystem: Environmental > Aquatic > Marine > Coastal | place: USA: Chesapeake Bay... | reverse complement strand
GCGATGCTTTCCGTCCTGATGTGGACTCAGACTTATTTGTTGAATTTTATCCAAACTCAGGTGGTGGAGAAAAATTCACAGGTAAAGTAATCGTAACTTCAGTATCTAGAACAGCATCATTTGATGATCTAGTAACTGCAACGGTTAACTTCCAAGGAACTGGTGCATTAGACGTTCAAGCGTATAACGCATAAGGAACGATAATGTTAGTAATACGTGTTAAAGGCACACGTCAGGTTGGCAGGGCTCTTGAACGAGAAAAAGAGTCTTTGATGACCAAAATAGCGGATGATACAAAGTCTATTGCTGTTTCAAAAACACCAATAGATCAGGGACAAGCAAGACGTGGTTGGCGCCTTGAATCTTCATTTAGAATGAAGAGGATAGTCAACCGCGTGCCCTACATTGACTTGTTGGAAAAAGGCCGCTCAAAACAATCACCTAACGGTATATTAGGGCCTACCATTAGGGAGATATCTAAAAGGAGATATAAATGAGTGTATTAGAAAACGCAAAAGAACACTTCAAAGGCAGATTAACTGGTGAACTTAGAAAGATGTCAGTTCCAGAATGGAAAACAGATATCTATTATAAACCATCATATTCATTTGCCGCTGAAGCAAAAATTATTGAACTGCAACAGCAAGGTAAAACGGTTGATGCATTGGTTGAATCTATTCTAGTAAAAGCACTAGATCCAGAAGGCAAACCGATGTTTACAAAATTTGATCGTAATGCTTTGATGCACGAAGTTGACCCATCTATTCTAATTAGAATTGCAACAGAATTAAATTCTGCTACAACTGATTATGAGGCCGTGGGAAAAAACTAAAAGAGGACGTTGAACTTCAATTGATAATGCGTATTGCCGAAACACTCGGCAAATCAGTTGAAGACGTGATGCAGTTCAGCGTCCTAGAAATAAAATTGTGGTATGAATGGTTCATGCTACAAAACGCAAAGAGCAAGGAGTCGATGAAGGATGGCAAGGCAGGAAATAGAAGTCCGCGTAGTAGATAAAACACAAGCGGCACTACGAAACATTAACACACGACTTGGTAAACTGCAAACAGGTTTACTAGGTGTTAATAGACTTGCCGCGGCCGCAGTAACAGCATTTGCTGGATTTGCAACTGGTGCTGGTGTTAAGGGAATACTTAATGCCACACAGGCAATGGAAGGATTCCGAACTCAATTAACAACCTATCTTGGAAGTCAAGAACTTGCCAATGCAGAAATTGCTAGATTATCAAAACTTGCAAGATCTTTACCACAAGACGTTAATGAATTAACTGAAGCATTTGTTATCTTTAACAGATTTGGTTTAGATACTTCAAATGAATCAATGAAGGCATTTTCAAATATTGCCGCGGCTAACTCCAAATCAATTACACAATTAGGTGAAGCGGTTGCTGATGCATTAACTGGTGAATTTGAACGTCTAAAAGAATTTGGTGTTAAGGTATCAAAAGAAAATGGTAGATTTGTAGCACGTATTGGTGAGGATCAGGTTGCTGTTTCCACATCAACAAAAGGTCTAATAGATCAATTAAAAGCACTAGGTGCAGAAGGCGGTAGATTTGGAAATGTAACCATTGGATCATTAACACTTGCTATGTCAAACTTCCGTGGTGCTATATTTGAAACAGGCGCGGCGTTGGGCGAGGGTGGTTTTGGTTTAGCAATCGCAGATGCATTAACTGGATTGACAGACCTTCTTACCAAAAATGACGAAGCAATTACTAAAATAGGTGATGGCCTAACAAAAGCATTCTTGTATGCAAAAGAAGCAATTATACTTGTATTTGACAATATAGAATTATTAGCAAAAGGATTTGCAATATTCTTAGGTTTAAAATTTGCTGTAGGAGTAGGACAAATTGCGACAGCACTTGCTGGACCACTTGTTAAAGCCATAGTTTTAGCAACCAAGGCGATGAAAGCATTCACATTGATGATGCTAAGAAATCCTATTATTGCCGCTGGTGTGGGTATTGCCGCAATTATAGAAAAAACAACAGGTGCGTTTAGTAAACTTGCTGAAGAACTAGGTATCATTGGCGAAGATAGTGTGCTTGATAACATGGTTGAAAGTGGTAAAGAACTTACCATGGAAATTGCAGGACCATTAGTTAATGGTATAAAACAGGTTGGTGGTATTAGTGAAAAGGTTAGCAAAGATTTTGAAGATATTAAAAATAGAGCAAAAGATACAAAGAAAACATTATCAGAATCAGAAGCCGCTTTAGAAACACAGAAAAAAGCCGAAGAAGCAATGTTGCAGGCCCAAAAGGAAAAAACTAAACAACTTAAAGAAATTATTAGTGGTAAACTTGAAGAATTACGTGTTAGTGGTTTAACTACCGAAGAACAACAAAAAATTAAATTAGAAAAAGAATTAACTGCTAAATTTGGTGAAGATATAGTTAAAAATGCACAAAGCGAATTAAAAGCGTATTATGCACAAAGTAAAGAATTGCAAAATCAAGTTGCAATTCGAAAACAGATAGATGAATTAACAACCCTTAGTGGTTTTAACACACAAGCAAAAGAATTAGCAAATTTAGAAAAAGCATATGAACAGGCATTGCAATTACAAAAAGATTATCTAGATGATTCTTATTCGATTGATAATCAATTCTATACAGGCAAAGAACTGATGGAAATGGATTATCAACAAAAACGCTTTAATATTATTAAAGGATTTGAAGATAGAATTAAAGAATTGCAAATGAAAAATATTCGCGAAGCATTAGGCGAAAATGAAAAAGCAACAACAAGAGCATTAACAGATAAAGAAAAAGAATTTTTATTTAGACGCGGATTTGAAGAACGCCAAAGAGAAATAGTTAACAAGCGTATTGAATTTGAAAAGAAATCAGAATTAGAAAAAGGTCAATTTGCACTTGAACAAGCAAATACTTTATTTGCTGGTTTAGGTAGAGTAAACAAAAAATTCTTTGCCGCACAAAAAGCGATTGCTATTGCACAAGCGGTAATAAACACATACCAAGGTGCAACCAAAGCACTTGCTACATATCCACCACCATTTAACTTCTTAGCGGCGGCTGGTGTTGTTGCTAGTGGTTTGGCACAGGTTGCTACAATTAGAGCACAGACATATCAAAGAGGTGGTGATATGTTACCAAATCGTCCTGCTATTGTGGGAGAAGGAGGCGCGGAGTTAGTAGTTCCTAAACAACCATCTACCGTCATACCAAACGAGGTTGCTAGAGCAATGGGCAACATGAATGGTGAACAAGGAGTTCAAGTCAACTTTAACATTACAACCACGGACGCAAGAGGTTTTGATGAACTCCTAGTTGAAAGACGTTCAACCATTGTTGGTATAATTAATCAAGCAATGAACACACGTGGTAGAACAGGAGTCACAGCATAATGGCATACATAGGATTTTTTCCAGTAGATAACGGATTTACAACAGCACGTTTTAGACAACAAACACAAACTAAGAAAACTGAAGCGGCAAGTGGTAGAATTATTAGAGCAACAAATTCAACAACTAGATACAGAGGAACATTACAATTTCCCCCAATGACCTTAGCAGAATTTAAACCTGTTATGGCATTTGTTGCACGTTGTCAAGGTATGCTAAATGAATTTGATGTTATTATTCCAACCATAAGTTATACAACAGGTGTAGCAGGTCAAACAATTACGGTCACAGCAGATGCAAGTGCAGGTGATACAAGCGTGAATATTCAATCAAATTCAACCAGTGGCACAATACTTAAAGCGGGTGATGTTATACGTTTTTACAATCATACCAAAGTATACATGGTCACAGAAGATGTTGTTGCCGATGGATCAGGAAATGCAACAATTAATTTTCAACCCAATCTAGTGACTGCTGTTGCAACATCTGATAGTAGTGGTGAAGGTGTAACCAGTGATAGTGTTCCTTTTAGAATGATTATTACAAATGACCTACAAGAATTTGCATATAGAACTGATGGGTTGGTAGAGTATGAATTAGATGTTGAAGAGGTTATTTAATGACAAGGCAATTAGCAGATGTAACACAAACAGCGTTGGCAAGAGATGCTCTTGTTTCATTTGTTCTTGTCGAAATAGGATTAAGTTCTGCATACAATGGATTAGACGCTGTTTATTACACAGACGCACCTTTTGATATCAATTGGGATAGTGATACTGCACCTGATGCTGGTAGCAACATATATCAAGCACAGGGTAATTTTTTAGGTATCTCAGAATCAAATGAAAATTCAGAATTAAGAATTACCAGCATTGCAATTAGTTTAAGTGCATTGGAAAGCAATAATATAACACTATTTGCCAAGTCCGCACAAATTAACCAAACGGTCACAATCTACAGAGCATTATGGGATCAAGGGACTGATTCACTTATTGGTGATAGTGCAGGTGATGGCCCTATACTAATTTTTAAGGGCAAGATTACAGGTTATTCAATCACTGACGCACAGGATACGGCAGAACTAACACTACAGGTAGATAGTCAATTTTCAAACTTTGAAAAGGTAAACGCAAGAAGAACAAACCTTGGCAACTTTCAAAGAGAACATCCAACAGACTTTGCAATGGAATATAGTCATGAAACACTTAATGATATTAGATGGGGTAAGAAATAATGATTAGAGAATTTCAACCTAGAGATATCAACGAAATAATTGCAATGGCAAGAGAACACGCAAAAGATGCTGACGTGACAGAATTATTGCCCGTTGATGATATACACATGACAGCAATGATCAAACGTTTGTTGATTGATAATGATAAGAAATGTTATGTTGCTGAACGCGAAGGTACAATTATAGGTTATGCACTTGTAGGATTAACACAAAAGGTATGGAACCCAACACTATATGGTCAGGTCTATTTCTTTTTTGTTCATCCTGAATTAAGAAACAAGCACCTAGCAGATTCATTGTATAACAATATTACAAACTGGTGCAAAGAACAAGGATGTAGATTTTTAGAAATTGGTGTGACCAATTTTACAAAAGATTTTAAAGGCGCAACTGAATATATTGATAGAGCGGCAACTTATTATGAACACAAAGGTTGTGAACTTATGGGATACAACTATGTTAGAGATTTGGAGATCGACTAATGGGTGGTAGCATCAATCCAGTAAAAATTATCAAGAAAGCATTTAAGGCAATCGTCAATGTTGTAAAAGCGGTTGTTAAATTTGTTGGAGATGTTGTTGGATTTGTGTTTAACCCAATGGGTGCATTTGATGTTCCAAGTGGTCCACAAAATCCAGAACAAGAAGCACAGGGCGTTACAATTACAAAAACAGGAACCAACGTTGCTATTCCTGTTGTTTATGGTTTTAGACGTGTAGGCGGAAATTTAATCTATGCTGAAACCAATGGTAGTTCAAACAAATATCTATATTGTGTATTTGCACTTTGTGAAGGTGAAATACAAGGTGTTAAACGCATACTTGTGGAAGATGTTGAATTGCCTTTACCAAGCAATACCTATGCAACCAACACAACAATCAGTGTTACAACAGGACGTTTTGCAAATAGAATTCAATTTCAAATATTCAACGGAACAGAAACACAAGGTCAAAGTTCATTGGCAAATGAAGCGGCAACTTGGAAAACAAAAAGTAGAAAATTACCAGGTGTTGCTTATGCTGTAATGCGTTTTGAATGGAAAGAAATTAAAACACAAGAAGACCAAGACAACAATCCGTTTAGTGGCGGTATTCCTAAAGTGCAGTTTGATGTATTGGGTAAAAAGGTATATGACGTAAGAACACACATAGGTGGTAAAGACCTAAGTAACGATTATGCTGACCTACCAAAAGGTTATAGTTTTAATCCAGCAAACTGCCTATTGGATTACATGATGAATCCACGTTGGGGTTGTGGTCTAGCAAAAGAAGAAATTGATGCTGATACATTTAAGATTGCGGCAAACAAGTATGAACAAACGGTTACATACTATTCAGGACAAACTGGTCGTGCAATGACACTTAATGGTGTTGTAAACACAGACTCAAAATTGTTTGATAACGTAAAACAATTATTAAGTGGTTGTAGAGGTATCATGCCTTATGTTCAAGGACGTTATAAACTAAAAGTAGAAGATGGTGGCAATGCTACTGATATCACAAGCACAACGGTAGATGTTGCATTTGATGTTGACAAGAATAATATTATTGGTGGTATCACACTACAAGGTGAACGTAAGGATAGCAAATTTAATGAAGTAATTGTAAACTTTGTTGATCCTGATTTAAACTTTTCAAATCAACAGGTATATTATAGTGTTAATGGTGACCAAGCGGCAGATGGTGGAGAATTACTAAAACAAGAATTTAATTTTCCTATGCTTACAAACAAATCTATTGCACAGGATATTGCTAAACTAATCTATGAAAAATCAAGACAGCAAACATCAATTAGTTTTAGTGCAACACAAGAATTATTGCAGGTAGAAGTTGGTGATATTATTAGGGTCACTGATAGTGTTTTAAATTTAACGGATGCAACCTATCGTGTTGTTGACATGAAATTAAATTTAGATCTAACCGTTGATATTACTGCTGTTGAACACGATGCAACGGTATATCCATTTACAAGCGGTGAACAGGTAGAAATACCACCACCATTGTTTTTACCAGATGAAATCAGTGTAAGACCAAGACAAAGAACGGTGCCAGTAAGACCATTAGGTATTGTGCCACCAGAGGATCCAGATACACCAGTTGATAGTGCAGGACAACCTGTTTTTGATAGTGCAGGAACATTTGATAGTGCAGGCGCTCCGGATACACCAGCACCAATCAATCCACCACCTGAACCACCACCTGCACCACCACCAACAATTATAGATTGGCCAACATCAAATGTGAACAGCACGTTTATTGGTAATCTAGATACAAGTGGAGCAATAAAAGAATATGCACCTAACTATGGTTATGTGTATAGAGATGTTGTTAAAACAACACTTTATAAATTTCCTGGATTTAATGAGATTTATTTTTTAGCAGATGATCAAAAAGGTCTAGCAACACTAGGTCTTGCTGATACAGGAGATTATACAAAACCATCAGGTGTTAGTTTTTATAGTAGCACACACCGTGAATCAACCTATAATGGTGTAAGTGGTTGGATAAACAACAATTCACTAAAAGCAGGTGACTTTATTCATTATAGAAATAGTGATGTGTATGCAAAATCAAATAGTGCGTATAACGGCGGAACGTTCTTTAGGGTATTGCTTATCAAACCCACAATGAGTTCAATATTTGGTTATGGCATGAGAGGTTATGCACAGGACGGAACAGCAATTACCAATGTGCTACCATTTGCAATTCAATTTAGAGATAGTGTGCAAGAACAACAAATACAAACAAGAAGAAGTGTTCTAAGTCAGGATGACACACCGATACATTTTATAGACTTTTATTGGATACAACAGATTAATGGTAGCAGAAACGAATTTAGAGATGGTAGTGATCTAGGACAGGATTATACATATTACAATCCTATTACAAAGAAGAATGTCACTGCTAGAAATATACAAGCATTTTTAAATAGTGCGATACAAAATCCAGATACCATAATGAGGGTAAGTGGAGCAAGTGGAGGTGCAAGTAATGTTGCAAGTAGTGTGACAACAACGCACAACCTAGGAGGATAACATGGCAGGTAATGGTTATTTTGCAGAAGGACGATACCAAGCAAAAAGCACCGAAACTTGGGATGATCTAACGGCCAATTGGGATACATTTACAAATGGTTGGGAACTAACGCCAAACTTGCCTTTAGAGTTTACCACAAACATTATTGACTTTGGTAGAAAAGAAACACTTAATCCACTAACAGAATTAAGCATCAACGGCATTGCAACAACAACCATTTACTACGGTGATAGTGTTGATAGTTCGGGTGGCAGTATTGACTCACCATCAAGCGTGACCTATTCACCAGGCGATAGTGTAAGTGCCATAGAAGCAAGATATTTTCAATTTAAGATTTCAGTTGATCATGAAGATAGTGCGGCCGCAACAAGTGGTCCTATTACAATAAGTGGTATAAAAACAAACCTAACAGCGGAAATTGTTACGGTTGCCGAAGATAGCATAGATTCAAGCACACTAACAGGAACAACGGGTGTAAGACAACTAACAGCAATTGATAGTTTATCAAGCGTAAGAAGTGCTGTTATTACACCACACGCCAGTTCAGCACTAATTAGATATGTTGCTGATGATTATGTTGCTGATGGAGATAGTGGGGGTGGCGAATATGTTGAAATAACAGAAAGCGATCTAATACTGCCTTACATTACATTGGATAAGACTACAAATCCAATTACACTATACATAAGAGATTTAAATACGTATGGCAAGACAGCAATTGATTGCACATTTGACGCCGTATTAACAGGACTAGCACCAACACAAGTTGATGTTGTAGGAAATATAATAGAAGGATAATTATGCCAATATCACTACCAGATAGCAACGCATTTGACGCAGATAGCGACAAGATATCAACAAGTCGTGCAGAACTAAAAAAGATTTCAGATGCTGTAAACACATTGGCAACTGAATGGAACAATCAAGGCGATACTTTTGGTGGTGGCGCTGGTGCAAATTTAGTTGCAGGTGATGGTATTGTAATTACACAACCTGATAGTGCGGGCAGTTCAACAATCAGTGTTAATTTACAATCAGAAACAATTGATGCAACAACACATTTAGCATTTACAACAGATCCAGATCAGACAAAAACCATACACATTGTAAATGCTGGCACATTGGTAAGTGATAGTGCAGGTGATTATCATGAAATAGACATGAATGTTGATAATTTATTATCTAGTCCTCCAGGAACCATTCATTATTTTATATTATCATGCACTGGTGCACCGAATATTATTCCTGTTATTAAACCATACATAAACAGCAAAAGAACAATTAACGAGAAGGCTGTATACAAATCCTGGGATTACCCAGCAAATGTTGATACGTGGGTTACAAGGGTAACGGTTTTAAGTAGCACTAAATTGTTATCTGAATCTTATTCGGTTACAGGTCCTTGGAATATATCAATTGATAGAGAATCTTAATAATGAATAACAAAAAGAAAATGCAGAAATTAAAACAATTACTTGAAGCAAGAAGGCTGGCAAAACACCCCTTTAAACGAATTTTAAGCGTCATACAGCGTGTTTTTCGTAGTATTGCTACAAAGATGTTAAATATAACAAAGAGAGGAAATTAAGATGGGTTGGGGAAATAGTTCAAACGTAAGCACAACAAATCTAGACGCAGGAACGGACAATCCAGCGGCGGCAAGACCAGATATCAAGGCGGCCCTAGATGAATTAACAGCGGTAATAGATGGAAGAGCAACTGCAAATGGTGTAGCACCATTGGATGCAACTGGAAAGATCACCGCAACATATCTACCAGATGAAATCAATTCAACAACCGCAACAAACCTAACTCTCGATCCTGCAACTGGCAAGGTTGCATTGGAAGAAATTCTCAATCTTAAACCACAAACAGCGGCACAACTAAACGCAAGAACTGACCAAGCAACAGGTGATGTTGCATACTGCTCAGATGGCGGCGATGATAGTGCTGGCGTTGGTTGTATTGCTGTGTATGATGGCAATGACTGGCGTAGTGTTCAACTAGGAACCGTATTATAATGAGCGAAATAACAGATCTAGATAAACGCCTAGCATTGGTTGAACAAAAACTAGAAATTATTGTAAACAACCATCTAGCACACATGCAGGAAGACATGAATGGCATACACCGCATGTTTAAATGGAGCGTAGGTGTTGTGTTTGTGCAACTGATTGGCGTGATTGTAGCACTAGCGTTGATGCTGTAATGGACTATGCACGATATCTAATGTTAGAACCTGGCACATTTAAAATTGTGCAGGAACAACTATTTTCAATCAACGAATGCCAATTTTGTCATCACAAGGATAGTTTTACCTATCAAAAAACACTGAACTCACCAAATCCACAATCACACTACAACAGGGGCATACGTTGGGTGCAACGCTGTCCACAATGCAAAAGAACCGTTTCTGCGGTGTATCGTTAAACACAAGATAAATAAAATTAGCAAGAGAACAGAATCCTATCTTATCGGCCATGATCTTTTAGTTCTGTTTTCGAGCACCCCGGGTGGGAACTGAATGTTCGCAGTATTATTTTCCTGGCAAGGTTGTAATTCTGTTATTCATATCTAGTTGTTCTATATAACTTGTATATTCCTTTATATCACATTTGGAACCCACCCACCTTTTTATTCCCCCAAAAACACTTGACTTTTGCCACTTTTCAGTGCTATAATACACTATAGAACTAAATATATTTGAAGGCAAGAACATGGCAAGTTATAAACAAAAATTTAATGCACGATTTTATCATTTGGCGGCAAAGTATTTTGGCACCACTGATTTAACACGTCTATCACCAAGGCAATTAGAAAAACTTACATATTGGGTCACCAATGTTGATCCAGAAACACGAGCAAAACAAAAAGGCCGCAAATATTCAGGCAACACCTACAAAAAACTTAAAGGCATATTCAATTAGCACACAAGGTTGGCGGGCCAGTTTAGTAATACCGCTGGAGATCAAGGGTATATGATGAGTATACACTCCTAAAAAGTTAAGAAGAACTGAAAGCAATAGATTCAGATTAACTTAGTATGATGCTAACATACGAAAACACAACTACACCCAAAAAATTATACAATTAGGAACGAGAGTATATACTGCAACAGCAGGGACACGGTAGGTAGGGAGAAGCGTTGGATCCCAG
>Ga0129351_1001033_pt1 | contig 10824 bp, 16 predicted proteins | sample CPBDNA_8_FD_94423 | JGI IMG/M metagenome (GOLD analysis project Ga0129351, IMG submission 94423) | Freshwater to marine salinity gradient microbial communities from Chesapeake Bay, USA - CPBay_Sum_27_0.2_DNA | ecosystem: Environmental > Aquatic > Marine > Coastal | place: USA: Chesapeake Bay... | reverse complement strand
CAAAAATTAACATTAGGTGCAGTATGTTTTGGATGGTGTAGATTAAAATGTGAATGTACTGATTGTGATTGTGGTACTTCATGCGAATGCCCTTGTTGTAATTGTTAAAAAATAAAAAATGCCTAAAGTAAAATACGGATCAGGAGCTTTTGAAAAGCAAAAGGTAAGAAGAAAAGGAGTTCATGCTAAGAGTAAAAACTCTTCACATAAACACGGAAAACATTATTCTAAAGCATACAGAGGACAGGGTAAATAATATACAAAAAAAGTACCAAAGATAGTTGGAACTTTGGAACTTTATTCTTATATTTAAGTATATTATTAATCAATAAAATGTTTTGTATGTCGAATTTTAATTTTCTAACAAGTACTGAAATTGCTGCTAATTGTCCTGAGGTTTATGGTAAGCCTGATGGTAGAGTTTCTAAAAAGTATGTTCATATTCCAACCTCTCAAGTAATAGATGATCTAGCTACTATGGGTTGGGGAGTAGTAAAAGCTCAATCTCGTAAATCACGAAAAGGATCTACTACAGGTCATCATACTGTAACCTTCCGTAATCCAGATATCAGTATCGATCGTAACGGAGATATTGTTTATCCTCAAATTGTAATGTCTAATGCTCATAACGGATTAGGTGCATTTAGATTTATGGCTGGACTATTTCGATTGGTTTGTTCTAATGGTCTTGTAATAGCTGAAGAAAGCTTTGCAGATATGAAGATTCGTCATATTAACTATACTTACGAAGAGGTAACTAAAGTAATTAATAAGCTTGTAGAAGCTTTACCTCTTACAGTAGAGTCTATGAATAAAATGGCTGAAACTAAAATGTCTCAACAAGAGATGATTAACTTTGCAAAAGATGCAGTTAAGTCCCGCTTTACTGAAAAGCAGTTAAAGACTATTCAGATTAATTATCAAGAGTTAATCGAACCTACTCGTCGTGAAGATGCTGATCGTTCAGTATGGTCTGTATTTAATCTTATTCAAGAGAAAATTATTCACGGACGATTCAATTATGTAATCCAAGATTCTACTCGTAAAGCTCGTCCTATTACGGACTTCAAAAAAGATACTAAAGTAAATAAAGAGCTTTTTGAACTAGCTATCGAGTACGCTCAATAATAATAATGGCCTCTTCGGAGGCCTTATCTTTTCTACTATGAATAAAGTTCATATATTTTTTGATGAAAAACATAATCTTTGGTTTGGATATTTCGAAAATAATCCTATCTTTAAGATTAAAGGTAAAACAAAAGAAGAAGTAAAAAGAAAACTAGGCTTACTAAATGAAACAACTTCAGACAATTCCTGAATATATTTGCCCTCCTGGTAAAGAAAACTTTAGCATTTATACTGATACTGATTCAGTATATGTTAAAGCTCTTCCTATACTAAGATATCTTTATCCAGACTTTGATGAAAAGACTGATGATGAAAAAGATGATCTATTAGAGAAGACTGCTATTAAGTTTCAAGATGTACTAAATGATCATTACCAGAGTGTAGCTACAGATATCTTTAACTGCAAAGATCATAGATTAGAGATGAAGACTGAATGTGTTATACGTTCAGCTTACTTTAGATCCGTTCGTAGGTATGCGCAATGGATAACAAGGGAAGAACATATTAAGAATGAGTATCTTTCTTTTAAGGGATTAGAGTATATGAAAACTAACTTCCCGAAATACTTCTCTGAATTCTTTTATGGAATTATGAAGCAAGCTCTAAAGGGTACTGCTAAAGAAGAAATCGATCAAAAGATATTAGACTTTAAGAAAAAAACTCTATCTTTAGAGACTGATATTGTATTACTTGGTAATCCTACAGCAGTTAATACTATGGATGATTATGTAGAGCGTAAACCTAAACCTGGAGAACTATTTACTCCTACAACTAAAGGAGCATTAGCTTCAGTTAAAGCTGCATTACGCTATAATGATCTATTACGTTACTGGGGATTAGATAAGAAACATTCTTTTATAGCTCAAGGAGATAAGATTAAATGGATCTATCTTAAAGATAATCCATATAAAATTGACGCAATAGCCTTTTTAGATTTTGATATTCCAGATAAAGTTCGTACATTTATGAATGAATACGCTGATAGAGAAAAAATATTTGAATCTGTGTTATTAAAAAAGTTACAAGGTTTTTATGGAGATATTGGATGGGTATTGAATCTAAATCCTCATTCATCTAAATTCTTTACATTTTAAAATATGATAAATAAAAGTACATTAGTTGATATTGTAGATCGATATAGCTTAGAAAAGCAAGTCGAAACAGTTAAGTGGGTAGTAAATAATAAAAATCTAGTAGTAGATTTTATGACTCCTACTAGAGATTGTATTGGTAAGGTAGAATGTAATGATTTTGATTTAGAAGATTGTGCATTAGGTATTCATAATACATCTCAATTAAGTAAATTAATTAAGATTACTTTAGGTGACTTATTAGTAGAAGTAGAGAAGAGAAATAATATTCCTGCTAAGCTATTAATATCAGATAAGTTTTTTAACCTTGCATATACTTTAGGTGATCCTGTATTGTTTGATAAAGTAGGAGCTGTTAAAGAGCCGGAAAGCTATCAAGCAGAAATAGAGATTGTTGATGAAGATATCAATAATTTTATTAAGGCAAATGATGCATTACAAGATAATGATAATGTAATAGTTAATACTAAGATTGATATTACCGATCAGAAGGTAGTTAGTTTTTCCTTTGGTGATATTACTGCTCATACTAATAAGGTAGAATATAATATGCCATGTAGTTATACTGGGGAGATACAAGGTATTCCTTTTAATTCTAAACTAATTCAAACAGTATTACGAGCTAATAAATCAAGTGAAAGATCATTAATGTCTATTAATGAAGGAGGTTTAATGAGATTAGAATTTCATGATAGGGAAATGAAGTCTTTATATTATATTTTACGAAAAGGATAAATAATTTCATTTTTTGAAAAAGCATATATTTAATATAGACCACGGAACGGGTCAACTAAGAGAGCGATCGAAAGACGCTCGGGTATTTTTATTTTTTAACTATAAATTTTAGAATTATGGGAAATCTTTTAAGAGAACAAGAACATATCTTTGATGTATTTTTCAAAGACTTTTTTAACGCAGCTGAGCGTTTTCAACCAATCAGCATGACAAAGTTCAACTATCCTGTTGACATTTTTCAAAAAGACGATACTTTAAATTTCAATATTGCCTGTGTAGGTTTAACTAAAGATAATCTTCAGTTGGAAACTAATGAAGATGTTCTAAGAGTAATTTATGAAAAACCTAAAGAGGAAGCGGATGATTCAATCTATTATCTTAATAGAAGTATTACTCGCAAATCATTTAACTTTGGCTGGAAGATTAATCCAAGATTTGATCTTGCAAAAGCTAAAGCTAAAATGGAAAACGGTTTACTTGAAATTAGTATTCCAATGAGAGAAGAATCTAAACCAAAAACACTACAAATTAAATAAGTTATATTTGACCCGTTCCTTGGTTATTTTTAAAAATTAAAAATTTTATATTATGAGTTTTAGACCAATGTTTGATGCCGTTATCTTTAAAAAATTAGAAAGAGATGAAACTTCATACGGCAATATTATTGTTCCTGATATGGGAAAAGATTTAAATGAAGTAGGAGAAGTAATTGAAGTAGGTCCTGGATACTATACAGTAACAGGTACCTTTATCGAAACAACCCTTAAACCAGGCGATCGAATCGTCTTACCAGCAACAGGATATTCTAAATTTGTTTATATGGATGAAGAATATTATATTATTAATGAAAAAGAAGTTTTAGCAAAAATACAAGACAATGAGTAAACAAAAAGTAGTATTAGGAGCACAAGCTCGTAAACAATTAGCAAAAGGTATCAATACATTAGCTGATGCAGTTATTTCAACATTAGGACCGAATGGTAGAAATATTATCTATGAAGAAGAAGGAAAAGTATATTCAACTAAAGATGGGGTAACTGTTGCAAAGCAAATACAACAACTTGATGATCCTATCGAAAATTTGGGTATTAAACTTATTAAGCAAGCAGCTATTAATACTGCTGATAAAGTAGGAGATGGAACAACTACATCTACATTACTAGCACGCGAAATCGTTCAGTTAGGATTACAAAGATTAGATGAAGGAGGAAATGCTACTGAAATCAAAAAAGGGATTGACAGCGCTGTAAAGAGTATTATTTCTTCTTTATCAAATTTAGCTGAAGATATTTCTGATCCTCAAGAACTAATTAATGTAGCAACTATTTCTGGTAATAATGATGAAGAAATTGGTAATTTAGTATATGAAGGATTAGATACTGCTGGTACCAATGGAGTAGTTCATATTGAAGAAAGTAAGACAGGAGAAACATATCTTGAAGTAGTTGAGGGTATGCAATTCGATAGAGGATATAAATCACATTACTTTGTCACTCATAATGATTCTATGACATGTAATATGAATGATGTAGCTGTTCTTATTGCAGATCATACTTTCCGGAATGTAAAAGAATTACTTCCTATTCTAAATCATGCTTCATCTAATAATAAATCATTACTGATTATTTGCGATGATATTGAAGGTGAAGCTCTTGCAACTCTTATTGTTAATAAGATGAGAGGTTCTTTAAAAGTATGCGCAGTTAAGTCGCCTGAGTTTGGAGATCGTAAAAAATTAGTATTAGATGATATTGCTAAGCTTACTGGAGGAGAAGTATTTTCAGTAGCTAAAGGAATGAAACTTGATAAGTTTGATTGGTCTTGGATGGGATCTTGTCGATCAGTAAAAGTAACAAAGGATAAGACAACTATTATTGATGGTCATGGAAATGAAGATGTTATTAAAACTCATGTAGAATCACTTCAATCACAAATTGATCAGTCATCAACTCCATTCGAAGTACAAGCGTTACAAGATCGTTTAGCTAAAATGACCGGTGGAGTATCTGTCATTCATGTAGGAGGTATGACTGAAGCTGAAATGAAAGAAAGAAAAGATCGAGTAGAGGATGCTTTATTTGCAACAAAATGCGCAATTGAAGATGGTATTTTACCTGGAGGTGGAAGAGCATTGCATTATATATCTGAATACTTTGAATTTACTGAAGATGTATCTAGAGACTTTAATTTAGGAGAAACTTTCGTAAAAGAAGCTATTATGCGACCTTTTGAAACTATTTTATCTAATGCTGGTAAAACTGATAAGGATATTGATACAATTGCTAATTCTTTATTGATTTCTGACTTCTGGAATGGATATAATCTAAAAACCGAAAAAGTAGGAGATATGAAAGAGTATGGTATTATTGATCCTTTTAAAGTAACTAAAAATGCTTTACTAAATGCAGCTTCTATCGCAGGAACTATTCTGTTAACTGAAGGAACTATTTCTGTAGAAGAAGTAGAAAAAGATGGGGAAGAAGTTGGAGTTATGCCACAAATGTTTTAAATTTAGTTAATGGAACAAATAGTCAAAACAGTTATAGCTAATAGAGTACCACCAGGTGATAGATGGAATCTTGTAGGAGACAATCCAGATGAAGTACAGGATACTTTAATGGATGCTTTGGAAGCATTTTATCTTAAAACAGGTTATACTGGAGACTTTTATTTCTCACCTAGAGAAGGTAAAATATTTAAAGTAGGTTTTGAAGAAGCTCCTGCACCTCCACCAAAGAGGTATTCAATTTATGAAAACGATTTTTAATGCAAGATCATAGTTTATTTGTAGAAAAATACAGACCACAATCTGTACACAGTTATGTTGGTAATCAAGAGTTCAAGGATATCGTTTCTCTGTATATTGCAGAGAACGATATTCAGAACTTGTTACTTTATGGACCTGCCGGAACAGGAAAAACATCAGCTGCTAAATTAATAGTAAATAAAATTGAATGTGATTATATTTACATTAACGCTTCTGATGAAAGAGGTATTGATACTATTAGAGAAAAAGTAGTAGGATTTGCTTCTACTATGTCTTTTAAACCTCTTAAGGTAGTTATTTTAGATGAGGCTGACTATCTTACTATACAGTCTCAAGCTGCATTAAGGAATGTAATGGAGCAATATTCACGTAATACAAGATTTATTTTAACTTGTAATTATGTAGAAAAGATTATTGATCCTATACAATCAAGATGCCAGGTTGTAAATATTATTCCTCCTTCTAAGAAAGATATAGCATTACATTTAGTTTCTATCTTAGATGAAGAGAAGATTGAATATGAAAAAGAATCGTTAAAGGATGTAGTTAATACATACTATCCTGACTTGAGAAAAATGCTGAATACTATTCAGATGTTTTCTAAGAAAGGTAAACTTGATTTAACCAAATCAACTGTAGTATCATCAGCATACCATAAACAAATAATCGATAATCTTAAAAGTAAACGTAACTGGAGAGAGCTGCGACAGATAATAGCTGATTCAGGAGTAAAAGATTTCGAAGAGTTATTTAAAAAGTTATATGACCAAAGTTCTGAATATGCTCCTGGAAAAGAGCATGAAATAGTTATTCTTATTAATGAATATAGTTATAAAGCAAATTTTAGAATAGATAAAGAAATTAACGTTATGGCGTTATTATCAGAAATTATTAATGTGTTAAATCAAAAACAAGTATTATGAATGATGTACAAACCCCTCAACCGCAACTAGATATTGATCTTAGTGCAACAACAGCAGTAACAACCGATTCTGAATCAAATGCTGCTAATATTTTTCAACAAGGATTTATTTTACGAAAAGTATCTAAATTTGTAGCTAATACAAGCGATGATGCTATTCTACCAATCCCTGTATTTTACGATCAAAGCTCAGGTAAGATCTTAGCTGATAGTATTCCAGAAAATTTACGAGAAGAATATAAAGATTTTCTGATTGAAAAAGGATAAGATAAATAATATCTTTGATTGGCTAAATCATCTTAGCTATCTTAAGACAGAGGTAGATCAGTTTTCGGATCAAGATTGGGATAAATTTAATTCCTATATGATACATAGATTTGTAAGTATGTATGGTCCCTATTCAAGTCTAGTCAATGAACTTCAGCTACTTAATCCCCTTGATAAGAAAGCTGTCTACCTTTGTTATAAGAATATACTTCCTAAAAAGAAAATGTTTTTTAAGTATATTAAATCTAAAGTTAAACAACCTAATAAAGAGTTAGTAGATACTTTAACTAACTATTATAAGTTTAGTGAAAGAGAAGTTAAAGAAGTATTGACTTTTTTAGATAAAGATGTACTAGTAGAAATATTACAAAGTGTAGGTAAAGAAGATAAAGAAATTAAAAAAGTTTTGAATGAAAAATAATCCTTATAAGCAAATATCTCAAATAACCGACCAGCTACATACATTAGCTGAAAATAAACAACATAATAGTTGGAAGGCGTGGCGATTAAATCGTAAATTAAAAAAGAATTTAAATTTAATCAAAGAAGATTATACAGTAAATAAATTAATTCATGGCAAGTAAAATAACAGAAGAAATTTACCAAGATCTTCAAGAGCGTAACGAAAGAGGATTAAACAAATATGGTCATTATTTAGATGATAATAATTATCAGGATATGCTACAGCATGCATATGAAGAAGCTCTTGATCTAACTCAATACCTAAAGAAAGAAATTAACAATCATAGTACAATTCAGGAATTGATTAAAACAAATCCAACTAATGCTAAATTAGGTCAGTTAGTTAGAGAGATTTTTACAAAGTAATGGCAAAGAAAGTTCCAAAGATAGTAAAAGAAATTAGAGAGACTGAAGATATTAAGATAGATTATTCCTATCAAAAGAACATATCATACTCTCAATTATCTATGTTTCATCAATGTCCTCGTAAGTGGTCTTTGATGTACAAAGATGGTCACAAGATGTATGAACCAAGCATACACTTTGTCTTTGGTACAGCTATGCATGAGGTAATACAAGAATGGTTAGACCAAATGTATAGTGTTAGCATTAAATCTGCCAATGAATTACCTTTAGAAGATATGCTTAAAGAGAAGATGAAAACAGAGTATATGACTGCTCTGAAAAAGAATAGTAATAAGCATTTCTCATCACCGGGTGACTTAACTGAATTCTATAATGATGGAGTAAAAATATTAAACTTCTTAGTTAAGAAACGTAAAGACTACTTTGGTAAGAAAGGAGTTCATTTAGTAGGTTGCGAAGTTCCTATTAATGTCTCAATGAGAAAGTATATTAATAATCCTAATTTAATTTTTAAAGGGTATATTGATGTTCTTATCTTTGATGAATGGGATGATACATTTAAGATTATAGATTTAAAAACTTCTACTAGAGGATGGAATAAAGATAAAAAGAAAGATAACATAGCTAAGTCTCAGTTACTTCTATATAAACAATTCTTATCTACTACATATGATATACCATTAGAAAGTATTAAAGTAGAATATCTTATCTTAAAGAGAAAGATTTATGAGGAAGGAGAGTTTCTTGAAAAGTCTATTCAAAGATTCGAACCATCAGATGGAAAGGTATCAATCAATCGATCAAATAAATTATTAAAAGAATTCTTAGAGGAATGTTTTGATAAAGATGGTCACAAAGATAAAACACATCGAGCTAATCCAACAGCATTTGGTTGTAAATTTTGTCCGTTTTCCGGAAATAAGGATTTATGTGAATGGGGAATCTCATAAGAGGATTTAGGTGATATTTATATGTAAATATATTTAAAGTCATGAGTACAAACAGAGATAGAGTTTTAACAACCGTAAGGATTGATCCTCAATTATTCGAGGATTTTAAAGTAGAATGTGTAAGAAGAAAATTCACATTCCAGAAATTAGCTGAAAGAGCTATTCATCTTTATTTAAATGATGAAGAGTTCAGAAGAAACGTTCACAATCACAATATTTAAGTTTTAAATGAAAACAGTAAGTTATAAACCAAGATCAGAAAGAAAGAAAATCTTATTGATCAGTGACGATATTCGTACACATTCAGGAGTAGGTAATGTAGCAAAAGATATAGTTGTTCACACATCTGAATATTTTGATTGGGTTAATATAGCAGGAGCAGTTAATCATCCAGATAAAGGTAAAAAAATTGATGTTAGCCAAGCATTCGAAAATGAATTAGGATTAAAGGATATTTACTGCATGATTTATCCTGTAGATGGTTACGGTAATCCACAATTAATTAGACAAATTATTAAGGAGGAACAACCTGATGCAATCATGTTTATTACTGATCCTAGATATTTTACCTGGCTATTTAATATGGAAAGGGAATTAAGAAAGGAGATTCCTTTTATTTACTTGAATATATGGGATGACTGGCCAGCACCACAATATAATGAAGCATTTTATGAATCATGTGATGGACTATTTGCAATATCAAAACAAACTAAATTAATTAATGAAATAGTTTTAGGAGATAATGTAAAAGATAAAGTATTAGAATATATTCCACATGGAGTAAATACTGAGTTATTTTATCCAAAATCCGAAACTGACGCTGATTATAAAGAATATACACAATTTAAAAATCAACTTCTAGGTCAAGAGTATGATTTTACTATGTTATTTAATTCTCGTAATATGAGAAGAAAACAAATACCAGATGCTATGGCAGCATTTAGATTGTTTTTAGATAAATTGCCAAAAGCTGAAGCTGAAAAATGTGCATTTGTATTACATACTGAATTAGTATCAAATCATGGAACAGATTTAGAAGCTGTAAGAGAATATCTGTTTGGAGAAAAATATGAAAATAATATTAAATTTTCTTTAAATAGATTGAATCCAAAGCATATGCATTGGCTTTATAATTTAGCTGATATTCAAATACAACTATCTTCAAATGAAGGATGGGGATTAGCATTAACTGAAGCATTATTATGTGGAACACCTTTTATTGCTACTGTAACAGGAGGTATGCAAGATCAAATGGGTTTTAAAGATAAAGAAGGTAAATGGTTTACACCAACAAAGGATTTACCATCTAATCATTATGGTACAATAAAAGAACATGGAGGATGGAGTTATCCTGTATATCCTTCTTCTATATCTTTACAAGGTTCTCCTCAAACACCATATATTTTTGACGATAGAATTAATATACGAGATGCTGCAGAAGCTATTATGTCTGCATATCAAAATCGAAAACAACTAAAAGAGATGGGCAAAAAAGGAAGAGAATGGGCAACTTCAGAAGAAGTTGGATTTACTTCTAATATTATGTCTAAACGAGTTATGAAAGGAATTGATAAAGTATTAGATAGTTTTGTACCAAGAGAAAATTATGAGGTAATCGATTCATTAGATTACGAACCTCAACGTTTACGTCACACATTAATTTATTAAAATGAATAAACCAAGTTTAATTATATCCTGCCCTATCGATACTTATAGTGGTTATGGAGCAAGAGCAAGAGATTTAGTAAAAGCATTAATCAATTTAGATAAGTATGATGTAAAAATATTAGCACAAAGGTGGGGTCAAACTCCTGAATTCTTTCTAGAGGATAATGAAGAGTGGAGTTATCTACAAGAATATCTTATTCCTAATCTGAATTACAAACCTGATATTTGGGTACAACATTCAATACCTAACGAGTTTCAACCTATTGGGAAGTTTAATATTGGAGTAACAGCAGGAATTGAAACAACTGCATGTAAACCGGAATGGATACAAGGTCTTAATAGAATGAATTTAATTTTAGGATCATCTAAGCATACTATAGATGTTTTTAAAGCAATGGCTTTTGAGCAGGTAGATAAACGTACTAATCAAAAAGTAGGTGTAGTAAAAGCAGATACTGCTATGGAGGT